>WNFQ01002155.1_pt1 | contig 14175 bp, 10 predicted proteins | sample 5400171 | NCBI WGS metagenome assembly WNFQ01 (sample SAMN13153356, study PRJNA577476) | soil metagenome | isolation source: 20 cm soil under Madrone tree | place: USA:California | collected 2016-06-14
GATCTCGAAGATCGCGTCGTTGATCTTGCGCCGAGGCAGGGTTTCGTGGTGCCCAGAGGTGTGCGCCATCGCACACGCGCGCCTGAGCGGACGGTGATCTTAATGGTCGAACGCGCCGATATCGTTCCGACTGGCGACTAAACGCGCCCAACGTAAGTGAAACTGATCTCGGGCGGACAAACGGGCGTGGATCGCGCAGCGCTCGATGTTGCGCTTGAGTGCGGAATCGAGTGCGGTGGGTGGTGTCCATCGGGTCGTCTCGATGAATTTGGGAGGATTCCGGATCACTATCCGGTTCAGGAAGTAAAGGAGGAAGACAAGGAAGGGCGATCTCTAGATCGCCCCGGCGGACTGGAGACCGCCGCTCCTTGGAAAGAGCGCGACATTTTTGCCGAACGCACGTTGGCGAATGTCAGGGATTCTGACGGAACGATCGTTATCTATTCTGACCAGTTGCGAGGCGGAACCGAATATACAGTTGAATGCTGCAAGCAACTGCAACGGCCGCATCGACTGATCGACGCATCAAAGAATTCAGCGGAAGCCGGCGCGAAATTGATTTCCGATTTTATCCGCGCGCACAAGATCCATGTTCTGAACGTGGCCGGCCCGCGCCAGAGCGAATGGGCAAAAGGCTACGACTATGCGCATAATGCGCTGGAAATTTTCCTTACCCATCGTAGCCACCGCCCTGTGGGCGGTTAGGGACGAGAACGGCTCACAGAGCCGCCTCTACAGCCTTATTCGTAGCGCAACGCTTTGACCGGATCGAGGCGTGCGGCGAAATAGGCGGGAATCAATGCGGCAAATGAGCAGATGAAAAACGCACTGATGCAGATAATCGCAACGTCTCGCGGGATTACCTCCGCCGGAATCGAGGAGAATTGGTAGACTTCGCGCGGGAAGATCTCGATGTGCAACGTGGATGCTAGCCATTGGCTGAATTCATTTCGGTAGCGGATTAGCGTCATCCCAAGCCCGAGACCGCTAAGTGTCCCGAAAAGGCCGACGATAGTTCCCTGGCCAAGGAACACCCAGATGATTTGCGCGATGTTTGCGCCGAGCGCTTTCATAATCCCAATGTCGCGCCGTTTTTGAACGGTCACCGTGATCAGCGTGCTCATGATTCCAAAAGCCGCGACGACCACGATAAAGAACAAGAGGAAAAACATTACGCTTCGCTCGAGCCGCACCGCTTCGAAATACTGGTGGTTCATGTCAATCCAGGTCTGCGCGTATTGTGGCGGCTCGAGAAACTGCTGGATCGCCTGTTTTACCCGCTCGGCGCCGTATGGATTATCGGTCTTGACTGTGACGCCATGTAACGCGTCGCTAAGGCCGTATAATTCCTGTCCGACATAGATTGGTACGAGAAGAAACTCGGAATCGTGCAGGTAGTGGCCGGTCTCGAAAATACCGGTAACGGTCAGTTCCTTCGGGAGGATCACATCTCGCAATTCGTCGACCGCTTTTTTTTCTTCTTCACCCTTGGCGTTCTCCAGTTTCTTAATGCTGTCGAGAATCTGGCCAAGATTCCCCGGTGAATAGACCGTGACTTTGTCGCCTATGCTGACCTGCAGTTTTCGCGCGAGCTCAATCCCGAGCACGGTCGAATCGCCGTCCAAATCGAGCTTGCCGTATTTGATGAATTTTCGGAGTGGAATCACTTTCTCTTCCTGAGCGGGATCGATGCCGCGTATCAGCGGCGCGAGCCGCCGGTTTTGAAACTCCACGATCACCGGCCCCTGAATGTAAGGTGCAGTCGCGACGACCCCCGGCGTATTGTCGATCTTTGTTTTGAGCGCTCGCCAATCCCGCAAAATATCTTCGGAGCTCACGAGAATATGCGCATCGAAATCGATCACTTTTTGGCGCAGCTCGCGGTCGAACCCGGTCATTACTGAAATCACCAGGATTAACACCGTGACGCCGAGCATCACGCCTAGGACAGAAATTAATGTGATGATCGACAGAAATGTCCGCTTCGGTTTTAAATACCGTAGCGCCAGGAAAACACTAAACGGAAGGTTCAATTCAGCGTTAGCGTGGCGGCAAACTCACTCTGATTCAACTGCGCGCGCCACCCTATTTCACCGCGTGTGCCATTAATTCTTCCAGCGTGACGAACTCGAGCGCCGAGGTGTGGGTTGCTTCAAGGTCAACAGGAGCGGCGCGATTGTGGTCCAACGCGTCTTTCCAGCGCGTGACGCATACGCACCATTTATCGCCCGGTTTCAATCCGGGGAAGCCGAATTCCGGATGCGGCGTAACCAGATCATTGCCGTCGAGAACGGAAAAATCCAGGAACTCCTGTGTGACTTCAACGCAGACGGTGTGCTGGCCGACGTCTTCCGGACCTGTTCGACAAAAACCGTCGCGGTAGAATCCGGTCAATGGGTCGCGACAACAACATTTCAGTTCTGTTCCCAAAACATTGGTCGGCATAAGACAACACAAAAGGTTAAACCCATCTCTTAAATTACGCTCTCATGTTGAGCGGAGCGAAACATCTCGAATTTTATTTGCAGGCAATGGTTCAGAAAAGATCCGAGATTCTTCGCGTCGCTGAGAATGACACGAGAAGATTGCTTATACTATTTCAAATTTTACGTAGGAGCCCGGGACAATGCCAATTCGATCCAGGTACGTTCACACAAATCTAATCGCCAGAGACTGGAAAAGATTGGTTCGATTCTATTTTGAGGTATTCGGATGCGAGCCAGAGGGTCCCGAACGCGATATGTCCGGCGCGTGGCTCGATGAGCTAACATCGCTTCGAGACGCGCATCTTACCGGCGTTCATCTGCGTCTGCCCGGCTATGGCGATGATGGCCCGACGCTTGAGATTTTCAGCTACGATCGGTTGATAGAGAGCGAACTCCCCGAAGCGAACAGGTGCGGGTTCGGTCACGTTGCCTTTGCAGTCGACGACGTGGATGAAGCCTTGGAGGCGGTGATTGCGGCTGGCGGCGGCGCAGTGGGAAATATTGAAACGACCAAAGTGGAGGGTGTGGGTACGCTTCGCGTTGTGTATTCCCGAGATCCGGAAGGCAATATCGTTGAACTCCAGAAGTGGAGTCAGTCTGGTGCGCCCCATACATTCAGTCGCTGCGTTGTGACCAAACGAATCCTTATTGCTTTCTGGCTTATGCCCGCAGCACCGGCTCGAAAGTTTTTTCAGGGGCTGATTGAGGAGCTGGCGCGGCAGTTTGATGCTCCTGTTTTCGAGCCACATGTTACGGTTCACGTCGGAGAGGATCACGCTGACGCGGCCGAGAAAGCGCTCTCACGATGCTCGCGTGAGTGCCAACGAATCAATCTCAAACTGCTTGGCATCGATCAATCCGACGAGTTTATCAAGACGCTCTTTGTACAATTCGCGCCGGATAAAAAATTGCAGCGTCTGAACGCTATTATTCGCGCCGCTGCGCAAGATCCAGTCCGCTATCAATTGGATCCGCACTTGAGTTTGCTCTATAAAAATATTCCGGCCGCGGCTCGCCGTGCGCCAGCAGATTCGATCAAGGTGCCTTTTTCGGAAGTTACATTCGACGCACTCAAGGCTGTCCGCTGCGTTTCACCGACACAAAGCCGCGCCGATGTACAAGCATGGCAGGTGATGGCAACCAGGGAACTGTCCCGGTAGCGCATGGGTCTCGTTGGCGTCCGCCGCGGCGGACGCCCTACAGTTCGACGATGCGATACGGTTTGCCGGTTTTGCGAAGCGCAGGCGCAGAGACATTATAAACAGGGATTCCGGTGGACGTTTTGCCATCGAGAAGGCCGTTGTGAGCGTGACCGTGGAAAACAGCGGTCACTTTGAATCGATTGATCGGCTCTTCCAATCGGCTGGACCCGAGAAACGCGTAAATCTCCGGATCTTCCCCCTGAAGTGTGTCGCGGATGGGCGAGTAATGCAGCACCACGATCCGCTTTTCGGTTTGTAGTTTGGCCAACGCCTGCTCCAGACGAACAGCGTGACTAATGGACTCTTGAACAAATTGTTTGATGAGCGGTTCGCCCCAGGCATTTAGCATTCGCCGTCCAAAACCGCCGCCGAATCCACATATCCCAGCGAAACCAACGCCTGCGATTTCGATAGCTTCACCGTTAAGCACATTCACACCTGCCTCGTCGAGAACTTTAGAAACAAGTTCCGGCTGACTCGATTCGAAGTCGTGGTTGCCCAGAACTGCGAGCGTTGGAATTCTTACTGCAGCGCGAATATCCGCGACGAGTTCCTCGGCTTCCTCGGGAAGTCCATAATCTGTGAGATCTCCGCAGAGCAGCAGGATATCCGCGCTGTCTGAAATCTCAGCAAACGCTTCATGCAATGTGCCGCGCGAATGCTTCGCGTAATGGAGATCCGCGGTCGCCGCGATCCGTAACGGTCGGTCAGCCATTTGTCTCAGATACGAAATCGCAACCCTGAATGGACGTTTCCCGATGCCCGCGCTGGGACCATGCACGCATGGGCTGGTTCGACTGCGTTATGTGAGTGATGACTTTAAAGAGGACCGGAGCCACCAAAACGAAGAGCAGCCTTAATGATTTTCATCTTAGATCAGTGGTCGCACTGCAGGATCGGGATGTTCCCTTCCTAATTGGCGGCGCCTATGTGGTCGAAACGTATGCGGGTGTCTCGCGACGAACCAAAGACTTCGATCTATTCGTGCGACCACGTCACGTGGACGCAGCTCTCGAAGCGCTTGCCCACGCCGGGTACCAGACAGAAACGACATTTCCGCATTGGCTCGCCAAGGCGAAATTCGGAAGGGACTACGTTGACCTGATTTTCCGCGCTGGCAACGGCTTGTGCGAAGTGGATGACTCATGGTTCGAACGGGCGCACAATGACGAGCTGCTCGGATTAGACGTTAAGCTTTGCGCACCCGAGGAAACGATCTGGATGAAAGCGTTCATCATGGAACGCGAACGGTTCGATGGTGCTGATATCGCACATATTCTCGTGACCTGCGCGGAGAAACTCGATTGGCAACATTTGGTTCGGCGCTTTGGCCCTGATTGGCGTGTGCTGCTCAGTCACCTGGTCTTGTTCGGGTACATTTACCCAAGTGAGCAGGCACGGATTCCCACGGCCATCATGGGCGACTTGATCGGCCAGTTGCAAAGAGATGCAGCACCTTCTGGGGGAGACAAGCGGCTCTGCCGTGGAACCCTGCTCTCACGCAAGCAATATTTGGTGGACGTGCAAAAATGGGGATTTCATGACGCCCGCCTGGACCAGCGTGTGCACATGAATTCCAAAGATATTGTGCAATGGACGAAGGCGATTCCGAAAGAGGAGAAGGTGCCGGGCAAGCCCACGTGAAAAGAAGAGTTACAAAGATTATAAAGTTACAAAGTTATAAACGGCGTCGCCGGCAATGTAACGATATGACTTTTTTAACGAATTAACGTGGCAAAGCCATCGGCGTCGGGCTCAGGTCGGCTGGAAGCGGAGAAACCGCTGGCGAGGGAGTTGCAAATGCAATGACGAGCTTTGTTTTTGCTTCATCAAGGAGCTTTTCTTCCTCTGGGTAAATCTTTTCGTCATCAGCGGCTGCAATGTAATCCCTCGCTGATTCGACCTGGCCTGCCTCGGCCAGCAGTAACGCGACGTAAACGGCTGCATGCGGATCATGTAACTGATCAGGCGGTAAATTCTGGATGATCGGAAGAGCATCCGCGCTTCTCCCGAGGCGCGAGAGTGAAAACGCGTAAGTTACAGCGCAATTCACCTCGTTTGGAGTGCGGTCGTACGCCTCCTTTGCGAGTTGATGCGATCGCTCCGTGTTTTCCCCAAGGTTGAGGCCCAGGCGAGCGAGGTCCGCAGTGATCGGCGCTTCGTTCGGAGAAGTCTCGTGAAGACGTCGCAGAATGTCGTAGAGCTTCGCTGTTTCATCTTTCCCGCGATAGAGCCGGCGAAGCTCCTCGAGCGCTTCTCGCCGCATTGGGGGATTTTCTGCGACACGCTGCCAAAGCTCTTCGGATTCGTTTTCAAATTCCCATTTCGAGGCAAGACGCGCCAGCGCCAGTTCACGTTCTGGCTGCTCACTTGCTAATTTTTCCGCAGAATGCCAGAGAGTTTCGAACTCAGTATTAGGAGTCCCGCTGCGGGATCGCGATTGGCGCGTGGCAATAGCCTGATATGCGAGACGAAGATAGTCGGAGTCGCCCCAAATCCCAGTGCTTGTCCAACGCTTTAGACGCGACCAGTTTTTCGTGCTCGCATACGCGTCAGCCACTGCGACGGACGTCTGCGTCGAACCTAGCTGCGATTGCGGCAACTTATCGATCCACTTGACGACATCTCCTGCGAGTCCGTTTTGGTTCATCCAATCGATAAGCGATGCGAGATTCGACGGATCGCGCGCAGCAAATGGTTTCACTCTGTCCAGTACCAGGCGAAATTTTTTCTGGTCGAGTTTCCGATAAAAATTCAGGCAGAGGAGATAATCGCCGAATGTGATCTCCGGCGACATTTGGAGTTGTTGCGCAAAATTATCCGCTGCGGTGCGGTCATTTCTTGCCACCGCATCATTAAGCAACGCTCGCAGCGCGCCCGCTCGATAAGGAGTCACCTGACTAAGTCGCTGGAGAGTATCGCGCGCCTTTGTGCTTTTTTCTGGATCGCCAGAGTGAATTTGAAGAGCCGCGAGATTAAACTGATAAAGATCATTTTTGGGCTCCTTGCTTACCGCTGCCGCGAACTGTTCCTCCTGCTCGGCGAAATTCCCCTGCGCACGAGCCAGCCAGCCTGCAACGACGTGAAAAGCTGCCCTGTCCCGGTCACTTGAGGGAACTCGATCGAGCGCTCCTCGCGCCACGTCGAGCTTTCCAAAGCGCAACGCAGCCGAAGCCAGATTGAGCTGGCTCTCCACATCGTTTGGGAGCTGTCGCGCTATTTGCTCGCGCCACGACACGGCTTCTTCCAGATTTTGTCTCTCCGCTGCGTCTGCTAAAATGTGAAGGGCCGGCAGAGAATCGGGATGTTGTCTCAGGAGTTCTTGCGACGCTTGCGCCGCCTCGCCGAGTTCGCCCTCCTCTAGCAATGCAGTGGCTCGGTGCAGCAAACGCCTTTCACGCCAGTCCTCATATAAATTTGAGCTGTAACCAAAGAAAAGAGCACCGAGCAAAAGAGCGATCGCCGCGACAGCAACCATGACAGCGAGGCGAGCCGGCCGGAGCGGCCGTTGAAAGAAAGAGTTCAGCCCAAAAAACAACTGGCGAGCTCTTCCACACCCGCCGTGTTTGATTCGTCCCGCCATTTCCTGTCCTCTTTCGACGCGCATTGTTCGCTCATCGCTTCCACGCACGCTGGTGCCTACGCTAAGGATGAACGGCTATCTCGGGTTCTTGAATCGCGAGAGTTTCTTCTGGTGGTTGGAGAACCTTTTGTCTCAAATGTCGACTCCAAACGTAACGTGTGAGGAGGACCTTGATCGTCGCGGTGAGCGGCACGGCAAGAAGTGGACCGATTACCCCGCCAATGATCAGACCCCAGGCAAATATCGACACAATCACCGTCATCGGATGCAATCCGACATAATTTCCGACAATTCGCGGAGCGTAAAATATGCCTTCGAGATTTTGTATGACGATGAAAATCACTGTTACCCAGATCGGGTGCGCCCAATCGCCCCATTGAAAAGCCGCGATCACAACGGCTGGCACCCAGCAGATGATTATGCCGATGTAGGGGACCATGGTTAGGATCACAACCAGTGCGCCAATCACAGGTGCAAAATTGAGACCGAGAAGCGTCAGCGCTGTTCCTATGAGTAAGCCGTCCACAAGACAAACCAGTAGCTGGCCTCGAAAGTACGCCGTGACGTAACGATTGATTTCCGATAGCACGTCCGCGACTTCATCTCGCAAGGGCGATTCGCGCAACGGCAGGTATTCTTTCCATCGCTGTTGGATGCGCGGCTTTTCGTTCAGCAAAAAAAACAGATAGATCGGTACCAGGATGAGACTGAGCAGAAAACCTGTGACACCCAGGAATCCACCGATGCTTTTCTTCAAAATATCCCAGAGCTTTTCCAGCAATGTTGGAAGCGCTTGCTCCAGTTTCGGCATCTGTTTTTCCACATAAGTTTGGATGCGCTGGCGTTCAGCAGTCGTCAGCTTCGGAGGACTTGGTGCAATAACTTCAGTGGTGGACGCAGTGGCTTGCGGCGACGCGATCGGAGTCGCAGTTGATTGCGCGCCAGGAGAAGGAGACCCAGCGGGGCCGATCAGCCAGTTCGTAAGACTTGTCGATGCAGATTTTCTATGCCCTCCGCCAAATAATCCGAATGTGTGGTCGAATCGATAGATGAGATCGACTGTGTAGTCTCGCACCCGTTGAGTGTACGCGGGAACCTGCCTGGCAAAATTTGCGCTTTGAATTGAGATGGTGGGGATGAGCCACGCAGCCAATCCCCCCAGCGCGAAAAAGGCAATCGCGAAAACAAGTGCGACCGCTTTCGTGCGAGTGAGCGTCCCACGGGACATTTTCGTGACCAGGGGGTCGAGGAGATAAGTGAGAATTACGGCGATCGCTACCGGAATCAGGATTGGCTGAAGAAAGCTAACGATGTTGGCCGCGGTCCAGATCACTGCGCCGACGACGACCACGAGCAGAACTACGAAACAAGCCGTAAGCGCCGCCCACATGGTCTTGCGCTGCCACGGCGTGGGGTATTCCTTCATGTCATGTTTTGAACGTGGTCCAGACTTGGACGCCTGCCACGCCGCAGCCGAGCGAGGGCGGGTTGAGGGTTCGGCGCTTGGTATTGCTCGCGCTCACTACGTCGGATTGCTTTTCGGCAAGTCTTTGCTGATTCGCTTTTTCGTTCCTTCGACCTTCTCTGCAAGGTTCTTGTTTTTCGGGTCGAGTGTCAGCGCTTTCTGCCATGCTTCCAGTGCCTCTGGCATGCGATTTAACTTCAAATAAGTGTCGCCGATGTGCTCAAAAACAACTGGATCGTCGTGCTCTGCCGTTTTTGCAGCGCGAAGCAGATCGGTCAACGCCTGATCAAAATTGCCCTTTCGAAATTCTACCCAACCGAGGCTGTCCAGATAGGAGGCGTTGTTTGGTTCGCTTTCCAAGGCGCGCCTGATCATGCCCTCAGCTTCATCAAGATGCATGTTGTGATCCGCCCACATGTAACCCAGGTAGTTGGATGCCTCTGCTGAATTCGCCGGATCGAGCGAAATCGACTTGCGAAGCAACTCAGCCGCTTTCTCGTACAGACCAGCTTGCTCGGCTGCGGCTCCATAATTGAAGTAGAACTTGGCATTTATCACATCATCGTCTTCGCTCAGCTGCGCTTCGTGCAGCGCCTCTTCGAAAGTCGCCACGGCTTGCTGGTTCCGTTTCGCCTCCCGCTGAGCGATCGCCAAATAGTAGACAATCTCAGGCACGCCGGGGAATCGGCGCCGAGCTTCAGTCAGCAATTGCACCGCTCGACCTGCATCTTTTAGCGGTCCGACAAGCAACTCCGCCAAATGCAAATAGGTGCCAAGGTGGTTTGGATTGATCAACAAACTTTGCTCATAATTTGCGGCTACCTTCGCAAAGTTAGCTTTGGCTTCGTCAATGTGATTTGTGCGCTGCAGCGATCGCGCTTCTTCATCGAGCACTTGTGCCAGTAAATCATAGGGTTGGTATTTATCGGGGTGCTCCTTGATGATTTGCTCGAGCATTTCGACAGCTTTGCCGCGCTGATTCGTTAGAATAAAACCGGTCGCCAGTTTCTCCCGCGCATTTGCGTCGTCAGGTTGCAGTTCGAGGACGCGCAGATAAAGCGGGATCGCTTCCTTCAATTGCTGCGATGCCGCGTAATAGTCTGCTACGTCCTTGAGAATCCCGGGGTCATCTCCCGCCTGTTCGGCTGCTTTTTTGAACATCTCGTTGACCCTTTTCAAGTCGTCCGGTTTCGGCTGCGAGTCAGACTTGAAAAGAATAGCGACGTAAAGCTTCCCGAGATGCATCCAGAAATTGGGATCGCTACTGCGAACTTTTGTGGCGCGATCCAGAGCTTCTAGGGCCTTCTTCTCCTGGCCGGCTGCGACTTCGATTTCGACCAGGCGCTGGTACCCTTCCACATCTGCCGGGTTCAGCGCTATGGCTCGGTTGGCATAATCGATCGCCTGGTCTGTTTTCTTCAGATATCTCGCATAGATAAAAGCCAGTTGCTGATAAGCGTCGGCAGTATTCGGGTTTGCTTTGATTGCGTCTTTGAGCACGTCAATTGCCTGTGGAAAATCCTCCTGCTGTATCAGTAAGCCAGCCACACGCGCGGCGAGTTGCGATTGGCCTGGATCGACGTTGAGCACTCTGCGATACGCGTCCAGGGCGCGATCCATCTCGCCGTTTTCTTCGAACGCCATCCCTTCAACAAAATGCGTGAGCGCGCCAGCCCTGCGTTCGCCTCCGGCACGCAGCGCCAGGTCTGGTGCGGGTTTTGCGCTGACCGAATCATCCTGCCGCACACTTTGTTTTGTCTGGTGCGAACGCGGCGTTTTTGCCGGAGGCTTCGTTGTCGGATCGGGAAATGCAATCCGCACACCGACAAAAATAAGCGCGAAAATTATTCCCCAGCACACGGAAACTCCACACTTTGTGCGCTTCCTCATCTCCGAGATTCTAACTTTTGGCACCCCTGTCCGCAAACCAGGCTTCGCCAATGCTACGGCTGGCAAGCCAGTCTCGGATCTGTGGTGGCGGCACTGTCGGCGCTTGGTTTGGAGGTCCGCCTTTAGGCGGTTTTCGTGGGGAGCCGCACAAACTCGAAACTCCGAACGTTACGCCTTGTAACGCAAACGCTTCTTATGCCGATGCGCCTTCATGCGTTTTCGGCGCTTGTGCTTGGCGATTTTTGATTTCCGTCTTTTCTTTAAAGAGCCCATTCAGATTTTCAGATTCGGAACTCGCGATTCAACCATCTAATCCACAGCATTGCAACTCGGTTTCCTTCGTTCGTAGAAACGACCGCGTTGCATCACTCGGCCACCTCTTGTGGCTTATGTGCAACCATGATCATGCTCTTCCAGATGAAAGGAACCCTACCCGCTTAATTACTTTTTCAGTATTGCATTGCGTTTTGCCTTGAATTCGCTGCCGGGTTTCCATTCCGGGAACTTGTCGCCGTTAGCGACTTGGTAGCCGACTTCGAACAGCAGTTGAACGTCTTGCACGGCGCCGGATAGGTCCCAATCGGGACGAACTTCGTCGGTGACTTGGTGGTAATCTGTCGAGTCATATTCGTCGGACTTTAGTGGCGCGCTTTCGGGACGGGAGGCAAGATGTTCGCCTTTTCCGACGTAAAGCGAGGGCAGGCCCGCTTTCGAGAATTCGAAATTGTCAGCGCGATAAATCTTGCCTTTGTCAGGGCGGCTGTCCGGAATCGCGCTGCGGCCCTGTCGTTTGGCCGCGGCGGCCAGAAGATCGTCGAGCGTGGAAAAACCAAGACTCAGATCCTCAATATCGCGCGCTTTGCCCCAGACGTTCATGCTGTCGAGGTTGATGTCGGCGAGCGTTTTCTCCAGTGGATACAGCGGGTGTTCCGCATAATACTTCGCGCCGAGCAATCCCGCTTCTTCGGCCGTCGTGGCCATGAACAACACTGAGCGTTTCGGCGGTGGATTTAGTTTTTTGAACGCAGCCGCGAGCTGGATAACGGACGCCACACCCGACGCATTGTCGATCGCGCCATTGAAAATCTGATCGCCCTGCAATTCGGGATGACGCCCGAGATGGTCCCAGTGCGCTGTGTAAATAATATATTCGTCCCGCAATTTCGGGTCGTCGCCTTCGAGTTTGCCGATGACATTGTGTGATTTGAAGGAGCGAATCTGTTGTTTGATTTCGATGTTCGCTTTGGCATTTAACGCCACCGGCCGGAATTCTTTTGTGATCGCCGATTTTTTAAGCGCGTCAAAATCTTGCCCGCAATCGACGAATAATTTTTTCGCAATCTCCAGCGTGATCCAAGAACGCGCGGAAACGGCGTCCATGTTCTTGTTCGGATTATCGAGCTCGAAATTTTCTTTAGCCCAGCTCGATCTCACCACCTGCCACGGATAAGCCGCCGGCTCCGTTTCGTGGATGATGATCGCCGCCGCCGCGCCTTTTTGCGCTGCGATCTCGTATTTGTAGGTCCAGCGACCGTAATACGTCATCGCTTTTCCCTTGAACATTTTATCATTGAGTTTTGACGGGTCTTTTGGATCGGGAACCGGCGGATCGCCGATCAGCATCAGCAAAGTTTTGCCGCGCACATCGACATTTTTGTAATCGTTCCAGCCGTATTCCGGTGCAACGACGCCATATCCGACAAAGACCACGTCGGCCTTATCGATCTTGATCTCCGGTTGAAGACGCGCCGAGGAAGCGACGAAATCATCCGGATACTTCAGGTCCATCGTCTTGTCGGCAATCGTGAACGACATCCGCGGTTCGCTCTTGATCCCGGCGAGAGGAACTTCCTGCGTGTATGTCCCGTCTGGATTTCCGGGTTTCAGTTCGATCTTTTTGAACTGATCGGCGATATATTTGACAGAAAGTTCTTCGCCTTTCGTTCCGGGCGAGCGCCCTTCGAATTCATTCGATGCGAGAACCTTAATGTGTGCGAGCAACCCGTCCGGCGTGATCGTCTCCAGCGCCGGCTGCAAACGCAACGCGAGCTCATCTTCTGAAAGGAGCGACGCGCCCGCAGCGAAGCAAACGATTGCAGTAAGCAGCCGTGTCATATTCGTCGTATACGCAAACGTTGTAGAGCGTAATGATGGCATTTCAACAGGCGCTCGGCTCGAACGAGCGCCTTTACAACTATCGGCTTTCTTGCGATGGCCCTGCCGGCGGTTTCTTCTTCTCCTGTGAGCCGATACCAATCTTTTTCAGGAATGGCTCAACCGATTGTTTCCGGCCGAGGAATTTCTCGATGGAAACGTTTACATCGCGAGAATCGCCCGGCTCGTAAATTTCGCGGCGCAATTTCATGCCGGCTTGCTTATCGAGATAGCCGTCCTTCGCTTTTTCAAAAACTGTGGCCATATCAGCGGCGATCGCATCGGCCCATGCATAGCCATAGTAACCCGCATCGTAGCCATTCAGATGTCCAAAGTAGGAAACAAGCGTCGTGCCTGGATCGATTGGCAAAAAGACTTTTTCCAGGATGGGGTTCGAAATAGCCACGCAATCGTAAGGCATATCTTCTGGATGCGGGTCATGCAGGGCGAGGTCGAGCGACGCAAACGCGAACTGGCGCCGATAAAGAACGCCAGCGTTTGCCAGCTTTGCGTCATTCATTTTTTTTACAATTTCCGCCGGAATCTTTTTCGCTGGATCCCGGTAATCGGCAGCAAAGGTGTCGAGCACTTTCTTGTCCCAAACCCAGTTTTGTAACATCTGGGACGGCGCCTCGACGAAATCGCCCGGGACATTTGTCCCGGCAAAGCGCCCGTATTTCGCGCGAGTGACAATCGAATGCAGGGCGTGGCCGAATTCGTGAAACAACGTTTCTACATCCTGGTGCGTCAGCAGGGAGGGCTTATCGCCGGTCGCGGGCGGGAAGTTGCAAAGCAATGCGACTGTTGGCCGCTGGTATTTTCCATCGGGCAATAATTTGCCGCTGATAATGTCGAACTGCGCGAAGTGATTGAACTTTCCTTCGCGCGGGAACATGTCGAGGTAAAACATGCCAAGCGGTTCGCCCGTGCCAGAATCGCTCACCAGATAAAGCTGGAGATCATCGATCCATTTGTAGGGCACGACAATCTTTTCAAATTTTAAACCGAAAATGCTCTGGTAAATGTTGAACATCCCGTCGAGCACTTTTTGGAATGGGAAATAGGCGCGCAACGCTTCCTTATCGACGTCGTATTTTTGTTTATTGCGCTGGTTGCTGTAGTAGCGCCAATCCCACGCCATGATCCGGGCGTTTGGATCGTCCGTGTCAGCTGCCTTTAATTTCTGTAATTCCGCGAGTTCACTGTCGAATTTCGGCTGGCTGCCGGTGACCAAATCGTTGATGTATTTTTCCGCATTCATTCCGGTCTTGGCCATTTTGATTTCGGTCTGGTAGTCGTCCCACGATTTGTAACCGAGGCGCAACGCGATTTTGTCTCGGAGCACGAGCATTTGGTTGAGAACAGGAACATTTGTATCTTTGGCGAGAGTTTCGC
>WNFQ01004911.1_pt1 | contig 14168 bp, 12 predicted proteins | sample 5400171 | NCBI WGS metagenome assembly WNFQ01 (sample SAMN13153356, study PRJNA577476) | soil metagenome | isolation source: 20 cm soil under Madrone tree | place: USA:California | collected 2016-06-14
CGTCGCGCGGCAGGATTTTTCCAACCGCCACGAATACCACGCGATCGCTGGTGTCACAGCCGATGTCCTCCTGGCCGTAAATGCAGCCGTTATCCTCCCGGACCGGCGCGTGACGCACCCACCACCACCGGGTCGCGACCACGCCTGTGGGCAGCGAATGCTGCACGACGAATGGTTTGTCTTTATTGGACATCGCAAAAACCCTTCAATAGTCTTGCCTGTCCTACGCCAGAGCGCAGATCGCCTCAAGTGACCTCGGCGTTTGAAATCTTGTTTGAAATTCCACCAGTGCCGCTTTTCGATTTTGAAGTTGCTGTTGCGATCCCGCAGCGGGCAGTGCAGGAACTTCAAATCGGCGGCGCTGGCCGGCAGACGCCAGAATCCGAACGAAGCAAAAAGGGAGAAACTCATGGGCCGCCTCGAAGGCAAATCCGTCATCATCACCGGCGCCGGCAGCGGCATCGGCCGCGCCGCATCGCTGTTGTTCACCAAGGAAGGAGCAAAGCTGATCGCGGTTGACCGCACCGAGGGCGTCAAGGAAACCGTCGAGCAGGTGCGCAAGGCCGGCGGCACCGCGGAAGCTGTGATGGCCGACGCCGGTTCGGAAAAAGATGTGATGGCCTTCATTGACGAGGCGGTCTCTGCCTACGGCCGGCTCGACGCGATCTGGGCCAATGCCGGCGTCAGCGGCGGACTGGTGCCACTCGGCGAACAGACCGTGGAACACTGGCAGGAAGTCCTGCGCATCAATCTGATCGGGCCGTTTCTCGCAATCAAATATTCCATGCCGCACATGATCAAACAGAAATCCGGTTCGATCGTCTGCACGGCGTCGGTGGCGGGCCTGAAGGCCGGCGCCAGCGGCCATCCTTACGGGGCCAGCAAGGCCGGCGTCATCAGCCTTGTGCAGACCACGGCCTATTCGCTGTCGGGCACCGGCGTGCGCATCAACGCGGTGTGTCCCGGCCTGATCGAGACCGGCATGACCAAGCCGATCTTCGACAATGCCAAGGAGCGCGGCACCGACCACAAGATCGGCCAGCTCAACCCGCTCAAGCGCGCCGGCCAGCCGCATGAACTGGCGGCAATGGGACTGTTCCTCGCCAGCGATGATGCGTCCTATGTCAACGGACAGGCGATCCCGGTCGACGGCGGCCTCACCGCCTCGATGCCGTATACCGGAAAGCCGATTTAGGGTCTTCCGAGGCGCGGTCTGCCACAACCAAATCGTCAAACGCGGGCTGACCCGCGTATCCATCTACTTTGACAAGGGTCTTGGGAAGGAGATGGATGGCCGGGTCAAGCCCGGCCATGACGATTTGAGAAGCGGCGCGACCGTCATTCGGAGGCGCCCCTACTCCGCCCCTGCCTTCTGCGCGTATTCCCAGGAGGCTTTCGCCAGCGGCACCGTGCGTTTCGCCGACTCCATGGCCTTGGCGCTGGCCGCAGTGCCGTCGCGGATACGTCCGGCGATGCCCTGCGTAATCCCGGCAAGCCGGAACAGATTATAGGCAAAATACCAGTTCAGGTCGGGAACGGCGCTGCCGGTGACGTTGCAATAGATTTGCGCGCCTTCTTCCATGCTCGGAATATTGAGCGCCTTGAGATCGACGTTGGCGAGGCCGGGCATGGTCCATTGCATCAAGAGGTAAGTGAAATCCGCCATCGGATCGCCCAGCGTCGACAGCTCCCAGTCCAGCACCGCGATGACCCGCGGCTCGGTGAGGTGGAAGATCATGTTGTCGAGGCGATAGTCGCCGTGCACGATCGAGACCCGCTCTTGCTTCGGCAGCGTGCGCGGCAGCCATTCGATCAGCTTTTCGACTTCGGGAATGTGCTGCGTCTCTGACGCGCGGTACTGCTTGGTCCAGCGATCGACCTGGCGCGCGAAATAATTGCCTGATTTGCCGAAATCGCCGAGACCGATGGCTTCCGGATCAAAGCTGTGCAGTTTGGCGAGCGTCTCGATCTTGCTGGTGAAAATCTTGCGCCGCGCTTCCGGCGGCTGGCTGGGCAACGTCGGCTCCCAGAACACCCGGCCCTCTTCCATCGACATGATGTAGAAGGCCGCGCCGATCACCGTGTCGTCGGTGCACAGCGCATAGGCCTTTGCGACCGGAAATCCCTGTTTGCCGAGCGCGGCAATGACACGGAATTCGCGATCGACCGCATGCGCGGACGGCAGCAGTTTCCCGAATGGCTTGCGGCGCATCACATAGGATCGCGCCGGCGTATCGAGCCGGTAGGTCGGGTTCGACTGCCCGCCCTTGAACTGCAGGACGGTCAGCGGTCCCTGATAGCCTTCGACGTTCTCGCGCATCCAGCGGTCGAGGCTCAGCTCATCGATCCGATGCCGCTCCTCGACGGGCTGGGTGCCCGAAAACTCTTCGTCTTTTCTGACGCCCTCGGCCACGATGACGCTCTCCCTCGGATTTACTGGGGAGCGTCAAGTCGAAGCTCCCGTTAATGCGTAGTGGGAGCGTTTGCATACTTCCGAAGTTCAAGTCTGGCAATGGCGCGGTTATGGACCTCGTCCGGACCGTCCGCCAGCCGCATCGTGCGCATCGAGGCATAGTCCCGCGCCAGGCCGGCATCGTCGGAGACGCCGGCGGCGCCGAACGCCTGAATCGCGTTGTCGATGATCTTCAGCGCCATGTTGGGCGCCGCCACCTTGATCATGGCGATCTCGAGCTGCGCGGTCTTGTTGCCGACCTTGTCCATCATGTCGGCGGCCTTCAGGCACAACAGCCGGTTCATCTCGATGTCGGTGCGGGCTTCCGCAATGCGCTGCTCCCAGATCGAGTATTCGATGATCTTCTTGCCGAACGCGGTACGCGACGACAGCCGCTTCACCATCTTCTCCAGCGCTTCCTCGGCCTTGCCGATGGTGCGCATGCAGTGATGGATGCGGCCGGGACCCAGGCGTCCCTGCGCGATCTCGAAACCCCTGCCCTCGCCGAGCAGAATGTTGCTGGCGGGAACCCGGACGTTTTCCAATAGTACCTGCGCGTGGCCGTGCGGCGCGTCGTCGAAGCCGAACACCGGCAGCATTTTCTCGACCTTGATGCCCTTGCTGTCGAGCGGTACCAGCACCTGCGACTGCTGCTGATGGCGCGGCGCCTTCGGATCGGTCTTGCCCATCACGATCGCGAGCTTGCAGCGCGGATCGCCGACGCCGGACGACCACCATTTGCGGCCGTTGATGACGTAATGGTCGCCGTCGCGCTCGATGCTGGTCTCGATGTTGGTGGCGTCGGAGGATGCGACCGCCGGCTCGGTCATCAGGAAGGCGGAGCGGATTTCGCCGTCCATCAGCGGCCGCAGCCACTTCCTTTTGTGCTCCTTGGTGCCGTAACGCATCAGCACTTCCATGTTGCCGGTATCCGGTGCGGAGCAGTTGAATACCTCGGAGGCCCAGCTGATATGGCCCATCTCTTCGGCCAGCGGCGCGTATTCCAGGTTGCTCAATCCCGCGCCGCGGAATTCATCGTCCTCATGCGCCGAAGGCGGCAGGAACATGTTCCACAGGCCTTCGGCGCGCGCCTTTTTCTTCAAGTCTTCCAGGACCGGGATCACCTTCCAGCGCTCCCCTGCCTCGTCCTGCTGCCGGTAGATCGGCAAGGCGGGGCGGACGTGCTTGTGCATGAACGACTGCACACGGTTGAGCCATTCGCGCTGACGGTCAGACATGTTGAAGTCCATTGGGCGTTTCCTCACATTCGCTGGCGAAAAATCTTTGGCGGCACTGTCTGCCCGTCGCCCCACGTCCGCAAGACTAATCCTGCCGCCGGTATCATGGGCGGCTGCGACGACGGGCCGGCTGGCATCTGCCCGGGGCTGCCAACGCGCCACACGCGCGTTGACTTTCCCGGCCTCAAACGATAGTTTCATACAACTGTTTGAATTGCAAGCTCCCAGATTCGTCCTGCATAGGTCCCATGACATGGCGTCGGACCAGACAAGAACTTCCATCCTGAGCGCCGCCGAGCGGCTTTATGCCGAGCGCGGCTTCGGCGACGTCACGCTGCGCGACATCGTCGCCGCCGCCGGCGTCAATCTGGCGGCGGTGAACTATCATTTCGGCTCCAAGGACGAACTGATCGCTGAACTGTTCGTCACCCGCAGCATCCAAACCAATCGCGAGCGGCTCAACGAGTTGAAGGCGGCGGAAGAGGCCGGCGGCGGACGCGCCGGTATAGACTCCATTTTGCGCGCGCTGGTCGGGCCGATGCTGCGCGGCTGCCTCGGCCCCGAGCGCGAGCGCTCGACCGCGGCGCGCTTCATGATCCGCGCCTCGATCGAAACGGTGCCGCCGATCCGCCGCATCAGGAATCGCGAAATCGATCACTTGCGGAAATTCGCCGCCGCGATGCGGCGCTCGATGCCTGGTCGCAACGAGGTCGATTTCTATTGGAGCCTGCATTTCGCGCTGGCGATGGCGCACCAGACTATCCGCGACAGCGAGCGGCTGACAAAATTGTCGGAAGGATTGTGCGACCTCAACGATGTCGAAGGCATCATCGAGCGCATTGTCGCGGTGTCGGTCAAGGCGCTGGCGGGGAGCGAGGCCGCGAATGCTCCGGAGATCGTTGCCGCGCGACGGGCAAGATAAGAAGTAACCCACCCCGCGTTTCTATCCTGGGCTAGAACATTTTCTGGTTGGGCCTCAGGCATTCAACGGGCCTCCATGGTTCGAAACGCGAAGGAGGAAGCCACCGGACTGGAAAACGCGCTAGATGATCTTCTGCTTCTTCAGCGCTTCAAGCCTGGCGTCGTCGTAGCCGATCGTCGCCAGCACTTCGCTTGTGTTCTCTCCCAATAGCGGCGGCGCGCGATAGTCCTTCACCGGCGTTTCCGAGAATACAATCGGATTGCGGATCAACGACAGCGCGGGTTCGAAGGGATGGCTGACCTTGATCTCCATGCCGCGCTCGCGCACATGCTGGTCGGCAAACACCTGCGCGAAATCGTTTACCGGCCCGCAGGGCACGCCGGCTTTCTCCAGCTCTTGCAGCCAGTGGGCCACCGGCTTCTTCGGGAAAAGTCCCGCGAACAGCGCCATGATCTCCTTGCCATGAACGACACGGTCATTGTTCTTGACGAATTTCGGATTGGTCGCGAGCCCCTCGCTGCCCAGCACTGCGCAGGTTCGCGCGAATTGCGCGTCGTTGCCGACCACGAGCATCAACTCGCCATCGGCGCAGCGGAACACGCCGGCCGGCATGCCGCCATTGCCCCAGGTGCCGCGCCGCGGCGGCGTCTCGCCGTTGACGAGATAGATCTGCGCAAAATGCGACAGCGAGGCGATCACGGTGTCGAACAGGCAGACGTCGACATGCTGCCCCTCCCCGCCATTGACCTTGCGGTGATAGAGCGCGGCCAGAATGCCGATCGATGAGTTCATGCCGGTCATGTAGTCGACGATCGAGGGGCCGACCTTCATCGGGCCGGCACCGGGCTCGCCATCCATGTGACCGGTGACGCTCATCAAGCCGCCCATCGCCTGAAAGATGGCGTCGTAGCCGGCGCGCGGCGCATAGGGCCCGGTCTGGCCGAAGCCGGTCACCGAGCAATAGATGATGCCGGGATTGACCGCCTTGATCGATTCGTAATCGAGCTTGTAGCGCTGGAGATCGCCGACCTTGTAATTCTCCATCATCACGTCGCAGGATTTTGCGAGTTCGCGGATGATCTGCTGGCCTTCGGCAGTTGCGATATTTACGGTGACCGACTTCTTGTTGCGGTTGGCGCACAGATAGAACGAGTTGTTGTTGTTCTCCTTGCGCTCCGGGTCGACCAGATAGGGCGGCCCGAAGGCGCGCGCGTCGTCGCCGCCCCCCGGCCGCTCGATCTTGATCACTTCGGCGCCGAGGTCGGCCAGCATCTGCGCCGACAGCGGGCCCGCGAGCACGCGCGTCAGATCAAGAATTTTGATGCCTGAAAGCGGCAAATGCGACATGAACATTTCCTCCAAAACTCGCGGCCTTCTGGCTCGGGAACAAACCCGGCGGCGCCGAACGAGATCGAGATCTTGCGATACACTATTTTCGAGCGCCACTGCATTCAAGGCATGAAGCCATTTATCTGCCGCGGCGCGGTCGAGCAGGCCTGAGACGACCGTGGTTCTGCTTTTATGAACGGAATGAAGCGGATGAAAGGAATCGAACGGTTCCGCCGCCTTAAATAAGCTCGGGCGTGCGGTAATATGCGGCTGTAAGGAGCAGAGGGTTCACTTCCGGGGAATAGCCCGCTTTCAATCCTGGGGGGACAACATGAAAAATTCTCTGAAGTTGTCTTTAGCTCTCGCAGCGATAGCGATGGCGGTCGCCGGATCAACCGAACTTGTGTTCGCGCGCGCCGGTGGCGCAGCAAATATTATGAACTCGCCGGGCTATCAGCGGCGTCTTCAGGAATCGAGGCAGCAATTATCACAACCGGGCGTGCGGCCGTCGTCCATCCATCGGCGCAAGTGGCGACATCGGCGAGTGCGCTGACTTGGCCGACGACACGAACTCACCCCGCCACGCGAACTGGCCATGTTCGAGAATCCCCGGCACCCGCTAACCGGACATGCGACGGGCATGCCAAAATCGACGCGATTGTCCCAATGGCGACTTCGATTGTGGCAATCAGCTACAGCAAATCGCGCACCGCATTGCGCAGCCGGACGAGCCGCGCGACGAAATCGCACAACAGGGCGATCGAGCGCTCGGCGTTTTCCTCCGTCAGGTAGTCCCAGCCCGTGCCGCCGGCCCAGAGACCTTCATAGGTATAATCCAGGCGCGACGTGAAAATCGTCTTGCTGTCGTCGGGAATGCCGACGCCGTAGCGGAGCTGATGCATCCGCGAGCCAAAATCGATCCCGACATTGATGAGGGTGTTTTCAAATAGGCCCGAATAGACGGTCTCGCCGCCGGGAAGCTTCTTCGTCTCGGTGGCGAACATCTCCTTGAAGGCCTGGTTGATCATCGGGCGCAACAAGGGCGCCTTCGCCGGAATGATCCGTGTGAAATCGGGATCGGGGACCAGCGCCGCCGGCAAATCGTCGCGCGGCGTGAAATCGAGCTTCGCGCGCGTTTGCGCCCGCATCGCCACGCTCATGGGATCGTTCAAGATCGCTTTCGTCATCCGCAGGCCCTCGTGCCGCATCCCCATCATGTATAGGGGAGACTGCATGGCCGCGCGGTAGCGCTCGGTCGCCGGATCGGTCATCGCGAGCGCCCGGACCTGTTCCATGACCTCCCGCTGATGAATGAAGAAGCGGCCGCCTCCGATGCGCGCGAGGGACTGCAACAGCGCGTCCCGGTCGGGCTGCCCGAGCGTGGCGAAGCAGTCGAGGAATTTGATCGTGTAGGAGCTTGGACAGAGGCTCAACCTGGGAAAGCCGGCATTGGCTTCCTCGGCCAGGGTCGCTTTCACCAGTGCACAGACCTCATCGAGCTTCTGGGGCGAAATCACAGCGTGCTCCCTATCGCCTGACATTGCACGGATGCACGAAGAGCAGCGAGACGTCAGCATGGCGAATTGCGAACCGTCTTGCAATATCGCCATTTTCCCGCGCACGTTTACAAACGTTTAAATCGTCTCTGTCACAGTGAGCGGCGAAGGTGTTCATCGGCGCGGCGGCAGCCCGAATCGCCTTCCGCGTAACGCTCTCGAATAGAGCCTCCCACCAAACCAGCGCAAACCAAATGAGCCCTCAAAAGGGGCTCAAGGGCGTGCTGATGAGACAAAAAGACGCAAGAACTCTGATTATTCGGGAATGGGACCGCTGGCTTCAAACGCATTCCATTGAATCCGGCGGGCCAACCGGCAGAGACACGTTGAGGTTCTTTTTTGAACTACAGGATGCGCGGTCTCCACTGCTGGATTTTCAGTCGAGGGGACGCGACAAGTGGCGAATTATCGATACGTGGTTGCTGAGCAGTGGCGAGCGACTTGAGAACGCGCCGCGAAGCCGTCAGCGTCGATTTCGCCGGGATCGAGATCTGTTTGCCAGCCGGCTTGCCCGTAGTCACCGCCAATGAGCCAGGCATCGCAAGCGCCTTGATTGTCAGATGCCCGCGACCGCAGACCGGGACGACAATCTTGACACAGACGGTCCTTTTTCCTGTCCTTTCGCAGCGATTAAAAAGACTCAATCATAATCCGCAATGGCGCGTCGGTAATTTGGGGGACAATTGCGATGCGCACAGTCAAGATCCCCGCGCTCTCGAATTCGGAGAGCGCGATGACGGAAGTTGAATTCGACCGATTGCTGGATGCCGTGAGAATGGCAATCGAACCTGCTCTGCGGAAAGAGCTTTTAACCCACCGGCGGACCTTCGATAAGCGGGCGAAAGCCGAAGACGACCAATCGAATTGGCCGCTCATTCCATTTCCGGAGGGCTGGCACGGCGCCAGCTAGCCGCGCGCGTTTCTTCATCGCTCCTCGTCCGGGGCACCCAAGGGCAAGGCGTGATCTCGTGCCTCCGCCCCTAAATCTGGAACCAATCGTCCGGTTGCCAAGTTGTTGCTCGCCACCGAAAAAATGGAGGTCATCATGGCACTTGCGAAGATCAGTTTGGCGAGCGCGGCGGCCATCACCATCATCAGTTGGGGGGCTTTGGCTCAAGAAAATCAAAGCAAGGGCCGGATCACCCAGTTCGATCACATCAATGGCACGATTACTCTTCAACATGCGCCAGCCGGAACGGTTGGCGCAGTCGGCGCATCGTCCCTTGTCGACGAGTACAAAATAAAAGACGGCGTCGCGTCCAAAGATTTGCACGCCGGTGACGAAGTGGAATTCACGGCAGCCCAGATTGGCGGCGTCTTGACGATCACAAAAATTCAAAAGCAATAATCAAGAGCAAACTGCTGAGGCTCATTTGCCAAAGCAGCTACGCGGCTCACCTGATCGGCGCACAACGCGTTACGGTGAATTGGCCCGCGCTGATAACATTGCTGGGTTCGGCATCGGCCCCGCAAGCGCGAACTGGTCGCATTCAATTCGTGTCTCAGGAAACCAGGTCACCGCGAGCGTGAGCGTCACATTAAGAACCGTCTCTCCGGTCTGACTCCTTACATTTAACGCCAAGGCGCGATCTCTGTATTGTTTCCGGACATCCTTGGAGATATTTGCCAAAGCGCCGACCGCTTCCCGAGCGGCCGCCTCAATGTCTGGCAATTTCGTCCCGAATTGGTCACGACCGCTAAATTCGCCGTCCGTGAAGTCAAAAAAATATAGCGGCATGAATTTCACCCCCCGGCGAATTCTTTATCGAACTGAGCGCGAGAATTTGATCGGGGCTATTGGGCAATATTAGGGCTCAATAATGATCAACGCCTCACCTTCGTTTGGATGCTGAAAACGCCCTCGCTACACCGGCGTCAGCCTCGCCAAATGATTTTCCTCGCTTAATTCCTCATTGAAGCGATTTGCATATCGCACCCAATATTTGCCCGCTCATTTTCGCTGCCGATTTGCAACGGAATCCCGGCGAAGGTTTTTCGAAGACGCCGCGCGTATCGTTCAAAACATCCGCGCGCCGGTTTATTTGTCAGCGCCTTCCCGCTCGAGCGGCGACACCGAGACCGCTTCTTAAAATCCAGTTGATAAAATTCAATTTAATGGTGTCGGCGGATTGCGAACCTACATCAGTCTCACGGCCTCGCCCGTTCCCGTGAATCACAGGTGCGCTCCCATGTCCAAAACGTCCGTAAAAGTCGCTATCGCATTGTTCCTGGTCTTCACCCCACCTGCCGCTTCATTTGCGCGAGGCGGACATGGAGGCGGACACGCAGGTTTGGGGCCAATGAGAGGATTTCCGCGACTGGCTGGTTCGGGGGCAATCGGAAATGTGCCGATCAGTGGTATTGGGCGGGGCCCGGCAAACGCCGGTGGATTGAACAATGTGGCGGTCGATCCCAGCGGAGTGGGCAACGCTTCCAGGATAGCTCCGCTCCCGCAGCCGAACATAGCCGCGCCCACGATTCCGCAGTTCAACTGATGCGAAAGTGTTCGCGGAGAACAGCCGCGGTGTTGAGCCGAAATCATGAATGACACGCAAGGAGCCGATGACATGACTGATCATGATGAATGGATGAGCTATTCGCATTGGGGAATGTTCCTGACCGGAACGAAAGATTCGAAATAACCCCTACGAGAAATTTATTGCGACGGCGCGCATCGCGGGTTGATCAACGCGTTTTCGGCGGCGGGAAATGGATATCGTGTCGCCGTAATTCCGGGCAAACCCGGAGTGTCGCCCGACCAGTTCACGTAGTGCCTGGCCCCGGCCGAGCATCCAGCGCGGCCGGGGCCTGTTCATGCCTCACTTCGCGAATGATCGGAAGGCATCGTAATACATGTTTATGCGGAGCATCTCGCCCGCCAGAAATCGATCCGCGTGCCACTGCAGAACGCCGTCCGCATCGATTTTCGTACCCGGTGCGACCGGATTGATATTGGCCCGCTGGTTGTACTGCTGAGACCCGAGCTTGCCAATGAAGGGGTCATCGAGAGCCAGGTCGCTGGGCATCGCGACCATTTCGACAACGTGCGCTCGCTTGTCCTTCGGAGCATCGCCATCGAGGTTGTAGCTAAAGACCGAGTAACGGGTCTTGTCCCAATAGGCCTGAAAGCCCGCCCAGCCAGCGCTGCCGCCGGTGTCGACATCGATATCGGCGTATCTCTTGACGAGAAAATCCGTCAGATCCACAGACCTCTCCTTCTGACAATTGGTGATCTCCATTCGGATGATGACTCGGGTCGCGTGTTTTGAGACCGTGAACGTCTGACGAATGGTAATTAGGCCATCATCTGTTCTGCTCTCGGTACTCTTCACAAACTCGCTATTGTCGTTCCGACAGATATGGCTGTCGACGCAGACAATTCCGCTGCTGGATTGATATACGTCGTACTTGACGTGATCGGGGCCGCCGGGGGTCGTCTTGTAGACCAGGGTATAACCCTCTTCCAGCACGCCGACAGCCAAATGCTCGTAGACACCCTCGGGTTCGATAGAGGCAAGTCCTGCCTCCGCCGGGGTCCCCATGAGTTGTCCGCAATTGCTAACTCCCCATTTGGCTCGCAGTCCCGTTACGACCGTTGTTGGACTAGTCATGTCGACACCTCCAATTTTTTGCGTGAGGTCGACATCATAGATTATCGGCGCGCAATACAACGTGAGGTAGTTCACAACGTGAGGTAGTTCACAAGGCGGAATAAGCAGACCCGTTCAACGCATCGACGGGCGGTCTGCGCACGCTGCGACGGCATCCTCCCACTCTCGAACGGGGAGGTCTCCAACGAGGTTCGATAGGTTGACCGCAAGCGCCCGAAGCCGGGCATTCTCCTTGCGCAGCGACAGAACGTTGTGATTTCCCTGACGTGGCGATTCATCGTCTGGAGAACTCGCAGCCTCTTCAAGCAGCGGCGACAGAAGGTCGAAAAATTCGTCACCGCGATGTCGGAGAGACACAACGTTGTCGGCAGCGCGAAGCAGCGCACTGCGGTCTTGCTTGTTGTGCGGCGGACGTCCGATGCCCATGGCAAGTCCCCAATTTAGGACGTGCCCCCAGTCGTTCCCAACACCATCGATTGAGTCGCGGGCGAATTTGAGTCCAAAATGGGACCGGGCACCGGGATCAGCGTTCAGGAATCGCGGCAGCAACTATCCCGAGCGTCCAACCGTCCCCCACCCGCCAGCGCAAGTGGCGGCATCGGCAATGACTGCTCTGCAGACCAACCGCAAGGGAAACCGGGTTCCGATAGATTGGCGGGGCCATGTTTCCGAAAAATTCTAATGTCCTTGTTTTGAGACCGGTTCCGGTCCGTGGGCGACTTTAAAGGCCTTGGATTTTCAGAAAGCCCATTGAGTGGGTCACCGGCAAAAGGGTCAGGTCCCGGATTCCGGCTGACGAGTTGCCGTCACTCGTCCCTCGGCCTCGTCATCGGCGGGATGCAGCTGCCGAAGCGCGGATCCAATGGATCGTAACGCGAGTATAGTCTTACGAAGATATAGAGCGCAGCCAGCGCCATCGAACCGAGCAGAAGCATGATCCACGCAGGTGGCTGCACTGCGCTTAGAAGGATTGCCGTCACGCCGATGACGAGCAGCGCAGCAGCGCTTGTGGCCAGCCAAGATCTCATGGACCGCCCCCGTGTTGAACACCTCGTTCAGGCTATCAGCAATTACTGGCTTTGACATGCGACGAAAAACCGCGAATGCGGGAAGCGGGCCAAAAATTGGAGCGGGTGAAGGAATCGAACCCTCGTATTCAGCTTGGAAGGGTTTCGGCGGCTGAATACTTTCCGGGGCGGTTTGGACAAATCGCCTCAAAATCCTTTGTTGGTCGCAAACAGCTTTCTCGCCTTGTCCAAACAGGCTGCCCGGCCTCCGATCGAGAAGGCGCGGCCATGAACAGCACGCCACCAACCAACCGCAAGGCCGCCGACCGCCTCGCCGCCCTGCGCGAGCAGATCTTGAGGATGGGATCGTGGCCACGCGTGCGAATGCGCGCAAGGGACTCCGCGCCAAGTGGAGCTTCATCTGCAAGACTGAATACACCAGCGATCGCGGCTTGAACGCCGGGGATCTCCGCAACTTGGTGGCAATGATCCTCCAAATGGATGTCGACGCGATCGGCGCCGGTATCCCAGCGCTGGAGGCCGAGGGCATCACCGCCGCGCGCTGATCGCCGACTCGTTTCCCGATCGGGCCGTCGGTTCACCCCGGCGGTTTTTCCTTTGGCCGCCGCCCTACCTTGCCGAGTGAGACCTTGAGAATACCCAATCGACCACGGACGGCAGTGACTGTTCGTTTGAGTCTCAGCGATATGATCGTGATAGTTTTTCCGGCTTCCACCATTTCCCGCAGTTGCTTTTCCTCCTCGGGCTCCCATGGGCGTTTGCCGTATTTCTTCGGCAGGATCATTTTACGACGCGCAGCCCGTAACCCGCGCGGAGGCGTTTCATAGCCGCCACCACCTCGCGTCGGTCCAGCAGAAATAGAAGCATGTTGATGGTGGTCTCCGGATTCCGCCGTGAAGTCGGCTCGATATGTTCGCGCAAAATCCGCTGGGCATGTTCGATGGCGTCTAGGATCAATTCCTGATCGGACACAACGCAACTCCGCAAAAGAACACGGATTCAAGTGGCGGGCGGATATTTCGTTCCGGGCGGGCTCCCGCGACAAATTTCACGAAGAGTACAAAAGTGAACTTACCGCGCTGTCGTCCGCTGTCTAGACGCGGAACGACTCGATGAACCCCGAATTGTCTTAGCGGGTCGTGACTGTAGACATGGCCTGCGCGGCCCCGATCCTATCCCAAGAAAGCCCCCAAAGGCGGGGCTGCGCTTTAATTGGAAGGAAACCAATGGACGATCTAAATAAAAAGGGAGCGGGCGATCGCAGCAAGATAAACATGCACGAAGATTACGAGGTGAAGCATTGGACTAAACAGCTCGGCATTTCCAAAGAAGAGTTACAAAAGGCGGTCGATAAGGTTGGAAACTCCGCCACAGCCGTTCGCACGGAATTGGGCCGCTAAGGCAGGATGGATGCCCAATTTGTTTTGGCATACGGTGGGTATGCGAGCACCACCCCGATCGGGCTTGGGATGAAGAGTTAGGTTGCCAGTGCGGGGCGGGGATGCCGGCCGATGCAATGGCGGCGAAGAACCTGATATGAGCGAAGGCATCGTCGAAGAGAACAAATCGCCAAGCATTGACGGCGCGCGACATCCTCTCTGCCGCAGGATGCATCACGGATCGTGCTTTTCGGCCGCGATCAGCAACGCTTCGATAGCTACCTGCCACGCTGTGGTCTCATGCTCTGATTTGGGGAGTGCTAAAATATGCCGTCTGGCGTCCTCCAGCGTCCGCAGCGTCTTGCCATCGGGCAAGACAACCGGCCGATCGAGGCGCTTATCCCAAGACACGACTCAACTCTCCAATAAGAACCGAGGGATTCAAAATTGGGGAGGAATTTTCGTTCCCCTTTGCCGCTGCGGTTTTATGTCTCGGAGGCTAACGCGGCAGTCCCGCGTTCTGTCCTACAGCCGCGTCGGACTCATTAAGCCCGCGTGGCTAGGCCCGGCGACCCCATGAGCATGGAGGGCGTCGGGCCGCACCTGATTATCGATCGAGCTTTGGTGCGGCGAGCGCTTCGTGACCAAGTTCG
>WNFQ01002160.1_pt1 | contig 14167 bp, 9 predicted proteins | sample 5400171 | NCBI WGS metagenome assembly WNFQ01 (sample SAMN13153356, study PRJNA577476) | soil metagenome | isolation source: 20 cm soil under Madrone tree | place: USA:California | collected 2016-06-14
CCGATGATCATCGCGAGCGCCGTCATGCAGACGGGCCGCAACCGCACGGAGCCGGCCTCGAGGGCTGCCTCGAGGGCAGAGCGTCCTTCCCGCCGCTGCTCATCCGCGAAGGTGATGAGCAGGACGCTGTTTGCGGTGGCGACGCCCAGGGCCATGATGCTGCCCATCAGCGACGGGACGTTGAACGTGGTTTGGGTCGTGAACAGCATCCACACGATCCCGCAAAGCGCCCCGGGCAGCGCCATCACGATCACCAGCGGATCGAGCCAGGACTGGAAGTTGATCACGAGCAGCAGGTACACGAGCACCATCGCGAAGAGCACTCCCAACCCCAGACCCACGAACGATGACCGCATGCTCGCGACCTGACCGCGCACCACGATGTGCGTCCCCTTCGACAGAGACGGCACGATCTTGGCGATGACGCGGTCCACATCGCCTGCGACTCCGCCCAGGTCCCGGCCGTCTACCGCGGCGTAGACGTCGGACACCGGCTGCGTGTTGTAGTGGTTCACCACGGCGAAGGTGGTCTGGCGGCTCGCTGTCGCCAGATTGCCGAACAGCTGCGGGGCGCTGAGTCCCGGTGCCGTGACCGGCGTGTTCGTTAGCGCGTCCAGCGAATTGATCTTGGACAAGGGCGTGCGGACGGCCACGCTGTAGCTCACGCCGTTCTGCGGGTTGAGCCAGAAATTGGGCGCGGTCTGCCCGCTGGAGGAGAGCGAGATGAGAAGATTGCTCGCCACCTCGCGCTGCGTGAGGCCGATCTGCTGCGCCCGGACTCGATCCACGGAGAACAGAAACTCGGGCATGTTCACCACCTGCTGCACCCGGACGTCGACCGCGCCGGGGATACGCCGCAGCTCGGCGGCCAGGCGGCTGGCGACGCCGTAATTGGCCATCTTGTCCTGGCCGACCACCTGGACGTCGAGCGGGGCGGGCAGGCCAAGGTTGAGCACCTGGTTCACGATGTCCGCCGGTACGAAGAAAAAGGTCACGCCGGGGAACTCGGTCGGGAGCGTGGCCCGCAGGCGCCGCACGTACTCCGCCGTCGCGGTGCGGCGGTTCGGTGTCAGCTGGACCAGCAGGTCGGCGTCCGCCGCATTCAGCGTGGCCGTCCCGCTGGTGGCCAGATTGATCGCGTTGCGGTTGATGCCGATGTTGTCGAGAATGAGTCCCAGTTCGGCGGGCGGGATCACGCGCCGAATGGTCCGTTCCACGGCGGCGGCGATGAGCTCCGTCTCCTCGACCCGCATCCCGGCGGGCGCGCGCAGGTGGAGCTGGAAGGCGCCGGCGTCGGTCGTCGGGAAGAAGTCCTCCCCGATGAACGGGACCAAGACCAGGGAGAGCGCTGCGAAGCCGCCGACTGCGCCGAGCGCAAACCGCCGGTGTTCGAGGGCCAACGCCAGGATGCTCTGATAGGCTGCCCGGAAGCGCTCGAAGGCCGCCTCGAACCGCGCACTCACCCGCTCGATCGGACCGTGTGGCACGCCATCGCCGGTGGCGCGGCGGTGGGCGTCGGCCGCGAGGAGGTAGCGGGCCATCGTCGGCACCACCGTCCGCGACAGCAGGTACGAGGCGAGCACGGCGAACACCACCGCCATGGCCAGCGGCCGGAACAGCGCGGCCGCCGGGCCGCTGAGGAAGAACAGCGGCACGAACACGATCGAGATGGAGATCGTGGACACGAACGCCGGGGTCGCGATCTGCGCCGCTCCATCCATAATGGCCCGCAGGATCTCCTTCCCTTGGGCCATGTTGCGGTTCACGTTCTCGATCTCGACCGTCGCATCGTCCACGAGGATGCCCACGGCGAGTGCCAGCCCGCCCAGGGTCATCACGTTGAGGGTTTGCCCCAGCGCCGCGAGGCAGATGATCGAGCACAGCACCGCGAGCGGAATCGAGGTCGCGATGATGAGCGTGCTGCGCCAGCTCCCGAGGAAGAGGAGAATCATGAGCGCCGTGAGGCAGGCGGCGATGACCGCCTCGCGAATGACCCCCGAGATCGAGGCGCGTACGAACAGCGATTGGTCCACGAGCAGCTGCACGTCGAGCGACGGCGGCAGTGCCGGCTTGAGCGCCGCGAGCAGCGCCTTCACGCGGTTGACCACCGCCAGGCTCGAGGCGCTCCCGTTCTTGAGCACGCTCATGTACGTGCCGTGCTGTCCGTTCTGACGCACGATGTTGGTCTGGACGCCGGCGCCGTCGCGTACATGGGCGACGTCGCGGATGTAGACCATCGCCCCGTTGACCTGCTTGATCGGCATGTCGTTGAGCTGCTCGGCGACGTCGGGGCTCGAGTTCAGCCGCACGCTGTATTCCCGGCTCCCCAGCTTTGCCGACCCCGCGGGGAGGATCACGTTCTGCGCGTTGACGGCGGCGCTCACGTCCGCCGGAGAGAGCCCCTTTGCGTACAACCGGGCTAAATCGATGTCGACGTTGATCAGCCGGGGCGCGCCCCCGTAAGGGAAGGGGATGGTCGAGCCCTGCGCCGTGGCGAGCGGCGTGCGCACGAAGTTGGACACATAGTCGTTCAGCTCGGCTTGCGACATGGTGCTCGAGCCCACGCCGATCTGGAGGATCGGCACGTCGGTTACGTTGAAGCGCAGGATGATGGGCGGCGTGATCCCCGGCGGTAGAATCCTGGTGTTGCTCTGGGACGACGCGGTGAGCTGGGCCACGCCCGTCGCCACGTCCGCGGTGGGCTGGAAGAACACCTTGATCACCGCGAGGCCGTCCAGCGACTGCGACTCGATATGCTCGATGTCGTTGACCGTCGCCGAGTAGGACCGCTCGACGATGGTGACGACGCGCTGCTCCATCTCTTCAGGGGACATCCCCTGGTACTGCCAGATCACCGTGGCCACCGGGAGCGGGATCGCGGGGAAGATGTCCACCGGCATGGAGGCAATCGCCACGATGCCACCGATGAACACGAGGATCGCGCCGCACACGAACGTATAGGGGCGCCGCAGCGCGATGCGAACGATCCACATCATGGCCGGTGCCTCACAGGTCCCGCCCGAGCAGCGCCTCAAGCGAGGCCCGGCTAAGCTGATAATTGAAGTGCGCGCTCACGAGATCGAGCTCCGCCTGCACCAACGCGGCCTGCGAGGTGAGTACGTCGAGGATCGTGGCGATCCCGGCACGATACCGCGCCAAGATCACACGCAGATCCTCGGTCGCGAGCCGCACGGACTCGCCCGCCAGGGCGATATCGTGCTCCGCCACGTGCAGACTGCCGATCAGCCGTTGCGCTTCGGCGCGGGTGAAGCGCTTCGCGTCGGTGGAGGTGGCCATCGCGAAGTCGGCCGCCGCTTCCGCCTGGGTGATCGTCGCCTCACGTACGAAACCGTTGAACAGTGGAAAAGACGTGCCGACCGTGACGATCCAGCCGGCCCGCAGCCCGCCGGGCACCTGGGAGGCGTTGGCCCAGTTGTATCCCGCCCCCACGGTTATGGTCGGCACGTACTCGGTCTTCGACGCCCGCACGTTCGCCGTGCTCGCGCTCGCCTGAGCGTCGGCGCTCACGACGACCGGTGCCGTCGTCGGAGCGAGCGCCAGCAGCGCCGAATCACCGAGGGCCAGCGGTGTGGGGTCGAGCGTGGTGGCGGGCTCGGCGTCAACCGGTCCATCGGCGCCGACCAGTCGACCGAGCGCCGCACTGCTCATCCCGAGGGTATCCTCGGCCGCCAGCCACTGGCGCCGAGCTGTCGCGAGGGCGAGCTGGGCCCGTAGCACGTCGGAGCGGGTGGCGGTGCCGGCCGCTGCGCGGTCTCTGGCGTACGCCAGTCCCAATCCGGTCTGGGCGATCGATTCCCTGGCGACGCGTACCAGCTCGCGCGCGCGAAGCACGTCGAAGTAGCCCGTCTTAGCGGTCAGGATCGTCGCGTACTGTTGAGAAATCATTCCTGCGTCCGCCGCACGGCTGAAGGCGTCTGCCGCGCTCCGCTGAGCGCCGCGGCGGCCGCCCGTGAACAGGTCCAGCGCGGCGGCGACTCCCGCGCCGTACGTGTTCGCCGCGCTCGTTTGAGCGACGCCGGGAGCCCCGATCGCTCCTGGGCCTGTGGCTGTCTGGTCGCTCCAGCCGGCGGCCGAATTGAAGTAGAGACTGGGGAGGTAGGCGCCCAGCGCCACCCGTTGTGCCGCCGAAGCGTCACGTACGACGCCTCGCGCCCCGGCCATGCCGGGGCTGTGCGCCAGAGTTCGCGCAACCACTGCGTCGAGCGACAGCCGGGGACCGAGTGTCACGGTGTCCGCGGCCGTGTCCACGACGACCATCGGCTGTTGCGCGACGCCGCGTGGGGGAAGCAACGCGATCAGGCCAGCTGCGAAAACGGGTTTCAGGTCCATCAGTTGAGCTCGAACGGCAGAAACAGCAAGCCCCCGTCGCGCTCGATGCCGAGCACGACGGCGTCGCTCGATTTCAGCGCGCGCAGCGCGGCGCGGAGATCTTCGAGAGCCCTGACCGGCGTGCGGTTCGCCGTATGGATGACGTCCCCCGCCGCGAGGCCGGTCTGCGTACCCCCGGCGTCAACCGCTTGTGCGACGACGAGGACGCCGCTCCGAATCCTCAGCCCAGGCATGAACGCCGCCACGGTTGAGTCGATCGCCACGCCGAGCACCCCGATCTTCCGCACCAGGTTCCGCTCGGGATCGAGCGAAGTCATGATCCGATCGAGGCTGTCCCGTTGCTCAGACACGGGGACGCGAACCGTGAGTGCCACGGGACCGCGGAGCACGTCGAGCTGCACGGGCCGGCCGGCACTCCCCATCGTCACGTCAGCCACGAACTGGGCGAGGGTCGCCACCGGCCTTCCGTTCAGTCGCACGATGACGTCGCCACTCTCCAATCCAGCGCTCGCCGCCGGACCGCCGGAAGCAACGTCCGCGACGAGGATGCCCCAGTCGCGCGGCAGTCCCAGGCCCTTGGCAAGCACCGGCGTGATCTCCTGGCCCGTCACCCCGATCATGCCCCGGTGTACGTGGCCGTAGGCCCGGAGCTGCCGGTAGACGAACGCCGCCATGTTGCTGGGGATCGCGAACCCGAGCCCCTCACTTCCGCCGCTCTGCGACAGGATGAAGGCATTGATTCCCACGAGCGCGCCGTCGGTGCTCACCAGGCCACCACCCGAGTTTCCCGGGTTGATGGGCGCATCCGTCTGGATGTAGACGACCGGTCGGTCCGGATCTACCTCGCGCGCGACCGAGCTCACGACGCCCATCGTGACCGAGTTGGCGAGTCCCGCCGGGCTTCCGAACGTGAGCACCAGTTGGCCTTCGTGTAGCCGGTCCGAATCGCCGAAGGGGAGGGCCGCCAGCCCGGTTGTGTCGACCTTCAGCACCGCCAGGTCGGTCACCCGATCCACTCCGATGATGCGCGCGGTGAGGAGGGGGCCGCCGTGGGCCGGAAGCGGCTCGCCGGCGCGCGTGCGCGACGGCGTCACGATCACCTCGACGCGTTGGGCGCCGGCGACCACATGGGCGTTGGTAATGATGAAGCCGGCGGAGTCCACGATCACGCCGGACCCGATCACCCGCTCGTGGGCGACCGCCAACGTCTGGCCCGGGGCCGGCACGGGCCCGAGCCCGGTCACGAGGACCTGCACGATGCTGGGAGATACGTCGTGGACCAGCGACTCGATCGCGTTGTCGAGCTGCATGAGCGGGGCCCGACGCTGGCCCTCGAGCATGACGGTTGCCGCCGCCAGCAGCACAGCGACCAGCGCGCTCGCGCGCGACGCGGAGTTCACGGCCGGACCGGTCCGGTGCCCGCGCCGGTGCGTCTGATGGCCGCGGAGATGTCGTCCAGGTCAGTGTCGGCCAGCTCGAGACCGGCAGCGCCGATCCAGCCGTCCACCTGAGCCGGGGAGCGCGCACCGACGATCGCGCCAGTCACGCCCGGCCAGGCGAGCGTCCAGGCCACCGCCACTGCGGCAACCGTCACGCCGTGACGCTCGGCGATGGGCCGCAACGCGTCCGCCAGGGCGACATTGCGGCGCAGTCCAAGGCCCGTAAAGTCGGGAGAGCGATAGCGCCAGTCGTCCGCACCCAGCGCGGCGGCCCGCTCGAGGCTGAACGCGCCCGTCAGGAGGCCCGACTGCATCGGGCTGTAGACGATGACCCCCGTGCGGTGTGCACCGCACCAGGGAAGCTCCGCGGCCGCAACTTCCCGGCGGATCGCCGAAAACGGCGGCTGCAGGGTGTCCACGTGCCCGAGGCGCTCGGCCGCGTCGAGCTGCGCCACGTTGTGATTGGAGAGCCCGACCGCGCGGACCTTCCCTTCTTCTTTCAGCTGCAACAGGGTCCCCCAGTAGTCTTCGAGCGGGGTGCCGTCCTCGGCAGGCCAATGCATCTGGTACAAATCGATGCGCTCGACATCGAGCCGGCGGAGTGAGGCCTCGACCTCGCGGCGCAGGCTCAACGGATCCCCGATCCGGCGGGGCGTGGCGGCGCGGTTGCGCTCGTCCCACACGAGGCCGGCCTTGGTGAAGACGTATGGCCGGTCGTCGAGCGGGATGTCGCGCAGCGCGCGGGCGACGATCTCCTCCGAGTGGCCGAGGCCGTACACGGCCGCCGTGTCGATCCAATTGATGCCGCGCTCGACGGCTTGACGGATCGCCGCGATCGACGCCGTGTCATCCTGGTTGCCCCAGGCGAAGGTCCAACCGCCGCCGCCGATCGCCCACGCGCCGAAGCCGACGCGTGTGATCCGCATACCGGTCGTACCGAGCGGCGTGGTGGGAAGCGTGTCCGTGTCCTGAACCGTGCGTGTCATATACCTCCTCCTCAGCGACGCCTTCTGCAGGCGTGTGTCGATTAGGTCAGCGAGACCGCCCAAGTCCGACGGCTTGATGGACGTGAGCGCTTCCATCTCGAGTCGGCTCAGCTGGAGACCCTGCCGCAGCAGCCACACCAACACCCCGTGCGGGTTTTGCTCAAACGCCTCTCGCAACTCCTCGTCGGTGAGGAGCTTGCCGATCAGGATCTCCACGCTCTGCTGCGTCATGAGCCCGTGCGCCTCACTGTGCCAGCGCAACCTTGGGCGCCGCGGCGGGGAACTTGTCGACGATCGCCTCGACGGTCTTCTTAAGCTCCTGCTCGTACTGCGGTTCGTTGTCCGAAACCGCCGCGACCCCCTGGCCACGCCACAGCAAGTCTTTGGTCTTGGGATCGAACACATCGACGATCACCGTCCCCTCGGTGTATTGCGTCGCCACGGGGCCGCTCGCTATCCCCCAGTCCCCGCCCCAACCGCGTCCCCAGCGCCGTCCCCAGCCGCTCCACCAGTTCGGCCGCCAGCCGTACCCGTAATCCCAATAGGTGACGTCGAGCTTCTGGTTGGTGCTGGCGTAGTACGCGATGCAGAAATCGGGGTTACTGTCGGTCGCGACGTAGCCGAGGCCCGCGAACTCCTGCGCCAAGTCGCTACGGAGCGCGCGGTTCGAGATCGAGTTGACGAGCATCGGGTCGTTGGTCGATGAGACCGCGCCCGCGATTTTCGGTTGCGGGGTCGGCTGGACCCGGAAGGTGCGCAGCCCGTGAAGGGTCGCGTTGGGGCTGAGTGCGGTGCGCACGCTGATCCCCGGGGCGCAGGCCGTCAACGTGATCGCCGCGGCCGCGGCCGCGGTAACAATCTGTGTCAGTCGCATTGTGTCGCTCCTAGAAGGTGAAAACGCGTTGTCGCGTGACGACGGGTTTGCACGCCACGTGCCAACCGGTCGCGGGCCCCGGCCTGTGACGCAAACCGCTGCTCCGCCGAGCGTTGGACGGCTTACAGTGACACGCACCGGCGGAAGGCCGGCGTCGGGGGGTGCGGAAGGTCGAGCAGAAGTGCGCGGGGGCCGACAGACTGGTCGAACTTACCTTGCGAGGAAAGTGCCGAAGGAGCATGCTGATCGTCGCATGCTGGTCTCTGGTCCGAGAATTGGGGCGATCCCGATGGTCGTCACCGGAACACACGATCCGTATCTCGTCGCTCTGTCCATTCTGGTCGCCTCCTTCGCGTCTTACACCGCCCTCGATCTCGGCGGACACGTGCCAGCCGCCCGGGGACTGGCGCGTCGCGTCTGGCTGGGAGTGGCTGCGATCACCATGGGAGGCGGAATATGGTCGATGCACTTCATCGGCATGCTCGCCTTCATCACGCCGGTACCGATGTCCTACGACATCGGATTGACCACCCTTTCGCTTCTGGTGGCGATCTTCGTGACCGGCGGCGGCTTTTACGTCATCAGCCGCCAGAACGTGTCGCCGCCTCGCCTGGCTCTCAGTGGCATCTTCATGGGACTTGGCATCGCCGCCATGCATTACACCGGCATGGCAGCAATGCGGGGGCAGACCGAGATCAGCTACGACCGACTATTCGTGGCGCTCTCTCTGGTCATAGCGATCGGCGCGTCGACGGCGGCACTGTGGCTGGCATTCCGAACCACGGGGCTTCGGCAAAAGGTCGCTGGGGCGGTCGTCATGGGCCTAGCCATTTCCGGTATGCACTACACGGCGATGGGAGCCGCCAGTTTTGCCCCCTACGGCCCGGTTCACGACGCCCAGGTAAGCGCCAGTCTCGGTCAAACCACTCTGGCGCTGGCGGTTGCCGGGATTACGTTCGTCATTCTCGCCTTCGCGTCGACCGCCTCTCTGTCTGAGCAGAAGCGCGCCGAAGAAGCCCTGCGCCAAGCGCGGTCGGATCTTGCGCGCGTCAACCGGGTGACCACCGTGGCGGAGCTGACTGCCTCCCTGGCGCACGAAGTGAGTCAACCGATTTCCGCCGCCGTCATCAACGGCCACGCTTGCTTGCGCTGGCTCGCCGGCGACATCCCAAATCTCGAAGAGGCGCGCGCAGCTGCAATGAGAATGGTGAAGGACGGAACGCGGGCGGCGGAAATCATCAGCCGGATCCGCCTGCTCTTCAACAAGGGGACTCCCCAACGGGAGTGGTTAGATGTAAACGAAGTTATTCGCGAGATCATCGTCCTCCTGGACGGCGAGCTAGCGCGATACGCCATAGCAGTCCGGCCGGAGCTGGCGGCGGATCTTCCCCAGGTCATGGGCGATCGCGTGCAATTGCAGCAGGTCATGATGAACCTCATCAGTAACGGCATCGATGCGATGAAGGACCTGGATGGGTCGCGCGAACTCGCCATCACGTCGCAGCGAGCGGAAAACGAGCAACTTATGGTGTCCGTCAGCGATACCGGCGTAGGGCTGCCCCCGCAGCAGGCGGACCAGATCTTTAATGCGTTCTTTACCACGAAGGTGCATGGGACCGGCATGGGACTGTCCATCAGCCGCTCCATCGTTGAATCGCATAGCGGTCGCTTGTGGGCTGCCGACAACTCTCCGCGCGGCGCAAGTTTTCACGTCGTTCTACCCACCAAAGTCGCGGCACATGAATGACGTCCGCGGCATCATCACCAAGGCCAGCAATCATTCCGTCGCCCAGCGTTGCGATCGATCTGCCATTGAAGATCCTCGTGTGGGAGGATACGCAAGGAAGGGTCTGGCTCTCCTACAATAGTCCTACGTATCTGGAAGAGCGCCACGGTTTGCCGAAAGCGTTGTTGCCCAGCATCGCTGTGACAGAGGCGTTGGCGAGCGCGGCCGCCGAGTAGGGCGCAGGGCCTCGAGCGCCGCCTCCGCCGCAGGTCCGGCCCGCAGCGATCGCTCCTCGGGCAGACCAAGCACCCAGTGGGCACAGGCGCCGGCGATGAGCGCGTGCGCCAGGCCCTGCTCGGCCCACCGAGCGCAACGAGGCCGGAACGCTCCCGAGGCCACGCCGCGACCGATGATACCTGACAGGATGCGCTGGCCCCGCTGTACCAGTTCGACCCGGAACGACGCGCCGCCCGAACTGGCCGGCGCCTCCTCGAACGCGCCATCCCGGGCGGCCTGCCCGGCGATCGTCCACAAGGCCTCCACCGCCTCGCGCAACGCCGTCGTCGGGTCGTCGTGCGATTCGGTGTAGCGTTCCAGCTCTCCCAGCGCTGTCCCCGACGAGAGGGGTGGGACCGACGGTGTGGTCATCGCAAAAGTCGACATGGCTCAGCGGGTCACCTCGATTGTCGCCATCATCCCCTTGTCCTCGTGCGACAGGAGGTGGCAGTGATACACGAACCTGCCGACGATGACCGGATCCGTAAACGGAATGATCACCTTTACCTCGCCGTGCACGGGGATGTTGACGATGTCCTGATAACCGTCGAACGGCTGCGGCGCCCCGTTCACCTCCGTCACCTGGAAGTGCGTCTGGTGAATGTGGAAGTCGTGCAGCTCGCCCGACTCATTCCGGATCGTCCACTCCTCCACCGCGCCGAGCTTGACGCGCGTATCGGTCCGGCCTGGGTCGAACGTCCGGCCGTCGATGAAGAACGTGTCACCGTCGTCGGTCTCCGAGAAGACGATCGTGCGTCGTCCCGTGATGTGATGGCGCAGGTCGGCAACCGGGAGCAGCCTCTCGGGAAGCGCGAGCGGCGTGACGGCGGCGCCCTCCACACGCACGTTCGCGAGCACCGCGCCCGGGTACTGATTGCCCTCCGGCCCCGTGTCAAAGCCTGCCGTGCGCAACGGGTACGTACCCGGCCCTGCGGCCTGCACGAGCACCTCCTCCCGCGCTCCCGGCTCCAGCACGAGCTCCCGTTTCGGCACCAGATGCGTGCGTCGATGGCCGTCGCGGGCAACTTCGTAGAAGCGGTGCCCGTCGAGCGTGAGCCGGTAGTACAGGTCTGCTCCGATATTCCCGATGCGCCACAGCTGCGTCTCGCCGGGGCGGAGCGTAATCGTGGGATTGAGCATGCCGTTCACCGTGCGTAGGGCGTCGTCGCCGATTCCGCGATGCACGATGTGCCCGTCCCCGATCTGCGCGTCCTTGAGCAGCAATACGTGCTCGTTCATATGCCGCAGCTCGGGAAACGGGTCGAGCAACCCCTCCACGATGAGCGCGCCGGACATTCCGTTGCGGACCTGGTCGTCCGAATGTCCGTGCGGATGCGGGTGGTACCAATAGAGGCCCGGCGCTTGGGTCGACGAGATGCGGATCTCGTAATCCTGCGCCCCGCCGGGCGCTACGTGCAGGAACACGTTGTCCGAGTTGCCGAGCGGCGAGACGGCCAACCCGTGCATGTGGAGGTTCGTGGTCTCGTGGAGCGCGTTGACGAGCCGCAGCCGGAGCGTATCGCCGCGGTGCACGCGCAGGGTTGGCGGCAGGTAGCTCCCGTTGTAGACCGCGGCGAGGACGGGCCGGCCCGCGACGTCCACGGTCGCTCGCGCGGCGGTGAGCGTCGTCTGGAGCGCGCCCTCGTGGCTGGCCACGACGGCGGGGTCGCGGAACTCCTCCGGCCGGGCGGGGCCTGCATCACGCACGCCGCCCGCAGCGAGTGGCACCACCAGCAGAACGGCTGCTCGCCACGTCACGGCGCCCGCGCCGCGCTGCCGGTGGCTCCGAACACGGTGAACGGCGCGCTCGCAACGCTTCCGAATCCCGGTGCCGACGCGACGAGCGTGTAACCGCTGCCGGCCTGGTTGATCACGAGCGTGTCGAAGAACGCCACGCCCGACGTGGCAGCGACGCTGGTCGTGCCGCTCAGCCTCCCACCCGACGCGCTGGAGCCGAGCGCGACACGCACGGTGCCGCTGAAGTCGGTCAGCACGTTGCCGAGCGTGTCGAGCGCTTCGACCTTCACTTCCGGGGTGATGGGGCTGCCGGCAGCGACACCGCGCGGCTGAACGAGAAACGCCAGCACGCCGGTTGCGGTACCGCCGCCCGCGCCGCCGCCCCCCCCTTCCACAGGGATACTTGGGCCGATCGGAGCCCCCGGACCCGCGCACGCGCTTGCCGCGCACAGTGCCGCGATCAGCACCACCGCCCCGGTACGCATAGGGCCGCTCATTCTCCCCGCGCCGCCAGGGTCCCGGTGTGCACGCGATTCCCGGGTTGGTGGTCCACGGTCCTCAGGGCCGGCCCATCCGTGAGCCGCAGTTGCCGTTGGGCGCGATCGCGGCCGATCCACACGATGCTGTCGCCGCACATGATCGCGTCCACTGGATACGGCTGTCGCGCGAACGATTCTGCATCCGAGCTGGCAACCTCGGTGCCGGGGAAGTAATAGAAGCAGCGCTCGCCTCCCGGGTGGCTATGGATCATCCCGACCGTCCCCACCCATCCTGCTTCCTCGCACGTTTGCCGGGGCGAGACGTGGGTGCGGGTTGAGTGCGCGGGATCCACGTCCGCAGGAGCGATGCGCTGCACGAAGACCACGCGACCACGGACCTGGCCGATCATGCAACCCATGAACTCGGTGGGCGAGCCGTCCGCCAACGTGAGGTAGCGGCGCGCCTGCTCGGAAACGACCAGGGCACGCGCCGTCATGGACGCCGCGCCCGCCGCGCCGGCGGCCCCGAGGTGCAGCGCGAGCAGTGCGATCACGCCCGCCGTCCCAACCGCCGCGCGGAAGTGCAAGGCCTTCATGGACGCGCCTCGTACCGCATCAGCACCTGCGGCTGCAGCATGCTCGAGCCCAAGCACCACCATGCCCCGAGGATGCGAAGGCACCGCAGGTACGCGGGTTCGGACAGGCTCAAACTGATCGTGGTTCTCATGGCGCCGTAGCATTTGCACGCCCCGTGCCAGCCGTCAGCCCTTGGCAGCGTTCCCAGCAAGTCGCGGCGGTGCCGTGTGTTCGAGCACCAGAGGGCCAGTGCTCTTCGGGGGACGTCCGCGGCGCCGGGTGCCGAAGGTCGAGCAGAACTGCGCAGAAGCCGACAGCGACTTAGCGCGGAGCGCGGTGGTCTGTTCGCGGGCAGGTGGCATGCGGCGTGCACCACCGCGGCCCATGAACTCTCGACGCTGGTACGCACTGGCCGTGATGCTGTGCGCGGTGTTCCTCGCGGCCTTCGACTTCAACGTCGTCACGGTGGCGATTCCATCGATTCAGCGCGGCCTCGCGACCACGTTCAGCGAGATCCAGCTGATCGTGGCCGGCTACGCGCTGTCGTTCGCCGTGCTCCTGATTACCGGTGCTCGTCTCGGCGATCTCTACGGTCGCCGGCGGATGTATACGATCGGCATGGCGGGCTTCACCATCGCGTCCGCGCTCTGCGGCTTCGCCCGATCGCCGACGGCGCTGATCGGATCGCGCGTGCTGCAGGGAGCCTTTGCGGCGGTCATGGTGCCACAGGCGCTGTCGTTCATCCAGGTGACGTTTGCGCCTCGCGAGCAGAGTCTGGCCTACGCGACCTACGGCATGACGATCGGGTTCGGCATGATCGCGGGCCAGGTGCTCGGCGGCCTGCTCGTGAGCGCGGACCTGCTTGGGCTCGCGTGGCGCCCCGTGTTTCTCGTCAATCTCCCCGTGGGTCTCGTGGCCATCGCTCTCACCTGGTGGCTGGTGCAGGAGTCGCGTGCACCGGGGGGCCTCAAGCTCGATCCGGGCGGCGTCGCCCTCATTTCCGCCGCCCTCACGCTGCTCCTGTACCCACTCATCCGGGGGGAAGCGACGGGCTGGCCCACCTGGACCTGGATCTCGCTCGCCGGCGCGGCGCTGCTGCTGGTGGTGTTCGTGCGCTACGAGCGCTGGAAGACAGCGCGGGACGGGTCGCCTCTGCTCGTCTTGTCGCTGTTCCATCATCGGTCCTTCGTGGTCGGACTGGGCGTGGGGCTGAGCTTCTTTTCGGCGCTGGCGCCGTTTCTCATTCTCGTGACCGAGTATCTCCAGAGCGGACTCGACCTGACCCCTCGCGCTGCCGGCCTCCGGTTCGCGCCGTTTGCGATCGCCTTCCTTTCGGCCTCCTTCGCTTCGGCGCGCCTCGCCCCACGGCTCGGTCGCGCGATTCTGCAGCTCGGCGCCGCGCTCATGGTCACCGGGCTCGTAGCGCTCATGGCGGTGGTGCGCAGTCGCGCGATGAGCGCCGATGGACTGGCGTACATCCTGCCGCTCGTCATCTACGGGCTCGGGCAAGGGAGCCTGCAGGCACCGCTCGTCAACTTCATCCTGACCGATGTGCCGCCCGCCGACGCGGGCTCCGCGTCGGGCGTGGTCACGATGTTGCAGCAACTGTCCTTTGCGCTGGGCGTGGCCGTGATTGGGAGCGTCTTCGCGGCAGCGCTCGGCCCCAATCCCGTGTCGGCCGGGTACGGGCGGGCGTTGGATCATGCCTTGGAATGGAATATCGG
>WNFQ01002889.1_pt1 | contig 14166 bp, 11 predicted proteins | sample 5400171 | NCBI WGS metagenome assembly WNFQ01 (sample SAMN13153356, study PRJNA577476) | soil metagenome | isolation source: 20 cm soil under Madrone tree | place: USA:California | collected 2016-06-14
GGAACTGACGGTGCGGTTTTCTGCGAATAAGGACTCCCGATCAGCACTGCTGTTGGCGCACTGCCTCAAACAGCACAATTGCAACTGCGGTCGCGAGGTTCAAGTTGCGCGGCCCATGCATCGGAATGGTTACGCAATCGTCGGTGTTTTCCGCTAGTAAAATCTCCGGCAATCCCTTCGTTTCCCTTCCGAAAACGAGGAAATCACCCTCACGAAACTTTATATCGTGATAAGCGCGCGTGGACTTTGTTGTCAGAAAAAAATAACGCGCGCTGGCTCCTTGCGCGCGCTGCAAGTCCCCAAACGAATCCCAGGTCCGCACATCCACCTTGTCCCAATAATCGAGGCCAGCGCGTTTAAGTTGTCGATCTTCCAATGAAAAGCCAAGCGGCTTTACCAAATGCAATGTCGAACGGGTCGCCAGACAAAGACGTCCGATATTCCCGGTGTTGGGCGGGATCTCCGGCTCGACTAAAACAACATTAAAGTCAGATCGATCCACAGATTTCGCAGATCGTTCTTCAAAATAATCTACATTATCCGCGTAATCCGCGGTTCATCCGAGTTTGCTGACCACGAATTTCTCCAGCTTTATCACATCGGCGGCAAATTTGCGAATGCCTTCCGCCGTCTTTTCCGTCGCCATCGCGTTGTCGTTCACGAGATAACGGAATCTCTTCTCATCGAGCTCGAGTCGCTTTACATCCGCATGCTTCGCTTTCTCCGGATCGAGTTTGCGCTCGACTGGTTCATACGATTCTGAAAGCTCTTTCATCAATTCCGGACTGATCGTGAGCGCGTCGCAACCGGCGAGCTCGATTATTTGCCCAACGTTGCGAAAGCTTGCGCCCATTACCTCGGTCTTGTACCCAAATTTTTTGTAGTAGGTGTAAATTTCGTCCACCGATTGCACGCCAGGGTCTTCCGGCCCGGTGTAATCCCGTTTGTTCGCAGCTTTGTACCAATCGTAGATGCGGCCAACAAATGGTGAGATTAGTTGCACTTTTGCCTCGGCGCAGCGCACTGCTTGCGGCAGCGAAAACATCAGGGTCAAGTTGCATTTGATTCCTTCTTTTTGGAGCTGTTCGGCCGCGTTAATCCCCTCCCAGGTCGATGCAATTTTGATCAACACGCGTTCGCGCGGAATTTTGCGCTCTTCGTAAAGTTTCACAAGTTGGCGTGCTTTTTTGATCGAACCCTCGACGTCGAAGGAGAGGCGCGCGTCTGTTTCGGTCGAGACGCGACCTGGTACAATTTCCAAAATGTCGCAGCCAAATTGCACGAGCAGGTGGTCGATGATGTCTTCAATTTGCGCCGTACCGCTCAGGCCTGATTTCTTGCGATCGGTCAAAACTTCATCGAGAAGGTGGGCGTACTGTTGTTTTTGCGTCGCGGCATAAACCAGACTTGGATTCGTAGTCGCGTCCTGCGGCTTGTACTCGCGGATCGATTCAAAATCAGCCGTGTCGGCCACGACCTTGGTAAATCTTTTGAGCTGTTCGAGTTGGTTCAGCTTCGTTTTCTGCTCTTCAGCGACAGCGGTGCTCATTATTTTCCTCCATGTGATTGAACGCGCGTGGGCGCGTGGTTCGTCACCTCAGCGTAAGCCTGCCGCAGAAGATCGACAATTGAAAATAAGCTTAGATTTCGGCGGAAACAGTGGGTCGCGTTTCGACTGAACGACGCGAACCCAGCGCGGCCTTCACAAAATTATTGCCCAATTCCCACATTGGGCCGGGAAACTTGCGGCATTCCGTTAGTACATCATCGAGTGCATTCACAAACATATCGATCTCGCGCTCACCGATGATCAGCGGCGGCAAGATTTTCATCACATCCATCGCATGCCCCGCCACCTGGGTAAGGATCCTGTGCTTGCTCAGCATTTGCGTCACGATCATTTGCGTAAAGAGCACCTTGTCGATTTTGTGCAAAAGCTTCCACGCCATTTTAAGTTTCAATTCCCGGGGCTCATGGAATTCGATTCCGATCATGAGCCCTCTGCCGCGCACTTCTTTTATGAATGAATGTTTTGCACGCAAGTTGTCGATCTTTTCCATCAACAATGCGCCCATCCGCGCGCAATTTTCGATTAGATTTTCTGAATCGATCACTTCCAGCGCGGCCAGTCCACATGCCATTGCCAGATTATTGCGTCCGAAGGTCGTCGAATGAACGACACAGCGGTCCATCCGACTAAAGGTCTTCTGATAAATCTCGCGCCGCGTGATGATCGCGCCACACGGCACGTAACCGCCACTCAACGTCTTTGCGAGCGTCATGATGTCCGGCTCCAAATTCCAATGTTGGAAGCCGAACATTTTCCCGGTACGTCCAAGTCCGGTCTGGACCTCGTCTGAAATGAGAAGCGTTCCGTATCTACGGCAAAGCTCCTGCGCGCGTACAAAAAAATCGGTCTGGGGCGTTTGACAGCCTTTCCCCTGAACAGTTTCAATGACCAACGCCGCGACGTCGCGCGAACATAATTGTCGATCCAATTTTTCGATATCCTCAAGTGGGATACGCGCATCGAACCCTTCCATCAGGGGTCCAAAGCCTTCGGTGAAACTTTCACAGCCCATGAGCGAAAGGGAGCCGAGACTCAGGCCGTGGAACGCGCTCTCCAGAGAAATAACTCTCTTACGACCTGTCGCGGCCCGGGCAAATTTCAACGCGCCTTCCATTGCCTCCGTGCCGGAGTTGCAAAAGAAAACTGCATCCAAATGCGGTGGCGTTCGCTTCGTTAACGCCTCCGCCAGCAATCCGCTTAAAAGCGAGCAATCCATCTGCACCATGTTCGGCAAGTCGAGATCGAGCACATCACGAATCGCTTGTTTCACGACGGGATGATTTCGCCCGATGTTGAAAACGCTATAGCCGCTCAGAAAATCGAGATAGGCGGCATTATCCATGTCATAGAGATACGCGCCCTCCGCTCGCGCATAGATCTTGTCGAAACCGATCACGCGCTGCGCCGCCACCAGTGTGCGGTTCACGTGCCGCTCGTGCAGCTGATAATTCTCACCCAGCCGCGCTGCGATGATTTCCTTCAAGTCAAACGCCATGGTGTAACGCTCTATGATTTGCGTCCGAAACGCAACCGCGACGCTCCGGTTATGGATCCCAGTCTTGATACGCTTCGTGCGCGCCTACCTGCAGGTTAGTTTTTCCAGGCGAGTGTCGTTCTAATTGCGTGGCGAGCCACTGGAACCATTCAAAGGTCTTACATGAACCGCTCCGGCGGCGCTCTTCTTCGACGTAGGGCCGCAGCTTCCGCCACGCAAGGCGAACCGTGCCGCCGACCAGGTCCGCGACAACACGCAGCGGAACGATCCGCGCATAAACGGAATAGCCGAGTCCCTCCAGAATCACGCCAACGGAGTGCGCTGCCTCTAGCACACGCGCATCCGCTTCGATTGCCGAAGCGCTTGAACCATCCGGGATGCTGTGTACCGTAATCATCGACTTCATCCATTCTGGCGATAAAAGTGCCTGCACGGCAGCATAAGCCGCACGCTCTTGCCGCGCTCGTCGCGATCGCTGCGCTTCAATCAACCCGAAAGCGACTCCCGTGATAACGGTGAGCGCGGTCGCCACATTCGCAATCGTACTGAGTTCCACATCTTTATTCTCCGCCAGTCGCAGAAAATGAAAAGCCGCAGGGTCCAAGGTGGATCCTGCGGCTTTAACTTTGCGAAGCAGTTTCGCTTAGTCTTCGACAAGAACGCGTTCCACGACGCGTTTCTCACCGGTGCCGGTGTAATACACACGTACCTTCTGGCCAGCCCGCAGCGGGGCCGTCACGACCGTACCGGCGCCATTGACGATGCGCGCGGCCGTGCCGAGCGCGAAGCTCACTGGGCCTTCCGTGCTGCGAACGACGATGGTTTTGCCGGGTTCGTACGTGGTCACGGTGCCAGCCGAGTACGTGGTTGTCTCAGTGGTCGTGGCCGTGTCGGGTGCGGTTGTTGTGGTTCGTTCCGTTGTGCTTGTGCTCGTTTGCGCGAACGCGATCGGCGCGATCATCGCGCAAGCGAGAGCTATCATTATTCCTTTCACTATCATGCCTCCCTTGTTTGTTGTTGTTCTCCCCAAGGTTCGTAGCCAGGGGGATTCAATGGCCGGCTACCTAGCGCGGCCGTTGAGAGTTTGACTGTCACCAGCACCGAGGTATTCGATTGAATTCACGCCATCATCCCTTCGCAGATCAACAAAAGCCGCAGGATTCGCCGAACCCCGTGGCCTTAAATTTGCGAATTTATTTTCGCTCAATCTTCGTCAAGCACCACACGCTTGGCAGCGTGCATCTGGCCTCTCGAAGTGTAAACAATGACGCGACTTCCAGGCCTGATCAGGTGTTCGTCGATTTTCCTGCCGGTTTTATTGACGTAATGGGCTGTCTTGCCGAGCACGTAACTAATCGGATTGTCTTCCCTTTCGCTTCGGACAACGATTCTTTTACCAGGCTTATACGTACTTACCGTCCCTTCAGTGCTCCTTGTCGTTTCCGTTGTGGCCGTACTTGTTTGCGCAAAGGCCAGGGGCGCGATGAGTGCGCAAGCGATAATTGTCTTCTTCACGATGACCCTCCCTTTTGCTGTTGATGTTCTATTTATGCTTCGTGGCTCGCTGATTTAGCGGACGCGCAATCATGGCGCTATTTCGAAGCAATATACGAATTGGGCGATTGAGTGAAGCCCCCAGATTCGTTAATGTGTGATGCGTTATGACTAAAGCCGAGGCGACTGTCGACCCGGTTGTCACACCGGATGTCGTGGCGGAACAGGGCCTCATGCCCGAGGAATTCGAACGCATCAAGAAAATCCTCGGTCGTGAGCCCAATTTCACCGAGCTCGGAATCTTCTCCGTCATGTGGAGCGAGCATTGCTCCTACAAAAATTCGCGAAAAGAGCTGAAAAAATTCCCGACCACTGGACCGAACATTCTCGTGCGGGCCGGAGAAGAAAATGCTGGCGTTGTCGATATCGGCGACGGCTGGGCGATCGCCTTTAAGATGGAGAGCCACAATCACCCAAGCGCGATTGAACCCTTTCAAGGCGCGGCTACGGGCGTCGGCGGAATCATTCGCGACATTTTCACGATGGGCGCGCGTCCCGAGTTTTGCCTGAATTCGCTGCGCTTCGGGCCGATAACGGAGCCAGTAGGGCCAGGCTCAAATGCCAGTCCGACTCGGACCGAGCCAACGAAATCATTCAAGATCGCGGCAAACCGGCGTTTGTTTACGGGAGTTGTCAGCGGGATCGCGCATTACGGCAATTGTGTCGGAATCCCAACGATCGGCGGCGAGATTTATTTTGACGAAAGCTTCGAAGGTAATCCGCTCGTAAATGTTTTTTGCCTCGGCGTGTTGCGACATGAACAGCTTGCGCACGGTGCCGCACACGGCGTGGGCAATCCAGTCTTTTACGCCGGCGCCGAGACCGGACGTGACGGTCTCGCTGGCGCAGCGTTCGCATCCCGGGAACTAACAGGTCAATCGCGCGAAGACCGTCCCGCGGTTCAGGTCGGCGATCCGTTCAAGGAAAAATTATTACTCGAAGCGTGTCTCGAACTACTTGCCCGCGGTGCCGTTGCCGGAATTCAGGACATGGGCGCCGCGGGTCTCACTTGTTCGACGTGTGAAACGGCGAGTCGCGCTGGCGCCGGAATTGAAATCGATTTGGCCAGGGTGCCGAAACGCGAGGCGGGCATGACGCCGTACGAAATTCTGCTGAGCGAATCACAGGAACGCATGCTGATCATCGCCAAGCGCGGTTGCGAAAATGTGGTGCGCGAAGTTTTTGAAAAATGGGATGTCCCCTGCGCCGAGATTGGACACGTGACGGACGATGGCATGATGCGAGTCCGCAACAACGGCTCGGTTGCCGCTGAAATTCCAGCCAAACCGCTTGCTGAAGAAGCGCCGCTTTACTCGCGCGAGGCGAAAGCACCGGCGATAGCGGCGATCTATGACCGTCGAATCGATGATCTTCCCAAGATCGACCATCATCGGGCTCTTCGCTGGCTGCTCAGCGATCCGACGATCGCATCCAAGAACTGGGTATATCGCCAATACGATCATACTGTGCGGATCGGGACAGTCGTAAAGCCGGGATCAGACGCCGCCGTGTTTTTCGTCCGCTACGCAAACAAAATTCTGGCCGCCACGAGCGATTGTAATTCGCTCTACTGTGCGCTCGACCCGCGCGAAGGCGCCAAAATCGCTGTGGCGGAAGCGGCGCGAAATTTGACTTGCTCCGGCGCAAGACCACTCGCCGTGACCGACAATTTGAATTTCGGCAATCCCTACAAACCGGAAAATTTCTGGCAACTACGCGAAGCGGTCGAAGGAATCGCCGAAGCCTGTCGCGCCTTCGGGACACCTGTTACCGGGGGAAATGTCTCTTTATATAATGAGAGCCCGGCAGGAGTTGTCGATCCGACGCCGACAATTGGAATGGTCGGTTTGATTGACGAAGAACGGCATATTACGACGCAATGGTTCAAAAGCGCCGGTGACGTGGTCATTCTTGCCGGCCAAACCGGCAACGAATTGAGCGGATCGCAGTTCCTGAAAGTTTGTCACGGACGCAAGCAAGGTCCCCCTCCCCGTGTCGATCTTGAACTTGAAATTAAAGTGCAAAGCGCAGTTCGCGATTTAATTCGCGAAGGCCTGGTGAAAAGCGCGCATGATTGCTCCGAAGGCGGGCTCGCCGTTGCGCTCGCTGAATGCTGCTTTAATACGTCTGGTCTCTTGGGCGCGGATGTCGATCTTGATGGCGTAGAGGCAGCTGTTTCGGCCGCAACCAACGAGCACGCGAGGACACCCGCCAGTACACCTCAGATTCTCTTCAATGAGTCGCAATCACGGATTGTAATTTCCACCGCGCCCGCGAATGTGGAAAACACGATATCGATCTTGCGGAAGCGCGGCGTTCCCTTCCAGAAGCTTGGAAAAACCGGCGGGGATGAGCTTCGTATCCGCGCGAACCACGAAACTTTTCGCTGGCCGGTGGTCGATCTTTACGACGATTGGTTTAACGCTATCCATCGCGCTATTGAAGGTGAAACGGAAAGCATTCCGAGCTTGTGAAGCACTCTCGAAAACGCGAGATTGAATACGTTCCAATCTAGTGAATTATTTCGTGTGACCTCCCCCTCAGACAAACTAGACATCGACAACGCGCCTGACTCGGCTGTTCTCCCACAGCATGAGTGCGGGCTTTTCGGCGTCTTCGGCCATCCGAACGCGGCCGTCCTGACTTACTACGGGCTTTTCGCCTTGCAACATCGCGGCCAGGAAAGCGCCGGCATTGTCACGAGTAACGGTCCAGGCACGTCGTTCGTTCTGCACAAGGACATGGGCCTCGTCTCACAGGTCTTTGGTCAGGCTGAGCTGGAAAAATTGAAAGGCACGCGTGCACTCGGACACACGCGCTACTCGACCACCGGCACGAGCACGATCAAAAACGCGCAACCCTTTGTGGTCGATTGCGTGCGCGGCCAAATGGCGATCGCGCACAACGGCAACTTGATCAATGCGGATCTTTTGCGGGACGAGCTGGAACGCAAAGGCTCAATTTTTCAAACGACCGCCGATAGCGAGATCATTTTGCATCTGCTCGCGCGACCGGCCGACAACGGCGCCAGCGTGTTGTCAGCGTTGCGCAGAATCGAAGGCGCATTTTCGCTTATCATCATGAGTGAGCGCGAGCTTATCGCCGTGCGCGATCCGTTCGGGTGGCGGCCGCTCTCTCTCGGCAAACTCGACGGCGCTTATGTGCTCGCCTCCGAAACCTGCGCCTTCGATCTCATTCACGCGGAATTCATTCGCGAGATCGAACCCGGCGAAGTGTTGATTATCGATGAAAACGGATTGCGTTCGGAGCGGCCATTTCTGCCGCAACAACCGGCCTTCTGCATGTTCGAGTATGTATATTTCGCGCGACCTGACAGCATCATCGGCGGTGTGAACGTTGGCAAAGTGCGCACCGAAATGGGACGCGAGCTGGCGCGCAAATTTCCAGTCGAGGCCGACATCGTCATCCCGGTGCCGGACTCAGGGAATTACGCCGCGCTTGGTTTCGCCCAGGAATTGAATATTCCCTACTCGCACGCCTTCGTGCGCAATCACTACATTGGTCGCACGTTCTTGCAGCCGAGTCAGCTCATCCGGGACTTCGATGTGCGCGTGAAATTGAACCTGATCAAGGAAATGGTCGCGGGTAAACGGGTTGTGGTGGTCGACGATTCAATCGTGCGCGGCACGACTGCGCGTGCCCGCGTGGTGAATTTGCGCGAAGCCGGCGCGAAAGAGGTGCACATGCGTGTGAGTTGTCCGCCGCATCGCTTCGCCTGCCATTACGGCATCGATTTTCCCGATCCGGAAAAATTGATCGCAAACAGAATGTCGATGGAAGAAATCTGCAAATATCTCGGCGTGGACAGCCTCGGTTATCTCGATGTCGAAGGAATGGTGCGGGCAACCGGGCAAAAGATGAACAAATTTTGCCTGGCTTGTTTCACTGGTGATTATCCCTTGCCCGTCGATCCAGCGCTCGATAAATTCATCATGGAAAAACGAGAGAACCGCTCCAGAGCGCTCGCCGATCAGGAAAGACACCCAACGTTGTTTGCAGATCTGAAGTAGGTAAATCGCCACGGGTGGCGCGGGTTTTTGTAAGAGGAGGCGTTGCCTTCCCGAGGGAAGCTGACAGTTTCCCATACAGATTCGGAGAATGAGACCTGCGAAAAAGCAAAAGGCCTACGCATGCGCGGGCGTAGATGTCGATCTTGGTAACCGGCTTAAGCGCCGGATTCAGCAACTCGTTACCCAAACGCACGGACCGCAAGTGCTCGGAAAAATCGGCGGTTTCGGCGGACTCTTTCGAGTACAATTCCCTGGGATGCGCGCCCCGGTCCTGGTCGCGAGCATCGATGGTGTCGGCACGAAATTGAAAATAGCCTTTGCCTTGGATCGGCATGACACAATCGGCGCCGATCTCGTAAACCATTGCGCAAATGACATCGCAGTGCTAGGCGCGCGCCCGCTTTTTTTTCTCGATTACATTGGCTGCGGAAAACTTGAACCACGGGTTTTCGATCAACTCATCCGCGGTTTTTCTCGCGCGTGCCGAGCTGCTGATTGCGCACTGATTGGGGGAGAAACCGCACAAATGCCCGGGATGTATCGGAACGGCGAATACGATCTCGCCGGTTGCATGGTCGGCGTGGTCGATCGCGCAAAAATTATCGACGGCAGCAAAATCAAGCCAGGCGGCGTGATTCTCGGCCTCGCGTCAAATGGTCTGCACACGAACGGTTATTCGCTCGCGCGAAAAATTTTGTTCGAAAAGATGCGGCTGAAGCCTTCATCGAAGATTGACGATCTACCTGCCACGATTGGGGAAGAACTTTTGCGAGTGCACAAAAATTATCAGCCACTGCTCGCAAAAGTTCCCAGTGGTATGATCAAAGGCCTCGCCCATATCACGGGCGGCGGTTTGATTGATAATCTGCCGCGCATCCTACCGAAAAAGTGCGACGCCATCATCGAGACAAGGAGTTGGCGTGTTCCGCGCATCTTCCAAATGTTGCAGCGAAATGGTGATGTCGATCCTCTGGAAATGTATCAGGTTTTTAACATGGGCATCGGCATGGTGGCGATTACGTCGGAGCGCGATGCAAAGCGGACGATGTCGATCCTACGCGGAAAACGAATCGGCTGCATTGAACGTGGCGCAGGCAAGGCTCATTTAGTTTTCTAATGGAGCGACATGCTCCATCCTACAACTCGGATGACAACGTGAAGATCGCGATCGGGAGCTGTCTTGCTTAAAGGTGAGTATGTCAGACTTTCACGGCCGACCAGACGAGACAGAATCAACTGTATCCATCGGTACTTGAACCTCCGGGGCCGATTCGAGCTTGGCCTTTTCGTCTCGGCGTACGATCCGCTCCAGCCCGGCGCGCCGGGCAGCAAGATCGACCAGCTCGGCTACGCGGGATTTCAGGGCATGTGCTCGCGTAACAAGAAAAATGACGAAAAGCAGATATGGAATGATGAACCAGAGGTCGACGTGAGAAATGTTGAGCTGTCGATATACTAAGAGAGCTAAGGCAACGAGGTTAAGGATCACCGTCGTCGTGACCAGGCGGCTACGAAGCCGAACGCGCGTCAGGCATTTTCCGCTGCCGTGATATTCGGTGACCGTCTGGAGCGCGACGCTCCACCAAAAATTCCCGTAAATTTGAATATCCCATTCATTCCAACCGGTATCAGTGGAATAGCGCCAGCCTTCTTCATCGAGCAACTGGAAGATAACGCCCAGCAAGTAATGACGGTCCCCGCCCTCTTCACTCCAAAAAATCTGTCGACTTAGGCTGGCGGCAATATTGCCGTTCGTGGGCAAATATTCGTGCGCTCGAATTACACTCCGCGGCGTCCGTTTAAAATGTAGCCAGGTGAAGTACCGTGACCAACCTCGCACCAGGGGTTGAATCAGGGCCAAGAACATGACGAGCAACCGCGCATGGACCGTGTCAAATTTTGGTTCGATCGCCGCGCGCACCATGTACGAGAGCGCCACGCAGAGAGTGCCACCATACATGAGGTACGGCACGATGCGCAGTGCGGGCAAGAAGATCCCCAGACCAAAAAGGAAAATCGTAAGCGCGAACCATTCAATGCTGCTGAGATAAGCGGCGACTTCCGATTGCGGTGTAGGATAAATCGACTGAAAAAATCCTTCGCCGAAAATTCCGTGATAAATCACCGGGCGATTCATGAACCAGCTAAACCGTGGCGTCCCATAGATCTGACCACGCCATTTCGCAGTCCCAGTTGGGCCGAAAAAGATTAAATGTTTAAAACGCAGGAGGGATTCCGCTTCGCCGTAGCCATCCTGTTGTTTCAAAAAAGCTCGTAGTGTGAATCGGCGATGATGCCACACGATCGCGGTCGGGCTGAAAGCAATGACGCAACCGGCCTGTTGAAGTCGCCAGCAAAAATCGACATCGTCGCCGGCCTTGTGGTACTCGGGATCGAAGCCGCCAATGTTTTCAAATGCCCACCGATAGAACGCCATGTTACAACCGGGAATGTGCTCGGCGATTATGTCTGTGAGCAGAACATGGCTGGGACCGCCCGGCGCTGCTGCCACACAGGCCTGGATCCAGTTTTGTGCCGGCGGGGTCACATTTGGTCCGCCCACTCCAGCATAATCGCCGCTCAGGAGCGTGCCGATTAAATAATAAAGCCAATCAACATCCGCCATGCAGTCTGAATCGGTGTAGGCGAAAACCTCTCCCTCCGCGGCCGCCGCACCGGTGTTGCGCGCATGACTCAAGCCGTGATTTTCCTGATAGATATAGCGGACGTGCGGGAATTGTTCAGCGATGTCGCGCGTGCCGTCGGTCGAACCATCATCGACCAGAATAATTTCATAATCGGAATAGTTTAGCTTGCCTAAGGAATCCAAACAGGTCGCGAGCGTCCGGCCGCCGTTGTAAGAACAAACAATTACGGAAACAAACGGCACCCGCGGCAACGGGCGATGTGGCAATGTGGAATTCTCCTGACCAAGCCTTTCTTTCAGCGCGTAGAACGATTTCTTCGGCGCGCGCTGGCGTGTGACGATTCCAAACGCCCAATCGCTAATATCCTGCCCGCCAGTAAACCATTCGTCCGTCCATGTAAAAAAGATGGTTCCGGCGAGACCACATTTCACTACGCTGTCAACGTGCCAACTGAGCATTTCCGCCTGCTCTTCCTGGGAATGGCGGATCGTGTCCATGCCGAATTCGCCAAGGATGAGCGGGCGTTCTCCAGTTAAATTTTGAAGGCGGAGAAGGTAATGCTCGAAATCGCGCTGATCGTGCAGGTAAACGTTGAAACAGCAAAAATCGACATTCTCCGGCAAGAGATATTCGGTTGGCGGATAAGTAGCATACGAAAAAAGAGTATCTGGATCGATTGCACGCCCGATCCGAATCAATCCCTCGATAAACTCCGCGACCCGGCGCACACCGAGCCAGCGAACCATCGTGCTAGAGATCTCGTTGCCGACGAGATACCCGAATATCGCCGGATGACCCGCATACGCGTTTACCGCCACACGAACTGATTCAGCAATCTGACGGCGCGCCTTTCTATCGCGTAAAAATTCGATGTGCTTCGCCCATGGCAACGTAACAATTACCCGCATCCCCGCGCTGGCGCAGCGATCGAGGAACCAACGCGGCGGAGTATGATAAATTCGCACGAGGTTTAGGCCTACCTCGCGCATCAGTGCAAGATCGACATCGACCTGCTCAGGCCGCCCAAGATAACTTCCGTCCGCGTCCGGCTTGAATGGTCCGTAAGTGACGCCTTTAACAAAAAACTTCCGGTCGCCTTCGAAAAAGAATTTCGCGACCGCGCGAATTCGCGAGTTTGCGCTCACAGCGGCAACTCCCTAGTTGGCGAATGACCTCGGCCGTCTGTTCGATGTCTTCCAAAGCGTGCGCCGTCGAAATGAATCCCGTCTCAAATTGCGATGGCGCAAAGTAAACACCGCGTTTCAAACAGGCGTGAAAAAACTTCGCGAACATTTTCAAGTCGCTTCGCTGAGCACTGGCAAGATCGACAACCGGTCCCGAGGCAAAGAACAAGCAAAACATTGAGCCGATCCGGTGAAATGTGATATCCACTTTTGCCCTTGCGATCGCGTCTTTCACGAGTGTTTCAAATCGCCGGCCGCGTTCCTCGAGCAACTTCCAACCGTCAATTCGTTCCAGCTCGTGCAGTTGCGCGAGGCCGGCCGCCATCGCAAGCGGATTTCCGGACAGCGTTCCTGCTTGATAAACAGGACCATCAGGTGAGAGCTGGTCCATAATCTCGGCACGTCCACCAAATGCGCCGACAGGCAATCCGCCGCCGATCACTTTTCCGAGTGCACTCAGATCCGGTTTGATTCCATAGATTTCCTGCGTTCCGCCGCGCGCGAGACGAAACCCGGTAATTACTTCATCGAAAATCAAGAGGGCACCATGCTTCGTGCATTCCTCACGCAAGATGGATAAGAAATCTTTTCTCGGAAAATAAAGCCCAGCGTTGGCGGGGATCGGTTCAAGGATTATAGCGGCGATTTGATCTCTATTTTCATGAAACGCTTGTCGCACCAGATCGGAATTGTTGAACGGGAGCGAAATTGTTAGGTCGACAAAGGCTTCCGGAACGCCGGCGCTATCCGGCCGTCCATGCGTTAGGGCGCCACTTCCTGATTTCACGAGGAGGGCATCGACATGTCCGTGATAACAGCCATCGAACTTAACGATTTTGTTATGGCCGGTGAATCCGCGCGCCAACCGGATACATGACATCGTCGCTTCCGTGCCGCTATTGACCATGCGCACTTTTTCGATCGAAGGCATCCACTTGCAGATCAATTCCGCCATTTCCACTTCGAGCGGATTTGGTATGCCAAAAGTCAGGCCGCGTGCGGCCGCTTCTCGCACTGCATCGACAATAACCTTTGGGGCGTGTCCCAAAATTACCGGGCCCCAACTACCGACGTAATCGATGTAGTCGTTCCCGTCGACGTCCCAAATCTTCGCGCCTTGCGCGCGCTCGATGAAAAATGGGTCTGCACCCACATGACGAAATGCGCGCACTGGGGAGTTTACCCCGCCCGGGATGCGTTTTTGCGCGACCCGAAACAATTGTGAAGAACGAGAGCTCAAAGAAATAAAACGTGGAACGTTCGACGCCGAACGTCCAACGCCGAATTGCACACTTTTGACACGCTACTCTGACACGTTAGTCTCAGTTCTGCGCAGCGGCGGGGTAGCCAAGTGGTAAGGTCGCGGTCTGCAAAACCGCTATTCGCGGGTTCGATTCCCGCCCCCGCCTCTTTTCATAGTTAAAAATGCCAAAAAGAGCCCTCAAAAAATGGGGAGTGCCACATAAAGTGCCATATAGTCCGAGGCTGTTAACTATGTTCAAAGTCTGGCACCTTACGATGTGATTGCGCTGGTTGTTATGCAACCAACGCCAACGATTCTTTCGAAGCTCCTCGATCCGGGCTCGTGGTCTGGCGCTCTCTCTGTGCATATAATCGGCGCATTACTCGGCGGACTTTTGTTAGTAGCCGCGATCGCCGCGCTGAGTGTCCTATTCTTCCCGTT
>WNFQ01002163.1_pt1 | contig 14163 bp, 11 predicted proteins | sample 5400171 | NCBI WGS metagenome assembly WNFQ01 (sample SAMN13153356, study PRJNA577476) | soil metagenome | isolation source: 20 cm soil under Madrone tree | place: USA:California | collected 2016-06-14
TTTTCTCAGATCAGGTCTTGAACCAGAGGGACCGCACAACACAACCGCGGTATTAAGCGCAGAAAGAGTGTACCACAGATTACGGGAAAGCGCTCGCCGAAAGGTCAATGTTCATGGCGACAGCAAAAGAGAGTGGCTTCAAGCCTTGTTTCTCTTGCGCGGAGCAATCTTGCTTTTTGCCCAGCGCTGGATTGCTCTCTTTCTGGAGTCGACCTGCATCTGTCTCTCAACGTTATCCGGATCCCGGCGTTTGCTGATTGCGGCGCTGGAATCATGGCGAAAATGCAGTGGATCTCTCAGATTTTGCAATTCCCGGTAATAATAGAGCGGTGTCGGGCGCTTTCCCTTGAAGCGGATCCTTCTTAGAAACTCGACTTCCTCTTCGGTCATGCCACCGTTGACGGACTGCCTCAGAAATTGCGTGAGCCCCGGCTCTTCCTCGCTTCCGGCAGGTTCTCTTTCGACAAACTCGAATTTCTTTGCGTAACCGGGAATCAGCCTTCGATTCAAGACAATTTCCATCCCAAAAGTCGTCAGCTCGATGTCCCAAGATTCGATCAATGGATCCAGGAAGGAAGCACAGTTCTCGCTCGATACGTTGAAGACGTCCGTGTCCAGGAACTCCAGGATGCTGACGCGCATGGCTTCGTAGCTGCGGCCGCTGAGTCGCGCTACGGACTGAAGCCAGCTTTCACTTTCCAGTTCGTCTCTGGCTACGGTCTTGACTACGTCCAGTAGTTTCTGTGTGACCAGACGTTCGAGTTCGCCGAAAGGCTGTTTCTCAAAAATCACCCGTATTTGTTTGTCCTTTGCAGGCGCGCACTTGCGGAGTATCAGTTCTCGAACTTCTTTAAGCAAGGGCTTGGGGGGGTCCTCCAGATTTCGCTTCAACACTTCCTTACGCTGATGGTCGGCCAGCTTCGCAAGTTTGCCGCTCGGGAGTTTCAGGAATTTGCCAAACTTCTCGTAGATGTCGGTACGGCCGGGCTCCGGTGGCAATTTCTTGCCTGTCAGGAGCTGCGAGATGTAGGACTCCGTAACCTTAGCGGCGGCCGCCAAATCGCGTTGCTCAAGGCCCAATTCTTCCAGCCTTCGCTTGATAGCTAAACAGACGTCCACGGACGCTCCCTGAATAATTAACCAACGCTGATTAACTAATGGAAATAGTCGCAGTTATAACTTGACAGGTCAAGTGAATTAACCTATTGTAGTTAAGCATTCCGTCCTACCAACAGAGCGCCTGTCTTTCCTTCAAGGCACGCGGGCATCGATTGCAAGTTCTTAGGACTTCGTTGGAGATGAATATGAAGACCATGCGACGGCTGTTTTTTTGCCTGATCACCTTGCTCCTAACGGCCCCCATGCTCCGGGCACAGGATTTTTCCAAATATCGCAACTTTTCGCTCGGAATGGGCTTGCCTACCGTGCTGAAATACACCAGCCAAAAAATGGCCGATGTGAAGGTGATTCACTCGCAGCCGGCGTTGATTCAGGAAGTAACCTGGTGGCCGCCGACGTCTCCGGGAACAACCGCGCAATCCGACACGGTCCGTGAGATTGTCTTCTCGCTCTACAACGGCGAGCTCTATAAAATGGCCGTAACCTACGACCGCACCTCCACCGAAGGGCTCACCACGCCGGATATGATGAGGGCAGTGACCGCAAAGTATGGCCCCGTCGCGAACGTTCCGCTGGCGATCGATGCTGCGGCGAATGACCGATACGATATAAGCGCGAAAATTATTGCATCCTGGGAAGGTTCCCAGTACTCGGTCGATCTTGTCCGCTCCGCCTTCACCGATGATTTCGGGCTGATCATTTATTCAAAGCGAGTCAATGCAGACGCCGACTTGGCGATCGCCGAAGCTGTGAAACTGGAAGTACAACAGCGACCGAAGCGAGAGGCGGAGCGTCAACAAAAGGAAACGGACCTCCTCGAAGGGGCGCGGCAGAAAAACCGGAAAATCTTTCAGCCCTAAGGCACGCAATAGCCCTAACGGGCAAAGGCAGGAAATGGCTAAGCTCTACGTTGGGAACCTCGCAGGCCAACTAACCGACAGCGGACTGGGAGAGCTCTTCACCGGCAGGGGATATCAAGTGACGTCTGCGCGAGTGATTTGCGATCGGGAAGGTGGGCGCTCACGCGGCTTCGGATTTGTTGAGCTAGGATCAAGCGACGACGCGGCGCGGGCCATCGGGGAGATGAATGGGCTCGATGTAGAGGGCCGCGCATTGCAGGTGAATGAAGCGCGTCCGCAAGAACCGCGCACCGGAGGATGTCGTACGCAGGGTAGCCGCGTCTATTCCGGTGCGCGAGCGGGCAGCAACGGCCGCCGGAGCTACTAGTGCACCCCAATGCCCGGCCCGGTGGTGTTCTAGTCGCGACAGGGACCAAATGAGCAGCGAAATCATTGTGCAGTACATAGGATTCGAAGCGAAGCGGCTCACACGCGAATACACGTTCAATGTGCGCGAAGCGGGGCAGGAGCGCGAGTTCAGACTGAACATAGCAAACGAGGCGTTTGTCTCGCACCGCGTGAGCTACCAGGATGCGCCGGGCGTCTGCGCGCTCAGGCTCCAAGTTGAGTTGGCCACTTACTCCAATCATCCTCCTGAGACGCAGTACGAGATCACTGCCACTGAACTGGACAGCTATAGGCAGGCGCGCTTGCCAAAGCGTGGGCGCAAGGCACAAGAGAATTTCTAGCCGCGCCGTGACGATCTGCAAGCCGTTACACGGGATGTAGCATCCGTAGCCACTGAACCCAACGCAAATCTAACTGAACAGACTGGCGCAACGTTAAGCCGAACGACTTGGCGGGGGAGAGCAAGAGCCGCCCAGCGCACAGCCCCGGCAATTGCTCCTTGGACGCGGGTCAGTTGCTGTGCGAGACTCTGCCCGTGACCAAGATCATATTTCTTGCGGGAGTGATCCTGGCCGCCAGTGGGCTGGTTTCGCCAGCAATCGCGCTGCTCGGAGGGCTGATCTGCGGCCTGACGCTGGCGCATCCATTCCACGTCGACAGCAGGGATCTGACTAGGTTTCTGCTGCAAGGTTCAGTCGTAGCGTTAGGTTTTGGGATGAATCTCCATGAAGTTCTTCAGGCCGGCCGCTCCGGTTTTGTTTACACCGCGCTTAGCATCGCAGCGGCCCTGCTGTTGGGGCTGGGCCTCGGATATATCATTCACGTCGCCAAGAAACCTTCCTTTTTGATCAGCGCGGGAACGGCAATTTGTGGCGGTAGCGCTATTGCGGCCGTCGGACCGATTGCGGGGGCCAGCGAAGAAGAAATGGCGGTGTCGCTCGGCGCCGTATTCATCCTGAATTCAGTTGCGCTGTTTCTTTTTCCACCCATCGGCTGGGCATTACACATGAGCGAGGGCCAGTTCGGGCTGTGGTCGGCGTTGGCGATTCACGACACCAGCTCCGTGGTCGGTGCGACTGCGAAGTACGGACCAACGGCCCTCGCCATCGGCACCACCATCAAGCTTGCGCGGGCGCTGTGGATTGTTCCGTTGTCCCTGGGGACTGCGGTAGTGTTGAAGAGCAAGGCGCGCATTCAGTGGCCGTGGTTCATCCTGTTCTTTTGTGTGGCCGCGTTGCTCAATAGCGTATTGCCGCGATTCAACCCGGCATTTGGCGCGCTGAACCACCTCGGTAAGCTAGGTCTGACGGTGACGCTATTCTTGATCGGTGCTGGTCTAAATAAAGAGACGCTTAAGAAGGTCGGCGTTCGCCCGCTGCTGCAAGGCCTCACCCTGTGGGTGATTGTCGGAACCAGCACGCTGGCGCTTATTCTGTTGAACTGGATTCGAGTGTAGGAAGCGATCCGCGGTTCGCCATTCAAACCAAGAGGAGCGGCCATGAGTCAGGCCAATGGAATTGTCGACAAGCTCAGTCACCAGTCCGTAGAGGAAACGGTGGAGAGGCTGAAGAGGGTTCTGCAGAGTAAGGGAGTTACGCTCTTTGCGATCGTCGACCACAGCGGAGAAGCAGAGAAGGTAGGGATGAAAATGCGGCCTACCAAGCTGCTAATCTTCGGCAGCCCGAAGGCGGGCACGCCGTTAATGCAGGCGGCGCCCAGCGTCGCGATCGACCTGCCTCTCAAAATATTAGTTTGGGAGGATGGACAGGGAAAAGTGTGGGTATCCTACAACAGCCCGGCCTATCTGCAGCAGCGGCACGGCATACCGCCAGAATTGGTGCAAAACATTGCAGTGGCAGAGACGTTAGTTGCCAAAGCGACGGAGTGATTGCGAAGAATTTTAGAGCGCCGCGGCTCTCCGGCTGCGAGCGGTTCGTACGAAGTTCAGGAAGCGGTGTGCCAGCTCGCGAATTCGCCCTTCCTGCCGGCTCTGCACAGCTTCCTTGGGAATTAGCTCGCGGCCGATGCCAATCGCAACCGCTCCCGCCAAAATGAAGTTCGCCGCCGTTTGCTGGTTCACGCCTCCGGCGGCGATCAACGGGATTTTAGGAAAAGGGCCTTTTAAAGCGCGAATGTAACTGTCGCCGCCGACTTGCGCGCACGGAAAGACCTTCACGAAATCCGATCCACCTTTCCAAGCGGTGACGATTTCCGTAGGAGTGAGGGCGCCGGCCATCATCGTCAAATTTCTTTGCTTGGCGAATTCCACGATCCCCAAGTCGAGTCCCGGGCAGGTCAGAAATCGTACGCCCGCATCGACACAGAGTCGCGCGGTTTCAAGGTCCAGGACCGTCCCTGCGCCGACGATCACTTCCGGAAGGTTTTTCACAAGGTGCGAAATTACCTCTATGGCGCCCGGGACCGTCATGGTTATTTCGACGATGGGAATGCCACCGCGAGCAACCACCTCGGCTGCGAAAAGGGCATCTTCCGGGGAAGAAGTACGGACTGCGGGAACGATTCCGATTTCCTCAATCTTGGCGCAGACTTCATTCTTTTCCAAGTGGTCTCCTCCGGGATGCTTGCCCGGCAAGCCTTTCAAGGGTGAATTCATTCGTATTCAAGCTCGTGCACAAAACTGCGGGTTCCGCGCTGCAGATGATATCCTTTATAATGAACAGGTAAGCAGGTCAAGGGCACGCGTTTGGGTTTGAATGGCGCAGGTTTGCGGATCTGGATTTTATGAGAGCGTGGGTTCACAAAAGCGTTGTTCGGCAGGCCGCCTTTTGCGCCTTCGCAGCGTTCTGCTGGCTCCTGGGAATTTCGGGGCGAAGGGCAGCCGCGTCTGCTCTCCCTGCCCAGGTGGCTACCCATTTTGCCATCGCTGATTTTGACGGAGATAACCGCCCAGACCTCGCCAGTGTTCACGTCGGTCAAAGCAGCTCGCGCAGCACGCGCTACTGGATTGCGTTTCACCTGAGCGGGGGCAGTCGGCAGACAGTGGCCATCACGGCGCCCACTGGCGGGCTGCAAATCACCTCACGCGACGTCAACGGAGACAGTTTTCCCGATGTCATCGTCTCGACGGCGTGGACGAACAAGCCCGTCGCCGTTCTGCTGAACGATGGTTTCGGAAATTTTACGGCTTCTGATCCTGCTGAATTTCAAAGCGCCTTCGCAGCTTCCGAAATGTCGTGGACGTTGGCGGCGGATGAAATCAGGGATACCGCCGCGCTCCTTCTTTTGCGTTGTGTATCCGGCGATTGCCGGAAAGTGACCAGGTCGGCGCCTCCCAGAGGACTGACCCGGCTGCGTGCCCCCCGGTCTAGCTTTGCGTCATTCTTGGCTTCTGTTTCACCCTTCATTGGCCGAGCGCCACCTTGTCGTTAGCGTTTTTAACGCACAATTAACAAATTCAGAAAATCGTGCCCTTGGCGGCGGCGTAGGTGTCCGCCGGCACCGTGCTGGCCGGCGGTGCACTCACTCTGGCTTCACACAAAAAATATTCGGTCCGCGTATCAAGGCACTGGGAGGTTTCATGAAGCGGTTATTGAGGCGCCTGTGGTTCGGGCTCTTCCTTGTGGCGGTTTCCGCGCAGAGCGGTTGGGCGCAAAAGGCGCTGACGTGGCAGGAGGTCCGGGACAAGTTCGAGTCGGCGAACCCGAGGTTACGAGCCGGGCAGATGGGGATCGATGAATCCCGCGCGCAGGAGATCACGGCGTTTCTTCGCCCGAATCCGAATTTCACCTGGTCGACGGATGGGACTCAAATCGCGCCTTTCAAGGGAGTCTGGAAGCCGTTCCTGGGTACTCAGGTCTCACCCAACCTTAGCTATCTGCACGAACGCCAGCACAAGCGGGAATTGCGGCTGGAGAGCGCTCAAAAGGGGACCGGAATAGCCATTTCTGGCCAGGCGGACCTCAATAGAACTCTTCTATTTGCTTTGCGAATGGCCTTTATTCAAACGCTTCAGGAAAAAGCGATCTTTGATCTGGCAAAAGAAAATCTTTCGTATTACGACCATCTTCTGGACGTGAATCGCGAGCGATACAAAGCGGGAGCGATCGCGCAGGTGGATTTGGACCGTCTGGAATTGCAACGGGTGCAGTACGAATCGGATTTACAAACCGCGGAAGTGAATCTGCGAACGGCGAAGATTCAGCTTCTTGCGCTATTGAACGACCGCACGCCCGTCGAACAATTCGACGTCACCGGGCCGTACGATTTTTCGACGCAAATTGCTTCGCTAGAGGAGGTCCGGCAGATCGCATTGGATGCGCGGCCGGATCTAAAGGCCGCGATGGAAGCCATAGACAAAGCCCAAACCGATCACAAGCTTGCTATTGCGAACGGGTCGACTGATCCGACCTTGAGCGCCTGGTATACGTACAACCCATCGTTCAACAACCCGTTTGCGCACCAAACGGTCGGTGCCAGCGTCAGTATCCCGCTCCGCATCTTCGACCGTAATCAAGGGGAGAAGAAGCGCACGGAACTGGACATCGACCGGAACGAGAAACTGATGGAGGCAACGCGGGCGCAAGTCTTCAGTGACGTGGATTCCGCGTATGCCACGGTGAACAGCACGGTAATCCTGCTCCAGCCCTATAAAGACAGGTATTTGCAGCAAGCGTCGAGAGTCCGCGACACCATCGCGTTTTCGTACCAACATGGTGCGGCTTCTCTTCTGGATTTTCTGAACGCGCAAGCCGAGTACCGGAGTGTTCAGGTTAACTACCTGAACTTGGTTGCTTCCTATCTGAACGCCACAAGTCAACTCAATCTTGCCGCGGGACGCGAGGTCATCCCATGAAACGCGCGAGCCTGGCAACGATGGCCGTGCTTTTTGCGGCGAACTTCTTCCTGGCGGCTTGCAGCGGCGGCAAAGCAGATCCGAAGACGGAGGCTCCGCCAACACCTACGGTCGAGCATGAGCAGGACCTGAATGTGGTACAGGTGGATCATCCGGAGCAGTTTCCGCTGGCCACGGCCATCGAGCACATTTCCACGTCGCAGTTGACGGTAACGGGAACGGTCAATCCGGACATATCCCGAAGCGTGCCTGTCATTTCGATTGCCACCGGGCGCGTAGTGGAAATCAAAGCGCGGCTCGGAGACACCGTGAAGAAAGGTCAACTCCTGCTGCGTGTGCAGAGCGCAGATGTATCCGCGGCCTTTTCCGAGTATCGCAAGGCGGTCGCCGACGAAAAGCTCGCGCGCATACAAGCCGACCGCGCCAAGCTGCTCTACGACAAAGGCGCTATCTCTCTGAACGATTTCCAGACCGCGGAGGATGTCGAGAACAAGGCCCAGGTCGACGTGGAGAACACGACAGAGCGGCTTCGCGTACTTGGTGGCAGCATCGATCATCCGACCGCAATTGTTGACATTGTCGCTCCGGTTTCCGGCGTGATTACCGACCAGCAGGTCACCAATGCCGCAGGCGTGGCGGGCCTGGGCTCGCCCAACCCGTTCACGATTTCGGATTTGTCGAACGTCTGGATTCTTTGCGATGTTTACGAAAACGATCTAGCCAACGTGCATGTTGGCGAAACCGCGGAAATCCGCCTGAACGCATATCCCGACAAAGTATTCAACGGACGCATCAGCAACGTTGGGCTGGTGCTCGATCCGACGCTGCGCACGGCCAAAGTGCGCGTTGAAGTACGCAATCCGGGAATCATGCGCGTCGGCATGTTCGTCACCGCCACATTCCATGGGCAGAAAAAGGAAACGCGCGCCGCAGTTCCGGCTGCCGCCATTCTGCATTTGCACGATCGCGACTGGGTTTATGTGCCTGCGGGCGACAAGAAATTCCGGCGTGTGGAAGTAGTCGCCGGGCAAATCCTGCCGGGAAACATGCAAGAAGTGATCTCCGGCATCAAGCCCGGCTCACAGGTAATCCAGAATGCGCTGGTCTTCCAGAACACGGTGGAGCAGTAAATGATTCGCAGGCTTGTAGATTTTTCCTTGGACAACCGCTTTCTCGTCCTCGCTGCGGCCTTTCTGTTGCTTTGCTGGGGAGCGATATCGTTTCACCAACTTCCTGTGGAAGCCTATCCGGACGTTGCGAACAACTACGTCGAAATCATCACGCAGTGGCCGGGAATCTCCGCGGAACAAATCGAGCAACAAGTCACCATCCCGCTTGAAGTCGTGATGAACGGCATCCCCCATGTGGTTCATTTGCGCTCGTTCTCCCTCTTCGGGCTTTCGGACCTAAAGCTGATTTTCGATGATGAAGAGGAGAATGCCTGGAACCGCGAGAGGGTTTTGGAGCGGCTTGCGCAGGTCACCCTGCCGCCGGGCGTCGTGCCGCAGATGGGCACCGACTGGAGTCCCGTTGGCCAAATCTATTTCTTCACGCTAAAAAGCACGAATCCCAATTACGACGTGATGGAACTGAAATCGATCGAAGACTGGATAGTCGAAAAGAACTTCAAGGCCGTCCCCGATGTCGTCGATGTTGCCAGTTTCGGCGGTCCTACCCGCGAATACCAGGTCCGCGTGGATCCCAATAAACTGATCGCGTACGGACTGAGCCTCGCCCAGGTGGAGCAGCAGCTCACAAACAACAACGCCAATGCAGGCGGCAGCTTCATCGAAGCCGGTCTGCAGCAGATCAATATCCGCGAAGTTGGCTTAGTCCGGAACGTACAGGACATAGAAAACACGGTCATTGTCACCAAGACTGGCACTCCGCTACGCGTGCGGGACCTCGGTGTTGTCGCCCAAGGCCCGAAGATCCGGCTCGGCCAATTCGCACGGACGATTCATCGTGAAGACGGCAAGATCATCGATAACGACGACGTGGTTTCGGGCATCGCGTTATTGCGCAAGGGCGCAAACGCAGACGAGGTACTCGCCGGAATCCATGCCAAGGTCAAAGAGTTAAACGTCCACACTTTACCTCCGGGCGTGAAGGTCGTTCCGTTCATCGACCGCAGCGACTTGGTCCATTACACGACGCATACCGTGCTGCACAATCTCACGGAAGGCATCATTCTCGTCGTGGTCATTCTCTTTCTGTTTCTGGGGAATGTCCGCGGTGCGATGATCGTAGCTCTCACGATTCCCTTTGCGCTGTTGTTTGCAGCGACGTGTCTCAAGCTGAAGGGCATTCCCGCGAACTTGCTGTCCCTCGGCGCATTGGATTTCGGCATGGTGGTGGACGGCGCCGTGGTCATGGTGGAGAACATCGTCCGCCATATGAGCCATGGTGGTGGCAATTACAGGACGCCCATGGAGCGCATTCGCGAGTCCGCTCACGAGGTCCAGCGCCCGGTCTTTTTCGCGATTGCCATCATCATCACGGCATACTTGCCGATCTTCACCCTGCAACGTGTCGAGGGGCGCCTCTTCCATCCGATGGCCTGGACTGTGGCCTTTGCGCTCCTTGGAGCGCTCGTTTTCTCGATGCTGATTGCGCCGGTGCTCTCCAGCACACTGTTTAAAGAAGGAGTCCATGAATGGCACAACCCTGTCATGGACTACCTGAAGGGCTCCTATCGCAATTCCGTACGCTGGGCGATCGAGCATCGCTTGGTAACCGTAGGTCTTGCCGGGCTAGCGATGTGCCTGACTTTGTTTCTTGTATTCGGTGGGGTCATCGGTTCTGAGTTTTTGCCTCATCTCGATGAAGGTGCGCTCTGGGTACGCGGCACTCTCGCACCCAGTACCGGACCCAGCGAAGGTATCCGTCTGGCGAACCAGGCTCGCATCGTGCTTTGCTCCTTCCCCGAGGTCACCCAGTGCACCAGCCAAGTGGGTCGTCCGGATGACGGAACCGACACCACGGGCTTTTTCAATACGGAATACTTTGTTGATTTGAAACCGAAGGAGCAGTGGCGGCCTGTCTTCCACGAAGATAAGGAGAGAGTGATAGCCGCAATGCAGCGCGAGCTGGACAAAATCCCTGGCGTTCTTTGGAATTTCTCGCAGCCCATTTCCGACAATATGGAGGAAGCGGTCAGCGGGGTAAAAGGTGAACTCGCGGTGAAGATCTATGGGGACGATCTCAAGCTTCTCGAGTCAAAAGCCGACCAGATCGCCGTTATCATGCGCAACATCCGGGGAATCGAGGACCTCGGAGTGCTTCGCGTGTTAGGTCAACCTAACATCGAGTTGCACGTGGACCGAGTACAAGCGGCGCGCCACCAAATCAATGTCGCGGATGTCCAGGATGCTGTCCAGACTGCTGTCGGGGGAACTGCTCTCACTCAGGTGCTGCAAGGCGAGGCCAGATACGACCTGGTCATGCGTTACCTCCCGCAGTATCGCGACACCAAGGAAGCCATCGAGAACATTCGTTTAGTGTCCCGGTCCGGCGAGCGAGTGTCTCTCGCTCAGCTCTGCAAAATCGAAGAACGGGACGGCGGCTCCGAAATATACCGGGAAGGAAACCAGCGGTATGTCGCCATTAAATACAGCGTGCGCGGGCGCGACCTTGGAAGCGCTGTCGAGGAGGCCATTCAAAAGGTAAACGCCCGGCTCCAGCTTCCGCGCGGGTACCACATCGACTGGGCGGGCGAATACGAGAGCGAAAAGCGCGCCGAAGCTCGGCTGCTCGTAATCGTGCCGTTAACCATCCTTCTCATCTTCGGCATTCTCTACATGATGTTCCGCTCCTTCAAATGGGCGCTGCTAATTCTAGCGAACGTGGCTATGGCGCCGGTGGGCGGGCTGCTGGCGCTGCTCATCACCGGCACGCACTTCAGCGTGTCCTCGGGTGTCGGCTTCCTGGCGCTTTTTGGCGTATCGGTGCAAACCGGCGTCATCATGTTGGAATACATCAACCAACTGCGCGTGCGCGGCCACACCATCGAGCAGTCCGCTATCGAAGGAGCTGTTCTCCGGCTGCGTCCCATCATGATGACCATGCTGGTGGCTACGCTGGGTTTGCTCCCTGCGGCGCTGTCGCGTGGCATTGGGTCGGACTCGCAGCGGCCTTTCGCTATCGTCATTGTCGGCGGTCTTATCGGTGCGCTGCTCTTGAGCATTTTCTTGCTGCCCACCTTGTATGTGTGGGCCGCGCGCGATGGCGACCGCCTGCCGGAGCCGGAGGCGGAGTTTGACGAGGGAGCCTAAAATGACTACCGGGACTCGTTCAGCCGTTTGAAAGATCAGCCGCTAATCCCCAACGGCCTTAAGAAAACCTAGAGCGCCGACTTGCAGGGCGGCGGTCTTGTTTATCCTTAGCGTCGAAGGGCCGCCGCTTTTACTTTTGATGCGCTGCCAATTCCTCCGCCATCAAGGGGGGCGTCAGCCCCAACCTCGCTTCAAGCCATTGACACACGCACCCATCCGGCATACCGTTCCGCGCGAATGAAGAACAAAATCCTCATTGCCACGGTCGTAGTCGCAACGCTCGCGATTGCTTATTTATTCTTGGCTACGGAGTTCGTCCTGAGCGTCTCATCTATCGGGAAGGCCCTCCGCTGGCTAGTCATCGCGCTAATCGCCGCCATCGCCGCCAAACGCCGCTCCCTCACCTCCTGGATTCTCGTCGGTCTCCTGGCTGGCGTTGAAGTCGGCCACGACTTCCCCTCGTTCGCCGCCAACCTGCAATTCCTCGGCACCATTTTCCTCCGCCTCATCCGCGTCATCATCGCCCCGCTCCTTTTCGGCACGCTCGTCGTCGGCATCGCAGGCCATGCGGATCTTAAGCGCGTAGGCCGCCTCGGTCTCAAGTCCCTAATCTATTTCGAAATCGTCTCCACCATCGCTCTGCTCATCGGTTTTGCCGCCATCAACATCAGCCGCGCCGGCGAAGGCGTCCGCCTCCCGCCTTCCGCCACCGCCGAATCCCTCAACGCCACCCCGCACACCGCCACGCAACTCATCATCGACATCTTCCCCGAGAACATCGCCAAGTCCGTCGCCGAAGGCCAAGTGCTGCAAGTCGTCGTCTTCAGCATTCTGTTCGCCATGGCCCTTGCGCTCGTCCCGGAGTCCAAGCGCCGCCCTATGCTGGCTTTCGCCGAAAGCCTCTCCGAAACCATGTTCAAGTTCACCAACATAGTCATGCTCGCCGCTCCCATCGGCATCTTTGGAGCGGTAGCTTACACTGTAGGTCACCTGGGCCTGGGCGTTCTGCTTCCCCTTTTGAAGTTGCTCGCCACCATGTACGTCGCGCTCGTTGTCTTCATCACCTGCGTCCTGTTTCCAATCGCGCTGCTTGCTCGCGTTCCCATAAAGAAATTTCTCAGCGCCGCCGCCGAGCCCGTCACCATTGCCTTCGCCACCGCCAGCTCAGAAGCCGCGCTCCCCCGCGCCATGGAAGAAATGGAATCCCTCGGCGTGCCCCGCGAAACCGTAGCCTTCGTGCTCCCCACCGGCTACAGTTTCAATCTCGACGGCTCAAGTCTTTACCAATCCCTCGCGCTGATCTTCATCGCCCAAGCTGCCGGCATCCATCTCACCGTCGCGCAACAAGCCGTCATGCTTCTCACTCTGCTCATCAGCAGCAAAGGCACCGCCGGAGTAGCCCGCGCCTCTCTCGTCATCGTCCTCGCTGCCGCCACGTCGTTCCATCTTCCCACCGAGCCGCTCTTCCTCCTCTTCGCCATCGATCAGCTCATGGACATGGGCCGCACCGCCGTCAACGTCCTCGGCAACTGCCTAGCGACCGTAGTAATCGCCCGCTGGGAACACGAATTCCCGAGTCAAGAGTCGGTATCAGTGCAACCTTAAGCACCCAGTTTGGAGTGCGGCGGTCTTGTTTATCCTGAGCCTCGAAGGGCGCCGCTTTCGAGGCGCGCACCCAATCTCGGCTGTGCCCGCGTTCGAGCCCGATCCGCTGCCGCCATCTCTCCGCGAAACTCTGCGTCTCAGCGTTATCTTTTTCTAATCTCTGTTCGTCGCCGCTTAGCTCTCTTCCAAAACTACGGTACAATTGAAAGGTTATGCTCTCGGTCAATAACATCTCCATGCGCTTCGGCCCGCGCGTCCTTTTTGAGGACGTCACCTGTACCTTCATGGCTGGCCGCCGCTACGCCGTCACCGGCCCCAACGGCGCCGGTAAATCCACATTCATGAAGATCCTCACCGGCGAACTTGAGCCCACCAAAGGCTCCATCACCGCGCCCAAGAAAATGGGAGTCCTCCGCCAGGATCAATTCGCCTTCGACGAATTTCGCGTGATCGACACCGTCGTGATGGGCAACAAAGTTCTCTGGGACGCCCTGCAGGAACGCGACGCGCTCTACGCCAAGCCCCACGAGCAACTCACTGATGCGGACGGTATGCGCCTCGGCGAACTCGAAGGCATCGTCGGCGAAGAGGGCGGCTACACGTCGGAAGCCGACGCCGGCATTCTCCTCGACGGTCTCGGCATAGAAAGCGCGCTGCAGGAGCGCAAGATGGGTGAGCTGCAGGGCGGCCAGAAAGTTCGCGTTTTGCTGGCGCAAGCCCTTTTCGGCAATCCCAGCGCCCTGCTCCTCGACGAACCCACCAACCACCTCGACCTCGATTCCGTGCACTGGCTGCAGGATTATCTTCGAGAATACGAGGGCGTGCTCATCGTCATCTCCCACGACCGCCATTTCCTCAACAGCGTCTGCACGCACACCGCCGATATCGACTACGAAACCATCATCATGTACAACGGCGGCTATGACGACATGGTGGTCGCTAAGACGCACATCCGCGCGCGCATCGAATCCGAAAACGCCCAGCGCGAAAAGAAAATCGCGCAGCTCAATGAATTCATTGCTCGCTTTTCCGCCGGCACCCGTTCCGCGCAGGCCACCTCGCGCAAAAAAGAAGTCGAGCGCCTGCAAACCTCCGAACTCGCCAG
>WNFQ01007907.1_pt1 | contig 14156 bp, 10 predicted proteins | sample 5400171 | NCBI WGS metagenome assembly WNFQ01 (sample SAMN13153356, study PRJNA577476) | soil metagenome | isolation source: 20 cm soil under Madrone tree | place: USA:California | collected 2016-06-14
CGTCAATCTGGTTTCCCTTCTTATTTGGAATGTAGGGCCGCACGTCTTCATATTCGCCTTCGCTCATGTAGCGCCCGCGCACGTCCTGATAGACAAAGATGTAGCCTTCGCGCGCAAACAAATCATCCGGCCCCAGCGAGGTGCGAAATTTGTCCAAGCCATAAGGCGCGACGCTGTAGCAGGTGCGGTCGAACATGATTGGGTACTTTTGTTTCGTGTCTTTCGGTTCATAGATCGAAGCAAAGAGTTTGACGCCATCACGCATTGGGATCATGACTTCGCGCTTGGTGTAATGACTCTTGATGTAGTCGGCGAGTTCGCGCTGCTGCGGGGTCAACTGGCCCTGCGCGAACGAGGCGACGGAGAGGAAAAGGATAAGAACGGCGATAGAAGAGTTAAAGAAGCGATCTGGTTTCATGGAGTCTCCGATTATGGTCTGGCTTCCGTCTCAAGGGTCGAGCGGTGCAACACATGAATTCGAAAGGGCGGTTAATTAAGCCCCGTCATCGTCTCGGCTGACTGACCACCACACTGCGTCCAAGTGAACCCGCGCAATTCCTCTTTTCGCCGCCTCTTCCGCCGCTGCCTGTTGGAATTGAGCACTAAGCGACGGGCTGAGGTGCTTCACGCCCGGCCATGGTGGAAGAGTACCTTGACCTGCGGCCCGCTTCAGGTTCAAGGCTGTGATTGAGTCTAGCTGACGATCCTGATCCAAATGTCGCGAGATCAATAGTGCGAAGAAATGCACGTGCCGCCTTCGCCGTGCCGACATTCCCTCGCCCTCTTACGGTTGAGGCACCCACCGAACCACGCGCCGCCTGACTCTGAAACGCATTGATTAACTGCTCGCCGGTCATGTGCGTAATCGACTCACTCTGAATCCGTGGCGCCTTAGCTACATCCAGGTCAAGCACCACGATATTGGCGCCCTCCGCAAAACGGGCTGCGTACTTGCCCCGCACGCCTCCGTTGAAGTCATATTCCTCCAGCATCTCTGGATCGTGGTTCTTATCCAATTGCTGATTCATTTTCACGGAGAGACTGCTTGCATGAATGCCTTCTGCGCTTCAGCAGGCACGTCGATGATGACGAAGAGTTCGGCAGGGTACAGATAATCTTCGCCCGTTTCATCTACAACTCGGATGTAGTTGCTTCTCGCGGCTGACTCATCCGGAAGGACCTGATAGATGGTCCTCACTTTCAGATCATCTGGATAGGCTGAGTTATTGACGCAAACTGCGAAACGCGGCTGTGAGCTTTCGGTGTCCATGGCTTCAATCCAAATAGCGTTTGATTTTCATCCTTACTTTACCAATCCCGTGGGCTTCGTACCAATGTTTACTTCAGCAAGACGTATCGTACCATCACGGATACGCAGGTTGGCAATCCCTTTTCGCTTTCGACAACGTCCATGTCCAAAACGGGCTCGCAAATCTCGCAGCTCTCGAATCGAGGGACCAATTGCGATCGACTCAGCCTCGGTAATTTCTCCGAACAGTTCGAAGTCAATATCCATGGGGTGCCCCGGTTTTAATCATCATTTTCGCAAACCCGCAAAGGTGGAGTTATACCTGGATCTGCGACCGAAGAGTGCTGGAGAGTAAGAGCCGCTGACGTTTACCGCTTCGTTCTAAAGGAGTGAGCGATGCTAAAAGTTGAAGATATGGCGCCCGCGGAAATGAATGCCTGGCCGCAGCGAGCTTTGCCTCATAAAAGACATTATGGAGCGATATTTGAGGCATCCGGCGTTTGCATCTTCAATAAATTCAGGGCTACAAATAGTCCTTACGAAGAAAAAAGCGTCCTTAACCAGACAACATAGAAAGCCGTCGGTTTCGTAATCAACAATTTCCTCAGCTCGCACTGGTACGTTGCGTTGAGACAATTGAAACGGATTAGCGGAAGCGCTCTCGCACCTGACGTTCAAACACGTGCCTTTGACGAAGAATAAAGGATAGGAACTAGGACTAGTTCGATTAAGAGAAGGATGACGAGGAGCCAAGTAGTCAGCGAAAGGTTGGCGATTTGACTTGTGAAGAAGTTTTGACTGGTCCTAACTCCAATTTCAATTGAGCCCAGCTTGAGGGCAACTGCAAAAACAATCAAAACCGCAATTAGTGCGGAAAGTATTTTCAACATTAGAATCTTCATAAGCGCGGCGTTTTACCTAAAACGACATCCCAGGAATGGGCACTTGTCGACTCCTTCATAGTCCGAAGGTTACACTCCTACGTCCTGGAAAAGTTTCACTTCGAGGGTCCGGGCTACTGCGACAGGCAGCAGTTGAGAGAGACGATCTTTTCTTATCACTCCCTGACCTCCGACGGCTATAATCTGATCGTGGGTAAGTGTGTGGGTGGCCGTCACCAGCAGGATCGGAGTGTCAGGATCAAAAGCTCTGATTAGCACGCACAATTCCAAGCCGTTTCCGTCCGGCAGATGATAATCAACGAGTATTACGTCAAACTTCTCCGTCGCGGCCTGGCGAAGTCCCCCGGTCTTACTATGCTCTGCGATAACGTCGTATTCTTCGAGAATAGAGGAAACCAAATCACACGTATCTTCGTGATCATCAATGCATAGCAGACGCTTTCTTGCAGACATCGCCCGGAAAACCTTTCAAGATTAATTGGGGGAAGTTAAAACCAGCGGGGGAACCGAAGAAAAATTATTTTAAGACAATATCTTTAATTCGGCAATCCGGCAAATGCCTTCAGTCTTCGAAAAGATGCTCAACCACGTCATGGGCCATCGCCCGAGTGCACCGCAGGGACTTATGAAACCGAACAAATACCAAACACATACCCGGAACGAAGGGATGCGGCGGGGTCAGAAGCCCGATCATGAGGGAGGGCCGCACTCACAACGCTTGTGCTCACGAATCGCGTGCGAGCTATCCTTTCGAACGCCGATAGCGAGTGTTGCCCTTGCTTACGCGCGGGCTTCTGACACGGACCACTGGAACTGAAAGACCCATGAAGATTCTCAACCACCTAAACATGATTCTGTTGACATTACTTCTGAGCGCGATGCTGTTGGGTGCTCAGCCGAAATCCAGAGAGACGAAGATACTCTTTCCCGTCGAGAGGGATGACAAGTGGGGCTTTATCGATCGCACGGGTAGGATCGTCGTCCCGCTTCAATTCGATAGCGCCAATGATTTCCATGAAGGCCTCGGCCTGGTGACGGCAAAAGGAAAGAAAATTTTCATCGATGCGGGCGGTCGCGCGATCATCACGCCGCAGTTCGATGTTGTCGATAATTTTTCCGAAGGTCTGGCCGCAGTGAATATCGGGGAAACACGAATTCCGAACCTGGGATTGATCTCGAATCCAGGCAGGTGGGGGTACATCGACAGGACGGGCAAGCTGGTCATTCCCTTGAAGTTCACGCACGCGGAAGACTTCAGCGAAGGGCTGGCTGCGGTTAGAGACGGCGATCGCGGTGGTTTCATAGATCATCAAGGGAAGTTTGTCTTCGATGTTTCGTTGGACGTGACCTTGGGATTTCACGAAGGCGTGGTCGGCGTTCTTTGGAAAGGAACGCTCACTTACTTTGATCGAACCGGCAAAAGGATTCCGACACCTGCGGATTACGGTCCCAAGAGCAATTCCTTTTCGGAAGGCCTGGTGCCGCTTTCAATCAAGGGCAAGTGGGGATTTATGGACCAGACCGGGAAGCTTTCGATCAAACCGCAGTTCGACGACGCGGAGAATTTCAGCGAGGGACTGGCGCCAGTCAAAGTCCAAAGCGCAGACACAGTGTGGTGTCCGGCGGACACACAGGGCAACCGCTCGGGCTCAACCATGATGTACGGCTATATCGATAAGACCGGCAAGCTGGTCATTCCCGCAGTCTTCAATTCGGCCGAACCCTTTAGCGAAGGGCTGGCGTCGGTCGGAAAGTGCGATCAGGCTTTCTTCATAGACAAGACGGGAAAAATGGTCATCGCCGGGAACTTCACCTATGCATCGTCATTCTCGGGAGGTCTCGCCCATGTCGAGACTTTAACCAAAGACGGTTTGTTGGCGGGATATATCGATAAGACGGGGAAGCAGGTGTGGGGCCCAACGAAGTAGATTAATTTGGACGCGAACTGTGCGGTATACGCGTAAGCTGCCGGCCCGCGCACAAAAAACAAAGCCCACGACTAGTGCCGTGGGCCTTATCTTTTCGTTCAAAGCAAAAGCTACTGAATCGTATCAGACGATCCCTTGAAGCCGTGCATGGCCTGCTTGGCCACCCACTTCAACACGCGCTTGGTGTCATAACAATAAGCCAGGATGTAGTTGCAGGTCGACAGACAATGCGTCGAGCACTCCTTCTTCATCTCGTCCAACTGGGCGTTGTCAAACTTCGGATTCTCGATCGTGCCCCAGTCGTGCGTGGCAGAGTACATTGGGAAGCAGGGCGCCAGTGTTCCATCCGTGCGAATGATCAGAGAGTTCTGACCGGCGCGACACTTCCAGGGTGGCACCGCTCCACGCATGAGCTGTTTCATCTCCTGCATGTGCTTGCTCTGGTTGACCATCTTGTAGCCTTCGTTGTGGCGCTTGTCATCGAGATAGTCGAGCAGGTCGTCGACCTTTGACCAATCGTCCGGCGTCAGATAAGTAACATTCTCGTCGAGATGCTTAAAGTGATCCTGCTCCATCATCGGCGTTTCGTTGATGTGGTAATCGGTCGCGATGCCGGCGTCATGGGCAATCTCAGTCAACTCTTTGACGTCGTCCATGTTGTTGCGGCAGATGTTGATATTGAACATCACCGTGTAGCCATAGTGATGTTGCCGCTTCACCAGATATTCAAAATAAGGACGAATCGGATCCAAAGCCTTCGGCAAAGATTTTCTGTCTTTGACTGAATCAACCGCCAGATTGACGGTGGCGATTCCGGCGTCGCCCAGGCGATCGATCACTTCCGGCTTCATCAAGCGGCCGTTCGTCGGCAGGTAAACAAAGATGTCCTTCTTCGCGCTGTAGTTGACGATCTTGTGAATGAACTTCGGCCGCAGCAGCGGCTCGCCACCCATCAACGCCAACACCCGCGACCCGATCGAATGGAGCCAATCAATCGAGCGCTTGGCAGTGTCTTCGGTCATGCCCTTGACCTTGTTGTTATAAGACCAGCAGTAGTGGCAATCAAGATTGCACTTCCACTCAGTGAACAAATAAGGAATGATCGGCCGCAGATCGTTCTTGTACCAGCGCGATTTAAAATACGGCGAGCCCCAGGTTTTCCAGGTACGAATCGCGTTCAGCTTCTGGTATTCCGACTTGGTCATCGGCTGGGGATCGGGATGGATCGGGTAGATCGGTTCCGGCAAAACCTCCAACTCCGGCTTTACTTGCAGAGTCGTCCGCACCTCGGGCTTGTAAAGGATCTGATGAAGTTTTTGATCCAACCTTGAGGGCGGAGCCGAAGAAGCTGGAGCATTCTCTATCATTAATTCTGGCGGCATATCAGTTATTTCTCCACTAAATATTTGAAAATTTCATCAAGCCCTTCGCATTCAAAGCGTTCAAGCACACGAATGGGCCGGGGTTAGAAAATCAAGCGCCCATATTCGCTGATTTGGGCCGTAATTGCAAGCTTCTTTCGGCCCGCAGTTCGGTCTTGTTACAAAGGGAGGATGTTAAATAGCAATCAGATCCAGGAATCCATCAGCAACAAGCACCAAGTCAGCCAACAACCGCGCCGATATCCGGCATATCCGTCCGACATAGTTGGTTGCCCCACCGCTTGAGAAAAGTTAAGCTTTGCCGTTCGCGGAGGATCTGAAAATTTGTCGTTTCCTGCCCTGCCTGTCGTCACGGCCGGCCTCAGACCTGAATTGTTCGCCGACGCCGGCACTAATTCCGTTAGCCGTGTCTTGCTGGTCACCGCCCTCAGTGTGCTGGTACTTGTCGGTCTTGGCTTTCGACTCAAAGCTTTGAGCAGTGAAGGTCTAAGCGATGACGAACTCAACAAGCTTAATGCCGTTAGTGAATATCGCACGCAGGGACTGACGGGCGCCAACGGCGAGCATCCGCTCCTGATGAAAGCCTTGCTGACGGTCAGCGTTATCGTGGCCGAGAAGTGGAATCAGACCTCGCTGGTTAGCGGCCATCCCGATCTGAATCTACCGGTGGAAAGCTCTGTGCGCATTCCCAGCGCGTTGTTTGGGGCTCTGACCTCAGTGCTGATCTTCCTGGTGGCTTCAGAGCTGTTCGGTCTGGAAGTGGGTCTAATCTCTGCGGCGCTGTGGGCATTTGACCCGCTGGCGATCGGTTTCAATCGCATCGCCAAGGAAGATACTTTTCTGATCTTCTTCTTCATGCTCGCAATTTTTTTCTGGCTGCGTGGCCAACGCGTGGCCGAAAGCCAACCCCAGCGAAATCCCGAACGCTTCTATTGGGCGACCGCCGCCGCCTTCGGTGCCATGCTCGCGTCAAAATATGTCCCGATGATGATCGCGATCCCGGTGGGTTACAACTATGCCTTCCAGAAAGTCCCGACCACTCGTTGGGTCATCGGCAAAAAACGCTTCCTGAAATTCTTTTTCGTGATGGGGGTCGTGTTTCTGATCTGTAATCCGACGATCGTTTTGCCCGAAACGTGGCAGGCCATGTCGAATTTCACCAGCGGTCACATCGATTTCAGGATTGGCTGCACGGTGAGCCATGGTATTTCTATTTCGTCCTGATCTTCACTAAGCTGCCGGTCTTAACGTTGGCTGGTTTTCCGCTCGGTCTGGGACTGCTCTTCAGGCAAAAGAGCGGCGACGGCCGCTATTTCCTGCTGCTGTGGCTGGCTCTCTGGGCCCTTTCGTACATGTTGCCCGGTGGCAAATTCACGCGATACCTTACCTCAATTCTACCGGCCATCATTATGACCGCAGCGATCGGAGTTCAATTTACGGCGCGCCGACTGGGAAGATTTTTCGCGCGGGTTTTCAAAAATGAATCTCTCAAAGTTTACCCGCGCTCAGCGCTGGCTTCGCTGGTGATCATCTCGGCGTTCTGGTCATCCTTGACGGCAGCGCCCCATTACCGCTTATACGTAAGCTCCCTGGGTGGCGGCCCTGCCCAGGCCGGTTTGTACTTTCCCCAGGACGAGTTTTATGACGCTTATATGAGGGACGTCATGGTCGAGTTGGCCAGGCGCGCCCGGCCCAACGCGAGGGTGGCTAACGAGACTTCTCCGCTCGCAGCATATTACGCGCAGCGAGCGAATCGCTCCGATCTGGTCTGCGTTGACTTGTCTGATCCCGCGGAGCTCGATAAATTGTCACCCGGTGATTTCGTGATCGACGCGCGCGGCCGTACCTATCTAAGCAATCAGGAAATGCTGATGCGACTACGGCAGTCAAACCAACCTGCGTTTACGGTTGCGGTGGGCACAACTCCGGCCGCCTCCGTTTACGTTTTAGATCAGAAGTCGCTTGATGCTCTGCGCGGCACCCGTTAGTATCAGGAATCCGCAAGGGCGTCGTTCGCAAGTGGCCCTCCCTGACGGTCGGGCTTCTGACAAGCTTTTATGTTGCTCGAAAAACTTCTCGGCAAATCAATACCTGAACTGAAAGCGCGGTTCGTCGATCTTGCCCGCCCGGTTCCCAAAGGTCTGATCGAAGCGCTTGAATCCGATGAACGCCAGGGCGCTCATCATCTGGCCAAACAGATTCGAGAGCGCTGGCGCAAGAATCGGGCAGAGGGTCAGCGCCTGCATAACTTGCTCCGGTTCGAAATTGAGCTTTGGGATCAGGGCTTCAACTTCATCGCCGGCGTTGACGAAGCGGGCATGGCGCCCCTGGCGGGTCCCGTAGTTGCCGCCGCCGTCGTTTTGCCCCGCAACTACAAACTTCGTCGCTTAAATGACTCGAAACAGATTCTCGACATGGCAGTGCGGGATGAACTCGCGCAACAAATTAAGCAGGACGCAATCGTTTGGTGTGCGGGCCGCGCCGAAGTTGAAGAGATCGACACGATCAACATCTATCACGCCGGCTTACTCGCGATGCGACGAGCGGTGGAAGGCCTGACTTCGCAGCCTGACTTCATTCTGGTCGACGCGCGCCGCATTCCGCATTGCCCAGCTCCGCAACGTGGAATTATCAAAGGCGACACGCTCTCTGCCAGCATCGCGGCCGCCTCGATCATCGCCAAGACCACCCGCGATGCGTTAATGGCTGAGTTTGATTCTGTGCATCCCGGCTATAACTTCGCGACTCATAAAGGATATCCCACACCGGAGCATTGCCGCCTGTTGAAAGAACTCGGCGCCGCGCCGATTCACCGCAGAAGCTTCGCGCGTGTGCGTGAAGTCCTCGGCCTCGATCCAATTCAAAGTGAGTTGTTCGGCGAGACGGCAGAAGCCGCAAGTGCGAGCCAATAGGGCAAGCTTTTTGGAGTGCGGTGGCAAGCGCAGCGCGACACCGCTTTGGATCAGCCATCCAAAGCTCTCGCACGCCTATCCAAAGCGCCGTCGGCGCTTCGCTCTGCCGGCGCACTCCAAAAATTGCCCTTTGCATAACTCTGCGAAATCCTCTGCGCCCTTTGCGGTTGAATCGATCTAACGAATCAGACCCGCGCCGGCTTGAAACTTCAAACCTGAAGCCTGAAACTACACCCATGGCTTCCTTATCTGATTACAAAAAGAAACGTCATTTCAACAAGACGTCTGAGCCCGGCCCTGAGAAGAAGACTTCCGAGCTGGGCAACATCTTTGTCGTGCAGAAACATCGCGCGACGCAATTGCACTATGACTTTCGTCTCGAAGCCGATGGTGTCTTGAAGTCCTGGGCGGTGCCCAAAGGTCCGCCGATGGATCCGAAGGTGAAGCGTCTGGCCATGCAGGTCGAAGATCACCCAGTCGACTATGCGGACTTTGAAGGAGTAATTCCGGAAGGTGAATACGGCGGCGGCACCGTGATGGTCTGGGACTATGGCGTTTACGCGCCTGAGAATAGCGAGAATGTTTCCCGCGCACTGGCAAAGGGTGAACTAAAATTCACCGTGCTGGGCAAGAAACTAAAGGGCTCGTTCGTGCTGGTGCGCACACGCGATCGGCAATGGCTCTTAATGAAACACCGGGATGAGTACGCGAAAGATGACGAGGACATAACCGAAACTCAGCCTTACTCTGTGCTGACCAAACGCACCTTGACCGAGATTGCCGAAGATGAAGGCGGCGAGGTAAGGAAGGCGGCTACGGGCGATCCGAAAAAGCTTCCCCCTCGCCGCGGGATCAAGCGCCGGAAGAAGAGTGCGAAGAAAAAGATCTGGCACAGCAATAAAGGCGCGGGGTGAGCCTCTGTAATGCTGGAAGCGCGAAGTTAGGCAGCTAGTTAAGAGGCGGTTCGGTTGAGATGGTTGGTCGATTTCGATTTAAGGAGTAGCAATAAGATGGATCCCGATCCTATGCAGTTCGTCGAAGAAGACGACGATAAGAAACCAACTGAAACCACGGTTGAAGCCAAAAAACCCAAAGCTCACCTAAACACTTGGGTCGCTATTTCCGTGGCGTTGTTGGCAACGTTCATGGGCATTTGCAAAGTCAAGGACGACAACATCGTCCAGGCCATGCAACAGGCGCAGGCCGATAAGGTCGATAACTATTCCTGGTACCAGGCCCGTAATATTCGTGAAGAGGTGGCCAAAGCCACGGCCGTCCAATTGACGGCGCAAGCGGCCGTCGCTCCGCCCCAGGCAAAGCCGATCTTCGAAGCACAGATCAAAACTTACGAAGCGATTGCCCAGGATCAGGCAGAGAAGAAGAAGATTCAGCAAGCCGATGCCGACAAAGCCGATCAGACTTACAACGAACTCAACTTTCATGACGATCAATTCGATCTTTCAGATGCCATGCTGGCGCTGGCGATTTCACTGATGGCGGTGACGGCTTTGACTCAGAAGCGCTGGCTCTTCATCCTCGCGCTCTTCCCGACGGTGTTTGGCGTGGTCATGGGCCTGGCCGGGCTGCTCGGCTGGCATATTCATCCGAACGCGTTGACACGGTTGTTATCTTGAATCGGCTTTGGGGCCGCTTCAAATTCATTCCGGGCCGTTTCGCGGCGCGTGCTGTACAACCCGATGTCGCCGCCAATATACTTGGCGCCACGGTTTCAATCTCTCGGTCGTGAACTTCAACACAAAGGACAATCCAAGTTATGCGCGCATTGATCACTCGCAGCTTCTTGCTGCTCTTTGCCACCGCGATGATCGCCCTGGTCATCGCTGATAACCTGAAGACAGCAGGTGCAAACGCCATGAAGCTAAACTCCCGCAAACCTGAGTCGAGTATGCTTAAAGAGGGTGAGACACCCGCGCTCCCGGATATCGCCGAACCAAATCCACTGCTGGCCCAGTGGGAGGGGCCATATGGCGGCGTGCCTCCATTCGACAAAGTGCAGGTGAGTCTCTTCAAGCCGGCATTGGCAGCGGCGATGAGCGAAAACCTCGCGGACGTCGATAAGATCGCGAACGATTCCGCCGCGCCAGCTTTCGAGAACACCATTGTGGCCTTGGAGCGTGCCGGTCAAACACTCGAGCGCGTCTCGACCATTTATGGCGTCTGGGGTTCAACGATGGCCGGCCTTGAATTTCAGGCAGTACAGCGTGAGATGGCGCCGAAGCTTGCCGCCTTTAACGATAAGATCACTCAGAACGAAGCTCTCTTTCAGCGAATCGAGGCCGTCTACAACTCGCCGGCCAAAAAGAAACTGAGTTCAGAGCAGCAACGTCTGGTTTGGCTTGACTACACCAACTTCGTTCGCTCTGGTGCGAAACTGAACGGGACGGACAAAGCACGCCTGTCTCAAATCAATCAACAACTCGCCGGCCTCTTCACCAAATTCAGTCAGAACATTCTGGCCGAAGAAGACGGGCAATTCGTCGCGCTTAAGAGTGAAGCTGACCTCGCCGGTCTGCCGCAATCCGTGCGCGATGCGGCAGCCGCCGCAGCTACCACCAAGAAACAGGAAGGCTGGTTGATCTCGAACACGCGTTCGTCGGTTGATCCGTTCCTGACTTACTCTGATCGCCGCGACCTGCGCGAAAAAGTCTGGCGCATGTTCATCATGCGCGGCGACAACGGCGACGAGCACGACAACAACTCGACTATCACCCAAATTCTGCAACTGCGGGCCGAGCGCGCCAAGCTCCTCGGATTTAGCACGCACGCGCACTGGCGGTTGGAGAACTCGATGGCGAAAACTCCCGAACGCGCCATGGAATTGATGATGGCCGTTTGGAAGCCCGCGGTCGCGCGCGTTCACGAGGAAGTCGCGGACATGCAAGCTCTCGCTGACAAAGAAGGCGCGAAGATCAAGATCGAACCGTGGGATTATCGCTATTATGCCGAGCGTGTTCGCAAAGCAAAATACGATCTGGATCAGAATGAAGTGAAGCCTTACCTGCAACTCGAGAAGTTGCGCGAAGGCGTCTTCTGGGTCGCCGGCGAACTCTTCAATTTTAAATTCACTCCGGCGACGAACGTTCCCGTCGCTCACTCGGACATAAGGGTGTGGCAAGTCGCCGACAAAACTTCAGGCAAACAAATCGGGCTCTGGTATTTTGATCCGTACGCGCGCGCGGGCAAACGTTCCGGCGCCTGGATGAATGCTTATCGAACTCAGGAGCGGGTCAACGGACAGATCACCACGATCGTTTCCAACAACGCGAACTTCGTTAAAGGAAAGCCGGGCGAACCTCTCCTGATTTCATGGGATGATGCGACGACGATGTTCCATGAGTTCGGTCACGCCCTGCACGGTTTGAACTCAGACGTCACCTATCCTTCGCTATCGGGAACGGCGGTCGCGCGCGACTATGTCGAATTCCCTTCGCAACTAATGGAACACTGGCTGTCGACGCCAGAAGTGCTGAACAAATTTGCGGTGCACTATCAAACCGGCAAGCCGATTCCGCAAGAGCTGGTCGATAAGATCAAGCGCTCGGCGACTTTCAACCAGGGTTTCATTACAGTTGAGTATTTGGCGGCGGCTTTGCTTGATATGAAATTGCACCTGGCCGGCGACAAGAAGATCGATCCGCGCGTCTTTGAAAAAGAGGCTTTGGACGAGCTGGGCATGCCGCATGAGATCGTTTTGCGTCACCGCTTACCGCAGTTCATGCACGTCTTTTCCAGCGACAGTTATTCCGCCGGGTATTACAGCTATCTTTGGGCCGACGTGATTACCGCCGACGCTTTCGGAGCGTTCACCGAAGCCGGCGGACCCTACGACAAGAAAGTCGCCGAGCGTCTGCGCAAAAACATCTTCTCAGTCGGCAATACCATCGACCCGGCCGAAGCTTATCGCAACTTCCGCGGCCGTGATCCTAAAGTCGAAGCTTTGATGAAGAAACGCGGATTTCCATCTTAGAGGAGCCCGAGATGGAGCGCCGACATCCTGTCGGCGGAGCGCGGGCATCCCTGCCCGCATTGAGCGCGAAGCGCGAACTACGCTCCCGCCGCGATAACGTCAGTACCACCGCGTCAGCGGGCGTCTATGCGACAACTTTACCCTTCGCGCTGCGCGCTCAGTGCGGGCAGGGATGCCCGCGCTCCAATCGCACCTCGTCAATACTGCCAATTCACATTCACAAATCCCGTCCCGCTCGTTGGCACCGTGTACTGATGATTGTTTCCTGCTTCCCAGGTCACCGTGCCGTTCGCGGCAATCTTTATGAACTTAAACTGGATGGTTTGACCGGCCGGTACGCTCGCGTTGAGAAACCAGGTCGGATAATTCGGCGTCAGCATCGGCCCGACGGCTCCGTCCCAAGTCGTGGCCCAGTTGCCCAACTCGACGGTGCTCCCGGTAAGAAAGATATAGTCGCCCGTCTGCGTAGACGTCGCGTTGTTAACCGTGAAAGTCACGGGAATCAGTTTCGCCGTCAGCACTGTGTATTGAATGCTGTTCGAAATCTGACTCGATGAGTTGGTTACCGTAACGTTGTAGACGCCGTTTGTAACCGACGGCGTGGTACAGACAATCTGAGTCGGCGTCCAGGAGTTGATCGTGGCGGTGGTCGTGCCGAACTTCACAGTGCCAGTCGTCGAGCCAAAGTTGCGACCGGCGATCGTGACTTTAACGCCTGATTGTCCGGCGGTTGGACCAATCGAGCCAACCTCAGGAGGCGCCGAGCCTTCGGTAAACTGCCAGACGGCAACGGTATGCGATGGCAGCGTAAAATTCGTCACTGGGTTGTTGCCTCCGGACCCCGTACTTACCGTGATCGACGAACCGCCCAGCAGTGCGTTGAGATAATCAGTGTAGGTCCCGGCCGGCAGAGCCGTATTGAGCCCCGTGATCGAATACGACGAGCTGTCATTCTTATTAATCGCGACGAGCACGGTGCTACCAAAGAATTTTCGCTCGTAAATGTAAACGTCGTTATTGATCCAACGCTGGCCCGTAGAGCCATATGAAACGGCCGGATTGTTGTGACGCAAAGTTGAGAGCTGGTTCATCAACTGATACGCGGTGGTGCCGGTGCTAAAAACCGACATCATATTCCGGTTGTATGGATCAGTCCCGCCGTTTGTGTCGTTGTGCAGGTATTGTTCCGTGCCGTAATAGATGCAGGGAATGCCGCGCGTGGTCAGCGTGAAGGCCATTGCTTCGTGCAGCCGGTTGGTGTTGTTGTTGATCGAAAGGAAGCGCGCCATATCGTGATTGTCGATAAACGTCACCAGGTCTTCTTTCCAGGTGAAGTTGCCGCCTTCCTGAGACAGCACGCCGTCAATTTCCGAGAAGTTGCTGTTGGTCGCGCCGAACACGTTGCGAATCGCAGTGTTGAGCGGAAAGTCCAAAAGAGAGATGCCACTCTTGTTCGCGAACTTGTAAGAGTCGTGATACAGCGGATCGGAAGTATTGCCCTGGTACCATTCTCCGAACAAAAAACTGTCGCCGTAGGTGTAGATCGAATTAGCGAAACTGTACTCCCAACCCCAGGTCGCATGTTTGACGGCGTCGATACGAAAGCCATCGACACCGTGCTGCTGAAACTGTTGGGCCGCCGCTTTGAGATAAGCGTCGATCGTAGCGTTCTCCTGATTGAGATCGGCTAAGTCGAAAAGCGCGTAGTACTGCAACTGGTAACGATCGTCAAAGTTAGAGATGTTGCCATTGTGATGAAAATAGCCATTCGTGTCGCTGGTGTAATTGCCAAGAA
>WNFQ01002164.1_pt1 | contig 14152 bp, 14 predicted proteins | sample 5400171 | NCBI WGS metagenome assembly WNFQ01 (sample SAMN13153356, study PRJNA577476) | soil metagenome | isolation source: 20 cm soil under Madrone tree | place: USA:California | collected 2016-06-14
TGTGAATTTCCAGGTCGAACGCCTGTGGCTGATTTGCTCGAAAAAGATAATCCGTCCTTGTTTGCTCATCATTAGAGCTACGAGCAAATTAAGCTCTTCATGAACAAAGGCGAGAGGATTTCGCGATTCGTGGCGGAGTTCGGAAAAAATGTCGATCTAACCCAGACCGACGTCGCAAGGCATCCGTTGTATCGCGCGTTTTTTCGGTGCTGGAACGAGCAGCTTTATTATGAAGCGCACGACGTTCTGGAGCAGCTTTGGCTAACAACGAATTCGCGCGACGCGGATTTCTTCAAAGGCTTAATCCAGGCGGCCGGCGCTTTTGTTCATCTGCAAAAGAGATTCGAACATCCATCGCATGCGAAACACAGCAGACGACTGCCGCCCGCGGCGCGTTTGTTTCGGCTCGCGGAAAAGAACTTGTTGGCCTTCGCTCCGCGACATCATGGATTGGATGTTGCGGCGCTGTGCCGCCTTTTGCAGGCTTACGGAGATCAAATCGTCGCATCCGATTATAAAGCGAACCCTTGGTCGCCCGAAACCGCGCCAAAACTTAATTTAGGCAGGTAGGACAATCGCCCTACCGCGTAAAAATTAATTTAGCTCCAGCGATGGTGAGAACAATCGCCAGCAGCAGCGAGATCGTGCGACTCGGAAAATGCCGGCTCCCAAGGTGGGAGCCAAGCGCGCCCCCAACAACCGCAGCTGCGGCAAGAATAAGACCAAGCGAAGGGACAGAATGAACTCTTGTAAAATAGCCAACCAGCCCCGCGATTGAATTCACTAGAATGAACAGCGCCGAGACGGCGGCGGCCTGTCGAATGTGTGCCCATCGGCAAAACAGCAAAAGGGGTGTGAGAAAAATGCCGCCGCCAGTTCCAGTCAGGCCGGAAAGAAGCCCGAGCCCGGCTCCGGTGCCGATCGCTACCGGTCGTGATGGAGTAAAGGTTTGCGGTGGATCGCTTCGGCGAAACACCAGCCGCGCGGCAGAGAAAAGCAGCACAATGCCGATCAAAATCCTGAGAACGGAAGCCGACGGCTGCAAATAGCCGCCGAGATACGCAGCCGGAATCGAAAGCAGCGCGAAGGGCCAAAATAATCTCCACGAGAAATGGCCCGCGCGCCAGAATTGAAACGCGCCAATGGATGCCACCAAAATGTTAAGCACAAGCGCGGTCGGACGAATAATCGTCGGCGCGAGCCCGAACAGTGTCATGGTTGCGATGTAACCCGACGCACCGGCATGACCCACCGATGAATACAGAAACGCGATCAGCCCAACGGCGAGAAAGAGCAAAACCAGATGCGTGTAGTCCATGTTGATGTGCACAGTCATCCCGAGCGGAGCGAGGGATGACTGCCCTTTGGTTCATTACCGTATCGCGATACGTGGCAACAAGCCGCTTCCGCTTTGGGATTCTCGCGCTAACGTGGTTAGTGACATCAACTCCTAGCGTTGCTGAGCCGACAGCCGCGCAGCCCGAACATATAAACCGGCTGGCGCATGAGAAGTCCCCCTATCTTCTCCAGCACGCGCATAATCCGGTCGATTGGTATCCTTGGGGCGAAGAAGCGTTTGCCAAAGCGCGCGGCGAAAACAAGCCGATCTTTCTCTCGGTTGGTTATTCCACCTGCCATTGGTGTCACGTGATGGCCCATGAATCGTTCGAAAGCGAAGAAGTAGCGGCGATCACGAATCGTGAGTTCGTGAATATCAAAGTGGATCGGGAAGAGCGCCCTGATGTTGACCGCGTTTACATGACCTTCGTCCAGGCGACGACCGGCGGCGGCGGCTGGCCAATGAGCGTTTGGTTGACGCCCGACCTGAAGCCGTTTGTTGGAGGAACGTACTTTCCGCCGGAGGATCGATATGGTCAGCCGGGTTTCAAAAAAGTGTTTGAACGCATTGCGGCGGCCTGGAAAGAAAATCACGACAAGATCGTCGAGCAGGGCGGAAAGATCGTTGCGGCACTGCGTGAATCTCAATCAGCCCCGAAGGCATTCGGGGAAGGTAAGCTCGACGCAGCGATTTTAGATGCCGCCTACCAGCAGATCGAACGTAGTTACCATCCGAAGGAAGGCGGATTCGGTACCGCGCCCAAATTTCCGCGGCCAGTCACTTTAAATTTCTTAACGAGATTCTACGCGCGCGATCCTAAGAGCGAGTCTGGCAAGCAGGCCCTCGAAATGACCCTGTTCACGCTGCGCAAAATGGCGGCGGGCGGAATGCACGATCACATCGGCGGCGGTTTTCATCGTTACTCGGTCGATCGTTACTGGCACGTTCCGCATTTCGAAAAAATGCTTTACGACCAGGGCCAGCTCGCCGTCGCATATCTTGACGCATTCCAGATTACGCAAGATCGACAATATGAAGCGGTGGCACGCGACATTCTCGATTACGTCGCCCGCGACATGACATCTAAGGAAGGCGGATTTTTTTCCGCCGAAGATGCCGACAGCCCAGCTGTAGCCGGGGGCCGTGAGCCCGGCCATGAGAAAAACACCGAAGGGGCGTTTTATGTTTGGACAAAAAAAGAAATCGACGCGGCACTCGGTGATGCCGCGGAGATTTTTGATTTTCATTACGGCGTGCAAGCGCACGGCAATGCCCCTGAGGGAAGCGATCCCCAGGACGAATTCCGCGGTAAAAATATTTTGATTGAGCGGCACACGATTGCCGAGACGGCCAACCATTTCAAAAAGAGTGAAGACCAAGTTCGACAATCGCTCAGCCGCAGCCGTGAAAAGTTATTCTCGATCCGCGCGAAACGGCCGCGGCCGCATCTCGATGACAAAATTATCGCAGCATGGAATGGCCTGATGATCTCGGCTTATGCCCGCGCGGCGCAGATTCTGGACGATCCGCGTTCCTTGGAAAGCGCAACGGGGGCGGCGAATTTTGTTCGCGGTCATCTTTGGGATGCAGCGAGAAAGACTTTGTATCGCAGCTATCGGGATGGCCGGGGTGAGGTTGAAGGGTTTGCAGACGATTACGCGTTCGTCATTCAGGGGCTTCTCGATCTTTATGAAGCGTCATTCGACATCGAATGGCTGAAGTTTGCGATGCAGTTGCAGGAAACGCAGGACCGCTTGTTTTTGGACGAGAAAAACGGCGGATACTTCAGCACGAGCGGCAAAGATGAAAGCGTCTTCCTCAGGATGAAAGATGATAATGATAGCGCGGAGCCGGCTGCAAGTTCGGTCGCGGCGCTCAATCTTTTGCGGTTATCACAATTTCGCGATGACAATCAAATGGCAGAGCGCGCGCGAAAAACTATCGATGCATTTGCGACAACCCTTTCACATTTCCCAAGCGCCATACCCCAGATGCTGGTCGCGGTCGACTACTCGTTAAGCAAGCCGCGACAAATCGTGATTGCCGGACAGAAGGATTCGCCGGAGACGAAAGCGCTGCTTAAAGAAGTGCATCGTCATTTTTTGCCGAAGACGATCCTGATCCTCGCGGATGGCGCTGAAGGCCAGAAATATCTCGGCGAGAAAAACGAAGCCATCCGCGCCGTGTCGATGGTCGATGGCAAACCAGCCGCTTACGTTTGCGAAAATTTCACCTGTAAAGCGCCCGTGACTGATCCGAAGCAACTCGCCGAATTGCTCTCACATCGGTAGGCGAGACTCTGCGGTCACGAAAGAGGAAAAGCGTAAATAAAGCTGGCACAGCTACTTCGGTGCAATGCACAATTAATTCTTGCCGCTATTTGCGCTGAATTGTTACTCTGGCAAAAATGAGGAACGCGAAGCTGTCCTCAACCGACTAAGCGCATCCACCGCATATTGGTAGTGGATGGGATGGAACTCGTCAGGGCTGGATTAGCCAACATCATCAGTGCTGCATCTAGTTTCGTGGTCTGTGCCGCGACCGGCGATTACGACGACGTTCCAAAACTTCTGGAGCGTCACCGGGCACACGTGATGATTGTTGAGCCATTTCACAAAAGCCAGGACGGAATTAGATGGATCAAAGAATTCGCCGGGGAGTTTCCCCAAACTAAGATTCTCGTCGCGTCTTCTAGTGCCGAAGTAACCTATGCCGAACGGACCTTGCGAGCGGGTGCTGCAGGTTACTGGATGAAAACCAGCTCGGCGGACGAGCTCCTGCGTGCGATTGAGACAGTGCTAACGGGTGAAGTTTATGTGAGCCCGGTGATTACGTCGCTTGCATTGCGTAAATTCGCTGGCGATCGCAATGTTCCACCCGGCCTCGATGTTCTCAGTGATCGCGAGATGGCTGTGTTCACACTCATCGCAGCTGAGCACGGCATCGGTCAGATTGCGAAAGAACTCGGAATCAGCCGCAGAACGATTGAGACCCATTGCGAGCACATCAAACAAAAGCTCGGCTATCGCAATGCCGAAGAACTCAAGAGGGGCGCACGCGAGTTGTTAGGAGAACGACGCGTTCGAGGCAAAGCTCCTGACAACTCACAAGCAGTAAGTAGAGGCGAATAGTTCTGACGCGGTGTTCGCGGCGGCCGTGCGGTTCTCGACGCCGAGCTTCTGATAAATGTGCTCCAGATGCTTGCTTACGGTCTTCGTCTTCGAACCCAGAATGATTGCGATCTCGCTGCTCGCCTTACCGCGCATCACCCACAGCAAAACCTCAGCTTCTCTCAAAGTCAGGCCGGCTGAAACCAATCTGCTTTTCAAGCTTGCATCGCTCTTTTCTTCCAACAGAAGAGTACAAACACCGTCAGGTTCGCGCCAGGCGAGGGTCACAACCAGGCCCACTGCGTCCCGTTCGATTTCGAATGGACCAGTCCTTTGCCCCCGACCAGCTGGTTTCAATAACCAGTGGCTCAATTGTGGCGGCAACCGGCTCGGTTCGGCCGGCAGATCAAAATGCTTCTGGAGAAGGCGAATCGCACTGACGCTTGCGTGTTCGATCGCACCGTCTCCGCTGGCCACGACATAAGCTCGGTTCATTCCCGTCATGGCAGTCGTGATGCGGGTGAGCGCCAACGCGTTCACATACGCCTGCGTCAGGTGCGGGCGCAGTAAAGTGAACAGCTGCCGATCATCTTCCGAGTAATCTCGCGCGGCGCAATTGAATCCAAGCGCTATCTGCCCTTTCGGAACGGGGAATGCAAAGCCCATCTGGTACTCGCATCGCAGCGGGTGAAAAAACTCGTTGTAGAGGGTGGTGCGACGCCATTTCTGCTGGCTGGTGAAATCCGTAATCTTCAATGGCTCCGTTGAGCCCGTTCGCATCACGTATTCAACGCTCGGATGCTCATGGGTAAATTCCGGTCCGAGGGAAAGCAGAAAGTTAGTGGATGCGGCGGGGAGTTCCGGCTCGCAACGGAGCAGCTTTAATACTCCATCTGGACCGAACTCATTGTAGGCAAAGCAGTCGCACCGAACGAGCGGACCAAGTGCTTCAAAAACGCGACGTGGAAAAGCGTCAAGGTCGCTCAGGCGGTACAGCATCTGAATGCTGTTTGAAAGCGCCCGCAGGTCCTTGTGTCTGAGTCGCCGCGCCATAGTCGCAGTCAATCATCCTAGGTTGGCACCCAAGGCCGGACGAGAAAAAAATGCGTCTGAATACGGAATTCTCCGTATTCACTTCCACCACGTCCGGCCCGGATGCTGTTCCCATGACAAGAGCAGGAAGTTACCGTGGCGGTTCTGGGCTTCCGAAACAAGCCCGCGTCGTTGTGGTCGGTGACACATGTGTCAGCGAAGAGGGAATGGCAGCAATCGTCGGACGCGACAAGCGCTATCATGTTTGCGGCGGCGCGCATGGTTTCTATGACGCGGGCGAACTGATTCGAAAACATCAGCCCGATGTTCTGTTGATCGAACCGTTTCTGGAAGATCGCGACGGCATTCTTTGGATTAAAGAGCTCGTCATGGAATTTCCAAACACCCGTATCCTGATTGTGTCGCGCCAATCGGAACGCGTTTACGCCGAGCGTGCGCTGCACGCCGGCGCCGCCGGTTATTGGATGAAGAACGGATCGCGGGAAGAACTGATGCGCGCGATTGAAACCGTGGCCGCGGGTGAATTTTATGCCAGCCCGGCCATCACCGCTCTGGCGATGCAGAGGTTTGCTCGCCGCGAGCATCTTCCCCAAGGCGTAGATGCACTGAGCGACCGCGAGCTGGCAGTGTTCTCGCTGGTTGCTGCTGAGCGCCGGCCGGGTCACATCGCAAAACAGCTGGGCATCAGCCGGAAGACCATCGAGACCCATTGCGAGCATATCAAGCAAAAGCTCGGCTATGCTAATGCCGAGGAACTCAAGCGCGGCGCGCGCGAACTGTTAGGCGTAGCCGCGGGCCGGAGGCAAAATCCCTGATACGTCCCATCGTGGATTCCCTGATACAAAAAATGGCGGTTTTCTCCCGATTGACACTCACCACAGATTTTACTAATCTTCGCAATTATTTGAGAACTTCGCCCCAAAAACTCCCAAGAGTTTAGTGAAAGGAAAACAACATATGAAAACTGTAACAAATATTATTTACCCAGCGTTCGCGCTGTTCGCATTGGCCTGCTTTGCGTTCTTGCCGGCAGCACAAGCTGACAATAACCCAAAGCCCACCCCGACACCCACGCCAACTGCCACGCCAACACCCACACCAAATCCAGGGGAAAACCGTGGTAATGGCAACAGCGCAGCTGAGAACGTTAATGCGCTAAATCCCAGCACAACCGGTGTCGACAACACCGCCCACGGTTGGAATTCGCTTTCTAACAACACTACCGGCAACTACAACACGGCTAACGGCTTTAACTCGCTTGCTAACAACAGAGACGGTTCCAACAATGCTGCTACCGGATACTATTCACTTTTCATGAACACCACCGGTGGCGACAACACTGCAATGGGGTATTCCGCAATGGTCAACAACGGTAGCGGATCGCAGAACACCGCTTACGGTTCGGGGGCGCTAGTCGCCAACACGGGTGGCGGCCGCAACACGGCGACTGGCTTCCAGGCGCTATATTTCAACGGTGCTTCCTACAACGTTGCATATGGGGCCCTCGCGCTCTCTGTGAATAGTGGCGGCGACGCAAACACCGCAGTCGGCACTCAGGCTCTCTATAGCAATAGCGGCGGCCGTTGGAACACCGCCACCGGCTATTCCGCAATGGTCAACGGTAACGGGTCTTTCAGTGTTGCAGACGGGGCTCAGGCTCTCGGTAATAACCAGGGGTCCTTTAACACCGCGGTCGGGTACAATGCGAGCTTATTCAACACCAGCGGCAGCGGAAATATCGCTGTAGGAAGTACTGCCCTGCAAAGTGTTACAACCGGCAACAACAACATCGGAATAGGTAACGGTGGAGGCTATAACCTCGATACCGGCTCGAACAACATCGCGATCGGCCACTACGGTGTTTCGGGCGACAACAATACAATCCGGCTCGGCACGACAGGAGCTCACACAGCCACATTTGTCGCCGGCATCAGCGGGACACCGGTAATCGGCGACGCGGTTGTGGTCGATAGCAACGGTCAACTCGGCACGATCGCTTCCTCGGCTCGCTTCAAAAAGGACGTGCAGCCGATGGACAAAAACAGTGAAGCCCTTCTGGCACTCAAACCGGTCAGATTCCATTACAAGAGCGACACTAAAGCGACGCCGCAGTTTGGTTTGATCGCCGAAGAAGTCGCAAAGGTGAATCCCGATCTCGTAGTGCGCGATCACAAGGGCGAAATCTACAGCGTCCGCTACGACGCGGTAAACGCGATGCTGCTCAACGAGTTCCTAAAGGCGCATCGCCGGATCGAAGAACAGGACAAGCGAATCGACGAATTAACGTCACAACTGAAAGAGCAAGCGGCGCTGATTGAAAAGGTGAGCGATAAGATCGAACTGAATCGGCCTGCACCGCAAGTGGTGGTGGATAATCAATAAATGTGTTGTAGGGCGTCTGTGCCAGGGCCGGTCCATCAAATCGGCGTTTCACAGAGCGGAGCCGCGGGGACGCGGGCGACACAGACGGGAAGCCCGAAGGGTGAAGCTCGCGGGAGCGAGCGAATCAAACGCCCTACAAATCCAATCCCGTTATTTGCTACCGGGTTTGACGGCCGGGATTTTGGCGAGATCGGGTGGCAGCTTGTCCGCGGGAAAGTTTTCAACATTCATTTCGACCAAGCTGACGAAGGGGCAACCGAAATCCGGTTTTGTCTGGCCGCTGCGATCGACAATCGGATCAGCCTTCAAGGCCAAGTTGCGTTCTTATGAAGGATCGAATCAGTCCGCAGGTTCGGCAAGCGACGTCCGCGGCTTGCAAATTTACCTTTCCACCGGGGTAGCGGAGATCGACGGCAAAGGGTGCCAGCGAGGATAAAGCTGCGCGATACGCTTCCGCCTCCGGGCACACTGGAACTAACAAATCGAGGAGCGTGGGCAGATGATGCATCTTGGGGAAGCGAACATCCCGCTCGGTGAGCAAAGCCTTAAGGTATTTCTCCGCGCACTGTTGCGCGTGGAAGCAGACAGCATCGTAGTTGGGAAACTCCGTTGCCCTCAACTCACGCCCCGCAGTGTGCCAATCTCCTTCCGCCTTCTCGACCCATTCGGCGGCTTCAACTCGCATGGAGGATCTTGCCTTCGCGCGCGATGTCCCGCATAAACCAGTCCCGCATACCAAGGCGCTCGTTGAATTCCTCCTGCGTGCGGACGAGAACGTCGATCGGAAAGCCGGGATGACACTTTAAATGAATCTCGGCCGCCCGCTGATGGCGCTCCTTTCCATCCCGCGGCATGATCACCATTAAATCGACATCGGAATCCGGTTTTGCATCGCCGCGCGCGTGTGAACCAAAAAGGATAATCTTCTCCGGATGAAACTCGCGGACGATCCTATCTGCAAGTGTTTGAATCTCATTCAGTGATGGCATTGAATTTTTATTCTAAGTCGCCGGAATGAATCTCTCCATTCGAAATTGTGTAATAGGCGGGGTATTGCGGTGGTCGGTGTTTGTTGGCAGGCGTGCCTGGGTCGGTCGGTATCTATTTGCTGCCGGGTTTCACGGCGGAGATTTTTGCGAGATCGGGCGGCAGGTTGTCTGCCGGAAAGTTCTCAACATTCATTTCGACTAAACTGATGAACGGGCAGCCGAAGTGTGGCTTGGCTTTGCCGCTTCGATCGACAATCACACCTACTGCGGAAACCGTAGCGCCGCGGCCGCGGACGATGTCGATCGTCTCCTGAACGCGTCCACCGCGGGTGACTACATCTTCGACGACGATGAATTTTTCGTTGGCAGAAATTTGAAAACCGCGGCGCAGGACAAGTTTGCCCTCCTCTTTTTCGACGAAGATGTGGCGTTTGCCTAATGAACGGCCGACTTCCTGGCCGACAATAATTCCGCCGAGGGCAGGGGAGATCACTGTGTCGCAATCAAATTCGCGCAACTCATCCGCGAGCCACCCACAGACTTTTGTAGCAATGTCGGTATGCTGAAGAAGTATCGCGCATTGGAAATATTCGCGGCTGTGTAAGCCGGAGCGCAGGATGAAATGGCCATCCAGCAGGGCGCCGGTTTTGCGAAAAAGGGCGAGCAAATCTTCACTCATTTGGGGAGCGCGGGCATTTTGCCCGCTCTGTCCGGCATGGTGCCGGACAGCTTCAAATGCGCATCTTTGAGAAAGCCGCCGGCAGAATGCCAGCGGCAGCGAGCAGAATGCTCGCGCTCCCCACAGAAAAAAATATTCGCTATCAAGATCTCAATCCTACCCGGAGGTGTCATATGCTGTTATGTCAGCCGATCCACCTTCGTTAGTCACGGCGATGACTTCGATTTCCACTTTTGCCCCTTTTGGCAGCGCCGAGACCTGGACTGTCGAACGGGCGGGGGGATCTTGTTTGAAATACGACCCATAAATTTCGTTCACAGTTTGAAAGTCGCCCAGATCGGTGAGGAAAACCGTCGTTTTCACAACATTGTCGAAAGTTAGTCCCTCGCCTCTCAAAACGGCTGCGATATTGTCCAGCACGCGGCGTGTCTGCGCGGCGATGTCGCCCGGAACAATCTGGCCAGATTTGGGGTCGAGCGGAATTTGGCCGCTGCAAAAGAGGAACCTTCCGCTGCGCACCGCCTGCGAGTAGGGGCCGATCGCCGCCGGAGCTTCGCCGGTGGAAATGATTTTCTTCATGCGGCCGATTGTAGCTGCAAAAACATTTCGCACAACGTCCACAAAGGACACAGTGCAACACGATTTCAAATCTCCGTGTCCGTTGTGGCCTTTGTGCGAGTAATTGATAGTGAGGGAATCTGGTCGATATTAACGCTCGAATGGTTGGGTGGATTTTAAAGAAGATTCTGGGATCGAAAAATCAGCGCGAACTTAAGCGGCTGATGCCGATCGTGCACCGTATCAACGAGTTCGATGAGCAATTCAAGGGCTTGTCGGATGAAGCTTTGCGCGCGAAAACGGCTGCCTGGAAAGAGGAGTTCGCGAAAATTCCGGAGCTGCAAGATCAGTGGAACCGACTGAGCGAGATTCTGCCGGAAGCCTTCGCAGTGGTGAAAAATGCGGCGCGCCGGCTGAAAGATCGGCAGCACGCTTTTACGGTGTGCGATCAGCCGATGACCTGGGACATGGTGCACTTCGATGTGCAGTTGCTGGGCGGAGTCGTGTTGCATCGCGGGCGGATCGCGGAAATGGCAACCGGTGAAGGTAAAACCTTGGTGGCGACTTTGCCGCTTTATCTCAACGCGCTCACAGGCCGCGGAGCGCATCTGGTTACAGTGAACGATTACCTGGCCCGACGTGACGCGGAATGGATGGGTCAGCTCTACGGTTTTCTTGGGCTTACAATTGGCTGCATTCAACACGATCAGGAGCCGGATATTCGTCGCGAACAGTACGCGATGGACATCACTTACGGAACGAACAGCGAGTTCGGTTTCGATTATCTGCGCGACAACGGCATGGCCACGACACGCGAGCAACAGGTTCAGCGCGGCTACCATTACGCGATTGTCGATGAAGTCGATTCCATCCTGATCGACGAAGCGCGCACTCCGCTCATCATCAGCGGGCCAGCGACCATTTCGACCCATCAGTACGACAAATGGAAACCGCTCATCGAGCAGTTGGTGCGCAAGCAAAACATGCTTTGCAACCGCCTTGCGAGCGAAGCGATCGAGAAATTCGAACAGGGCGAGGTCGAGATCGGTGGTCGTCTCATGTTCAAGGTGAAACTCGGTCAGCCGCGCAATAAACAGCTCTTGCGCATGATGGAAGATCCGGATAAGCGCCGCGCCATCGACAAAGCCGAGCTTTCTTTTTACCAGGACACGCGCAAGGAAGAACTATTCGCGCTGAAGGAAGAACTCTTCTTTACCATCGACGAAAAATCGAACGAAGCCGATCTCTCCGAACAGGGGCGCACCTTCCTGAATCCCGACGATCCGAATGCATTCGTGCTGCCGGATTTGATCAACGAATTCACTGAGATTGATCTCGATCCGGAGTTGTCGCAGGAAGAGAAGGACAAGAAAAAAGCGGAGCGCCAGCAGCATTGTGACACGCAAGCGGAACGCATTCACAACATCTCGCAGTTACTGAAGGCCTACTGCTTGTTCGAGAAGGACGTGCAGTACGTGATCGAAGAGAACAAGGTCGTGATTGTCGATGAATTTACCGGGCGCAAAATGCCGGGGCGCCGTTGGAGCGATGGGTTGCATCAGGCGGTCGAGGCGAAAGAAGGTGTTCAGATCGATCGCGAAACACAAACTCTGGCGACGATTACGATTCAGAATTACTTCCGGCTTTACCAAAAGCTGGCCGGCATGACCGGCACCGCCGAAACGGAAGCGGCCGAGTTCCACGACATTTACAAACTCGACGTCAATATGATTCCGACGAATCGGCCAGTGGCGCGCACGGACTACAACGATCGGATCTACAAAACGCGGCGTGAAAAATACAACTCGGTCATCAACGAGATCAGAGACTGCCACAACAAGCAGCAACCGGTGCTGGTTGGCACGGTGAGTGTGGAAGCCTCCGAGTTGCTCAGCCGAATGCTGAAGCGGGAGAAGATTCCGCACAACGTTTTGAACGCGAAATTTCACATGCAGGAAGCCGAGATCGTGCAGCGCGCTGGTCAACCCGGCACCGTTACGATTTCGACGAACATGGCCGGGCGCGGCACCGACATTAAACTTGGGTCCGGTGTTCCGCAGAGGGGCGGTTTGATGGTGATCGGCACCGAGCGCCACGAAGCGCGCCGGATAGATCGACAATTACGCGGGCGTTGCGCGCGCCAGGGCGATCCGGGCAGTTCCCGCTTTTATGTCAGTTTCGAGGACGACCTCATGCGCAACTTCGGCGCAGCCGACAGGATGACAAGAATCATGGAGCGGTTCGGGCTGGAGGAAGGCCAGGAGCTCGAGCATCGGTGGCTCAACAAGTCGGTCGAGACGGCGCAGAAGCGGGTAGAGCAGCGCAATTATTTGATTCGAAAACGGACGCTCGACTTCGACGACGTGATGAACATGCAGCGCGAGGTGGTTTACACATACCGTAACGAGGCGATCGATTCCGAGGAACCGCGCAAGCTGATCTACGAAGTGATCGACGAGGCGGTGCCGGCAAAGGTGAAGGAGTATCTCGATGTCGATGAACCGAACTACACCGGCCTTATCCATTGGGTAAACACCACGTTCCCACTCGGCCTAACCAAGGAGAAAGCGCAATTTGAAACGCGCAGTGTCGATGAAAACGCGCAGTTTTTGATCGAAAAGATCAAGGACGCTTACGAGCGCAAATCAAGCCACGAAGAGCCCACGGCCGTGAAGAGCCTGGAGCGCTATATCATTCTCAACGCGATCGACCGGCTCTGGCAGGAACATCTCTACGCGATGGACGCATTGCGCGAGGGCGTTTATCTGCGCAGCTATGCGCAAAAGGACCCGCTCATCGAGTACAAGACCGAGGCCTACGACATGTTCGTCGAGTTAATGGCGAACATCAAAAACGAAGTGCTGAACAATCTGTTCCGCAGCACTTCGAACTTGCAGGCGTTCGAGAATTTTCTGGCGACGCTGCCGCAATTTTTGCTGCGCGAGCATGCGCCAAGCGCGCCGACGGCGAACGCTCCTTCGCGTAGCCGGCAGCTTCAGCCGGTTGGCGCAATGGCCGCCGTTGCCGGCGACGGTGATGGCGCGGGCGAGGTGACGCTCGATCTTCCGATTCGGCGATCAATGCCGAAAGTCGGCCGCAACGAGCCATGCCCGTGCGGCAGCGGCAAAAAATACAAGAACTGCTGCGGCCGCGTCGCGTAGATTATAGCCGCCGCAGTCCTCTTAGTCTGTCATTCCGAGCGAAGTCGAGGAATCCCTAATTGCTTTAGAAATATCGAGAGATGTCTCGACTGCGCTCGACATGACAAGTCAGGACGGCCGCGGCAACTCGTAGGTTGTGATCTCGAGCTCGTGGCCGTCGGGATCGCTGAAATAGATGGAATACGAAATTTCGTGGTCCTGGAATTCGAATTTGATACCGCGCTTTTTCAGCTCTTGCTCCGCCCCGAGAAAATTTTCCATGTTCGCGCGAAAAGCGAGATGTAACATGCGGATTCCGCCGCTGTGCGCTGGAGATTTTGGATGACCGTCGCGCATCGGAAACAGCGCAATCGCAGTATTTCCCTTGCCGATGAAGGTGGGGATTCCCCCCCAAATTCCACCATACCGTCGCTCGAAACCGAGGACATCTACGTACCAGTTCGCCGACCGCTCCACATCGCGCACTGCGAGCGCGACATGATCGATTCCTTCAAGCTGCATGGGCAGCGTTAATCTTTGCTATGCCGCTGGTGCGGAGTCGCCTGCCCATACGACAGCGTGTGCGCGGACTGGCTGGGCGAAGCCCTTCAAGACAACTTCACCAACATCTTGAAATGAGAATCCCTTACCCAGGCAGAGTTCGGCAATTGCGTTCGACACGAGAATTTGCTCGGGTGACGCCTGGGAGCAGAGCCGGGCGGCAAGTTGAACTGTGCACCCAAAGAGATCGTGATGCTGCTCGACGGGTTCGCCCGCTGCAGCACCGATTCGAACTTTGACAGCGCGGTCGCGCTGGTTTTCCCCGTGTTTGGCCAGGTCTCGCTGAATCTGAGCTGCACATTTCACGGCCGCGGCGGCCGACACGAATGACGCCATGATGC
>WNFQ01002166.1_pt1 | contig 14151 bp, 13 predicted proteins | sample 5400171 | NCBI WGS metagenome assembly WNFQ01 (sample SAMN13153356, study PRJNA577476) | soil metagenome | isolation source: 20 cm soil under Madrone tree | place: USA:California | collected 2016-06-14
CGACACAAACCGACCCTGTATTCCCATGCAGAGGTGGATACACCCCAAGAAGAAGAGGACGTCTGGGACATCCAGCAGGCCTCGAGACCCGTTTCCTTCTCTGCCACGACGTCTTCTAACAGCTCTTCCCTACCCGGCACTGTCCGGCTCAAGTCCCGTCTCAAGACCTACTCCCCCGCCGGTTCCTTCAGTGGTCATTCTTCCTCCTCATCCTCTTCATCCACACAGGTGCCGCAGTACTATGCAAGGTATCATGACATCTTTTCGCAATTCCTCATGCGATATGGGTCTGGCTCTGGGTCAGAAGATCCTAGAAATGATCCCGATAGTCAATATTTCCAAAGGGGCCTAAGCCAGCCGATTGAAGCGGGAGATAGTGATGAGGAGGACTACGGGCGCACCTTGCTGGATAGCACCGGTGATGCCCGCGACATGTTCTCTTCACTGCTCGTATCCGAGTCAATTGAGCCAGAGACACCAGAGGACAGAGAACGACTCGAGTGGCAGACCATGCTCGCATCAGTCCTGGACGGCGATGTATTGAAGTCTGAAAAGACGCGGATAGCCGTGGCGCTCGCTACGTCGAGTGACGAGCAGGACAAGTATAACCACAATATCTGGCTGGGCATCAGGGCCAAAATCATGGGCACCTCTGAGGAGGAGGAGAGAAAAAGACTTGAGGATTTGAGACTCAAAACGGTTGATCCTGTCATTAATGAAGTCTTATCTTTCTGCGCTAGAGACCTCGAAGGCACGGATGACCCAGGGGCCATCGCTTCACAACAGGTGAACGAGGTGCTGCGGCATCTGGATATCGTACACACGTTGTATCCAACACACAAAGCCCTTCACCTAGACAAACCTATTGTTGCTGAACCAGCTTTTCAAACCCACAGGAATGCTCTCATTACGTGGTCCACCATATTTACGTCTCTTCGCCGTCAGATCGATGTCTTGCGGAAGTGGACGGGAAGCGAGACTTTGGACGTCACCGCTCCTGTTGCTAATACGGACAGCCCTTTAGGTGCTCGCTATACCCTCGGTGACAACGGCCCCATCGCGGATGGTCCGACATTCCTTGAGAGGGCTATGAAGGAGGAATCCATCCAAATGACCTTTGCAAAAGGTTTCATGACAACGGTACATTCCCTTATCGGCGCGTCTCGAGATGCCCAAGTCAACTTGGCTCCCCTTCTGAAGAAAATGAATCTTCCCTCCTTCGAGCGAGAGCTCGTCCCCCTGATCTCCTTCCCAACACAGCTTGCTTTGGCGAGTTTGCGCGTTCGCCTGGACTATGCCCAGAAGTTAAAGGAACCAGCTGTCATTATTATCGATCAGATGACAGACGACCTCAAACTAAGCATCGGGATAGCGTGTACGCTGAAGCGACAATACGAGGCTTTCCTTTCCCCCGACCCGGGGGGGAATTGGAATTTACCTCAATGCATCAGTGACGACTATGATACCGTCGTATTGGACGCATTAAGTTTCTTTTTCAAGCTGATACACTGGAAATTGAAAAGTGGCGCGAAGGATATTTACTTCAAAGAAACTGACCTAATAGAGAGTCAGTGGCCAACGTTCAACGATGTTGCTTTGACCGTTCCGGGAGGGGCATCAGTGGTTGCGGAGCAACTATGGTATGCGAACTCATAATTGATGTTTCCTCTGCCTCTGAACTTTCAAGTAGTGTGCTCACTAATAGATTGATGGTCCGTGTTACCAACTATTTTGACGCCCAACTTCGACTCCCTGCCTCGGAAAGGCCAACGTCGAGTCAGCGGCGCAAACCAAGCACTGGTGTTAACGGATCGGCACGCGCAATTTCGCAGCAAGATGCGAGCGACGAACAGATGACCAGTTGGTATGGCAAAGTTCTGGACAGTGTCCGCTTGCGATATCGAAAACTGCAACGCTTTGTTCGGTAAGGTACTTGGCTTTCACTTATCGAGCTGTCACTGATATCCGCCGAGTCTCGTATGCCAGAGGCTTATTAACTCTGCCGAGTATACCCTGGAGGACGTCCTTATCGATCAATTTATCGCCCAACTAGTGGAAACGGATCACTTCCTGGTCTTTACTCAAACATATGAGGAAGAGGGGACATATATAGTCGCCTCGAGCTCTTTACGGGACCATCCGGACTACATCCGTCGAATGCTTTTGGAAGCCTTCCATGTAACCGAACTACTAGAGGACGATGGTCGTAAGATTGTCGACATCTATGATCTTCAAACGGAATTTCCAGATGAAGCTGGCTATCTTCTTATTCTATCCCCACGTAGCCGATTCCTCTGGAATGGGCTTGTCTTAATGCTCGAAATTCCCAAGATTGATTTGGGCCTGAAGGATGACCGAGTGCGCCTCATAGCCGACGGTGGTCAACATAGGCTGGCGTTGGCAAAGCAAGAGTTTGCCGAGGGGTTTCTCACCGTGGATGAGGATAGCGAAGTGGAGATCAAGGCTCCGATCTGCGTTATAGAACAGCAAGCTCACTTGCCCGTTGTCAATAGGGAGATGAGGAAGATAAATCGCGCCATCAATCGACTTGCGGAGTCTATCCTCGAATCTGTCCACCGTGTACGCCACACTCTCCGAGACACCAGCAAGCACCAAGACCTTCTGGAAAGCTGGTACTTGTTCGCCTCTGAACACGGTCAACACCTACAAAAGTCCATGGACAGGTCGACACTTCTCAAGTTCAATCGGTCCCTCGTCAGACTCGCAATCTCATGGGTCTCATTCATTTGCGACGACTGCGATCCAAACGAACGGAAGACCTTCAAGTGGGCCGTCAATGCGCTGGAGTTTACTCTTCATCGTACACGTAACAACATACTTCAGCTCCCCGATGATCAATTTGAGATGCTCCGACAGAAAGTGGCAAGTTGCATGACACTCCTCATTAGCCACTTCGATATCCTTGGGGCTCGCTCCACCCTGGAGGCGAGCATAGAGAAGGAAAAACAAGGCAAGCGAAGGCAGGAAACTCCTCTGGATGCCGAGACGTTCTCTTCCTTTGGTAACAACGAACGGCTGGCTGCTGCCGGTTACCTGGATCCGTCAATCACCGAATTCTGGGAAAGGACGTCACATGCGGTAGAGAAGCTCGAACATGACAGGGCCACGCTAACATCAGAGCAGCGTATGGCCGGCCGTGTACTGGATGACGAAAAGTTGGAAGATCAATCAGTCGTTTTCCTCGCCTCCTTCAGCTCTAACATCTCCATTCGTTGGCAACAGGGAAGGTTCATTGGTGCAGGCGCATTCGGCTCCGTGTACACCGCCGTCAACTTGGATTCCGGTTCGTTGATGGCAGTGAAGGAGATCAAGTTCCAGGAGCTTTCAGGCTCACCAAGTCTTTACCAACAAATCCGTGATGAGCTTCGTGTGATGGAGATGCTACGCCATCCCAATATCGTCGAGTACTACGGGATCGAAGTGCATCGAGATAAAGTCTACATCTTCGAGGAGTTTTGTCAGGGTGGAAGTTTGGCAGCTCTCTTGGAGCTCGGGCGCATTGAGGACGAACACATCATACAAATCTATACCATGCAGATGCTGGAGGGCCTTGCGTATCTCCACTCCAAGGGCATCGTGCATCGTGATATCAAGCCCGATAGTAAGTATAGACCCTTTAAAGCAACCTGCATGTCCACTAAGCGCCATCACCGTGTCGGTAGACATTCTATTGGACCACCTTGGTGTTATAAAGTTCGTTGACTTTGGAGCGGCCAAGATACTTGCGAGGAACCATCGTACGATGATGCGATCTCGTCGTCCGGCAGAAGGCCTTTTCGGTGGCGGGCTTGGTATAACCTTGAGCAGCAGGCTAACGGGCACCCCAATGTACATGTCACCCGAAGTTATCAAGAACGATACTCGCGGTCGACACGGTGCGATGGACATCTGGTCCATGGGATGCGTTGTGCTCGAGTTCGCAACTGGAAAGAAACCGTGGAGTCACTTGGACAACGAATGGTACGTGGTACACCGGGCGCGCTTACCCGAAAGTAATACCTACTTATCCCCTGGGGACGACTAGGACTATCATGTACCACATCGGCGTCGCTACTCAGCATCCTCCACTTCCCGAGCAAGATCAACTCAGCGAACTAGGCATCAACTTCATCAAAGAGTGTCTCACCGTCGACCCAACCACGAGGCCGAGCGCATTCGAACTCATGGATAATCCATGGATGCTAGACTTCCGCAAGGCATTGCAAACCTACGACGAGACCGAGATGTCCAAGAGTCCTCCAGCGGAAATGCCATCGGAAGACGCTTACGAGTCCGCGACCGTTGCGCGACGGGCGGCGGTAATTCAAGAGAAAGAGGTCGAGGCTATCAAGAGTATTTCGCCGATTCCCCCTCCTGTGGAGAGCTCACTACTTGGCGCTCAAGCATACGACCCGAGCGACCAGAATCTGCAATCCATCGATTAACGAACCTCCAGCACTGTCCTCATGTAAGGACGTCGCGTGCCCTGCGCGTGCCCTGCAGTCGGATTCTCTCGAACGTTGACGCACTCGCACGTGCTCACGACGACGTATTGTGGTAGCGATCCCGTGGCTTCATTGTCACGGAGTGTGTTCGCGTTGTGGCTCAGAGGATTGTGTGTTGGCTCGTATCTCTTATTGTTCTGATTTGTGTCTTGTTGCTTGCCCATCCTGTACTTAAGCCCCGTTTCTGGGCTTCATGATCATCTATCTTGTTCCATCTCTGTGTTTCGAAAGGCCTCAGCATCCATTTCTCGAGTACCGCCGTCGCCGTGAATGTATCGTACCCGAGCCGATCCGTCACGCGTTCAGTACCCTCGTCGCCGCCGCTAAGTCTCGTCGTACTCCCTTTCCTCTATTTCTATTGAGTCTCTTGAGACTATCAATCCTTACCCTCGCACCCTTCTCTTCACTCGTTTCATGGACCCATCCACGATCGAAGATGGCCTGTTGACACCATCGGACTTTCGGACTTTCCAGAAATGGAACGTGTACGTGTACGTACAGTAGTACCGGTGGCAATTTATCGCTTCCAGGCTGAGTTCCAGCCTCTTCTGTTTTTGATACACACTATATAGCGAAATCGAACTGCTCTCAAGCTATGTAATCGAGCGGTAGCATGATACAATAATACACGGATTATTCAATAACCCAACGGGACCGTCCTATGGAGGGCGCATTCATAGACACTGTTGAACTGGCTTGGCTCGAAGTGCTGTGCTCGCTGACATTACGAGTCAACGGGCGAGTTGAACCCGGGACCGCAGGTTTTGGCGGCGTTGGGTGTTCGACAGACGGATTGGTAGCCGACTCGATGTCGACCCGCCGATCAAATGGCATTGCGGACTGATTGAAGAATCGAGGATCCATCTGGCCAGGCAGTGGGGCTTTGTCATTTGATCCAAATGTGGCGAAATACGCTGGAACAGGCTGGCGCGTTGAAGGAAAGTCAAATTTTTCTTCCGAAAAGCTCTTTTCATCATCTGGCTCCGATTGAATGAAGCTGCCTTCCCGAAGTGGTTCCTCCGCATTTACTGGGAGGAGTTGGTGAATACGACAGATTCACATAAGCAGAATCGTTGACTTACAATAATGGATCAAACCCTTGTCGAAGTTCAAGAGGCACATGATACCGACGATGAAGTCAATGAGGACAAGAAGCACAGAAATGGACGTTATCGTGCCAAAGAAACCCCACTGGACGAAAGTCCATCGGAATGTCCCCGAATCAAACATGAGACCAACAGCGATGAGGTACAAAGCAGACAGGATGAGGAACACCATCATGGGGTATTTCCACTCCAATCTCGCTGCAAACCAGCCCTGAGATGGCGCCATCAGCGGTCAACAAAAATGAACACAAATAAAGACCTGCCGTCAAAAGCCAAGGAATTATCAACTACAAAGGTTCATATGAGCTAGTTTCCGGTGAGAAAATAATGACCTACGATGATAACAAGTGTCACCATGGTGCGAAAGAGGCTTGATTGTGTGGCCATGGCTGCAATGGCGCCATCGTAAAGTTGATCAAGCCAAATAATCACCCCTGTAATTACGAAGAAGAGCGAAAGCTGAATGACAATGGATAGTGTTAGGACGAGCTTGTATATTTTGTTAATAGTTCTGGAGGCGCCGACACGTTTGAAAGTTTGCCACCCGAACAGCTACAATGGAGTCCATAAATCAGTTGTGTTGTCGAGGATGATCCTGATTTATCGTCACCTTGATGAGTCTAAAGGATAAGAAACAGGACAGAAGCAAAGCCGATACGTTGACAGCCAGGCTCGGAATCTCAGCACGAGAACGTGACGACCAGTAGCTGGGAAGAAGGTTGGCGTGACAGGCGCCATTAGTTGTCAGCCTTTTGAAGTCCCTGTGAAATGCGTCTGTATTGTAGATCTGAAAGCCGCCCCACGCAGTCGCGGATAGGTGAGTAAGGACAGCCGCGATGCTAAATTGCGTAGATGAGGGATGGAGACTTTGTGATTGGGGTTAAGTGTGGACATACATGTGGGGGATTGACTCGTTGAGCAGAGCAACTATTGACATCCCCAACACCCAACACTGGAAGGCGATAAATGCGACATCCTCGCGCTTCGTGTTGCTTAGACTGGGAGGTCATAAACGTGTGGACCCTATTATTAACTAAACGAGACCAGGCTTACGTCTGCACAGGCGAATTGAGAACGACAAGGCACTCGTTGTCCAGCTTGATGTCTTTCCCATTTAATTCGAGGCTCTCTAAATTCACGCCGATTCGATCGGCCGTTGTCGTACGGTGGACTTCACCTACGTTGAGTTGAGGTTTGGGTAAGAACCTCTTGTCTTGGTGCGAGCGGGTGTCAATGTCTTCGATGAATGCGCGAACAGTAGGAGCGGTGGCAGCGGTCGGAGCAGACGAGGTGACGAAGTTTATGCCTCCATTACCAGAGTCAACGGCAGACGTAGTGTTCCCTGTTCCACCACTTTCTCCATCCCAAATAATAATACAAGATTTTGTGCTGAAAGACTTTGGGACGTGGTCACAAAAGTGAAGCTTGGAATCGAGGACGAAGAAGCCGGTTGGGAGAGAGGCATTGCCTGCGCTGATGAGGCCGGAGAGAAAATTTGCCGCTTTCGCGTTGATGGAGAACGCCTCCACTTGAAATACCACCTGGGCTATACAATTGAGGATAGAGAAGGTGAAGTAAATGATAGCAATTCGTGATGCAGTGATCCTTTCCCACTGAAAAGAACAAAGGTCTCAGAACAATCGCTATCAGGCGGTAGGGTGACCCTTCCGTTATCACCAAATGTGATGCAGATCTGGCTGTCTATGCCTCAGGCTGCCAGGACACGGAAGAGTCACCCGGGAGAGCGGAGAGCACGCACGAAGAGTTTCAGGTTTGCGGGAATAACGCGTCTGGGATGCATAACGAAGATATTTCCTGGCACAGAATGGTAAGCACGAGAACATGCTGGTGTCTTGGTGCGAGTGCGCACCTTAAGGAGAGACAAAAGAACACTAGGTCATGAAAAAAAGAACCAGGCAGCGCTATGTGCTGCAGCGTAAGAGAAGAGAGCGAACGCGGTCCAGCCGAGTGGGAGGAAGGGAGAACAAAAGGATGGGGTCAGTTGCAATTGAGCACATAGCAGCCATCTCCGTGTCTTAACGCCACGCCAACCGAGCATGTTCGATCTCACGCTCGGTTTCCAAGCGACCGATTAACAACGAGTTCTTTATTCTCACATCGCTCCCTGATACCATCTCTGATCCCCCAAAAACCAGTACTCTTCTCTTTCTTCCTCCTGCCTAACCGCAACCAATCCCAGTTCGTCGACCGGTTTGTTCGGGCTTAAGCGTCGCCGTAAAAACCCTTCTTCGGACAATTGTCTTAACACGTCAACCACATCAGCTCTGTCGTATACCGATCGCAATCGCCACACCAACTCAGTCTGTTTGCCATCAGATTTAGTGTCCAGTAACCAATGTCCTGCCATTCACGTACCTGCGAGATGCCCGGTCGGAACACGAGAATCCCGATCACCGCACGCGTGGCAGCGCGCCACGTTTCTCGCACTTTGACTCCCCTCACATCCAACCATCGACGTGGAAGCACATTTATTCGAGGCTCTTCACTGACTGTAACAGTCCAAGCCACTGACTGTCGCGCGCTCACAACCAACGGTCTGGAATGGCCCACGAGAACGACGAGAGGTATAGGGCTGTCCAACATGGAGGCCAATGCAGATAGAGTAGTTTCTGCACTGCCTCCTGCTCCCATGGTGTTCGTCTGGTTGAGTTGGCTTTTGTTTGTCATCATGAAATTGGTAAAGGGCACATACTATAAGAGTACTAATGTGCATGCCAGCAGGACCTGCTTCGTCAAGCACAGCTAGGACGCGACGGGACACTTGCTCCTTTGGGTCAGACCGGACAACCCACGCTTTGAGAGCAGTATCCAGACATGAGTCACAGTTCACCTGCCCATCAGAATACTTTCGGCAGCAAGCGACTGCGCCTTCATTAGTTTTTCCATGGCCTTCATCACCGTCTTCCACAGCTGAAGGGGTACATGTCCGGTTCGCATCGACGTCTTCTGTGTCCGATGTAGATACGCCTGAGAAACGTGAACGCGTAAAAATTGTAGTCTCAATGTGATCATCATCTTAATGAAACGCCTTAGAAAGAACGTCTTCTAACAGGAAACAACTTTCGACCCACCAGCCCTTTTGCTGTTCCAATCGATCTCGGTGCGTGCTGCCCTCGGTCCGGTGATATCAATGTTGAAGTCCACCTGAAATTCGATATTGTCAATCGATTCCTTGATCTCGATCAAATGACTCACAAGACCCTCTGATGTTAGTTGTGCCAGCATGGCCAGATCACCATCAGATGCCCGCAATGGCCACTCCCTCCAAGCTTCTTGTTGTTGGTATAGTGCGTCCAGCGTTGTCGCATCGTGAAATACTTCTTGCGGTATTGAACCACCGAGGGCATTCTGGTTACTAAATTAAGGGAGTCAGACACTCCAGAGTACCAAAGATTGGCAGATTGCCGAACGAATTACATTTCAGATATTTTGAGAGTTCGTCCGGGTTTGGGCCTTTGGGGATCTCTGACAACTTTTGTTAGAACACCGCGGCTGAGGAGGTTGTCCTTCGCCTTCGATACCGCTCCCTCTCCCACAGAGCGTAGTAAAGCTGCTCCTCTTGAGGGTACATAATTCTCATTTGGTGTTCCGAACACCATCTTCCAAGCGGTTAATGTTATACACATCCGTGCGGGGAAAAGTCCACAAACCTTCAGTGCTGCCTCGGCAAGCTGGACTCCTTGACTGCCGTTTGAATCATCACCGGCTAATGGGATGTCATCAAGGTTGGTCGTGAATGCCGTGTGTAAAAGCCCTCTTTCACGGTTTTCATCGACCTTTGAGTCCCATAGAAATTCCCAAACCGACGTGTTGTCCGGTTTGGACAGAACGTTCCGCAATGCGTGTAGTTGGGAGACGGTTTCTGGAAAAATCAGAGTCGTCGACGTCTCTTGAAAACCGACCCGCCTGTGGTCCCATGTCAACCCTCGTATGAAACAAAATGGCATACAACGCACAGGGCATTCTTGTCAACATATTTCCGGAGAAATTCTAAATGCTTGATGAGGTCAAAGTCTGTCTGACTCTGTGGGTTGTGGTCTGGTAGATACTCTGTACCCCGACATTGTTTCCAAAGACAATACCATTGATCCTCGAGGCGCCTCATGTAAACTTCATTGCTTTGTGACTCTTTCAGACTTGCAATGCGCTGGCGCAGGGAGTTCCTTGGAACCGCCGGAAAGATTTGGCGTAACGCAAACCAATCCATACGTCCGCCCACCTCCCGAGAGCGTACTCTAAGAATAGCATGGGCATCCTGGACCAATTCGTCGTATTCTTTGTTCCACAGAAAACGGCTCTTTCTCTGTAGTTGATCATCTCCGTCCCCATGTCCTTCTTCTGGATTCGCTGCGGAAACATAGGGCCAACATCAACACGTCTCCGCCTATCATGAACAGCCAAGCGGGAAGTACGTACCAGTACCATCCCCGCTCTTCTTTTGTTTGCGTTTCGCCTTCCTTGCTTCTTCGCGTGCCGGTCCCTGCTCTGCTATGAGCTGCTCGACGGACTTTCTGGGCTGATTTGACACAACAACTGGGGGAAGCCCTGCATGGCTTAACATAGTGGCCGTAGCTTCCGGAGGTGGGACGGCTACTGGAACAGATAGAAGACCCTGCAAAGGTCGCGGGGTCGCGCTCTGCGCAGAGGGCAAGACAGCCTCCGCATAACCTCCAACCCCACGGATAGCGTCACGCACTTCGTCTTCCCATCTGCCTCTGTCGCTGGCCACACCGGATTGCAAATACCGCCTCCGGACCCGCGCCACTCTAGTCACTGCTGCGCGTTCTAGCCCCCCAGGATCGACAACATTTAATATAGCTTCCCACTCCCGTTCTTTCCGTGTCTTTGAATCTGCCACCTTCTTCGCGAGCAACTCCTTTTCCTGTGCTAGCTTTTCGGCATGCTCCTCGTCACTTTCATGTCCTGGGGTGCGTAGTCTGGCCTTGTCGAGTTCTCGTAGCTGGGAGGCGCGCTCCTTCTGGAGGAAATCTTTTACGATAGATAATGGTGCGCTGATGGTCCATGAAATTTTTTCCAAGGTAGGGCCATCCTCCTCGTCTTGAAGGGACACGTCATCTCCCCGACGAGAAATGGATCGTTTGAGGTATTGACGCTGATGCCAGGATAAATCGTACATTCTATTCCAAGAGGCATCACGGATAATGGTGCGCGCAAAGGAATAATCGGGGACGATGGGCCGAGAAGGACTTTCTCGCGTCACGGTTTGGGAAAACGCCTTGCTCTCGCAAGCGGACTGCAGTTCATTCCAGTAATTTGAGGCATCGGAACGACTGGACACAGAAACTGTCTTCCAGAAAGGCGGAGATACCGTAGATAACGCCCAGAGATGCAAGGCTGCATCGTCATGAAAAAGCCAGTAGTCGGGAGCCGTGCGATAGGTTGTTGACGACAGATCGCTGTCAAAGGTGTCGAAAGAAGATGGTCCTTCTCCATTCGATTCACAGCGTATGCGAGGGTTTGGTGAATCAGAGGGCTGAAGGGGTGTGACTAAATTCAAGTGGCGCAAGATTTCGAAAAGGTCGAGCAAACGCTCCCGGGAACGAGCTCGCCCGATCTGAAGTAGAGTTTGCAGGGATTGCGGTAGGTCTTTAACTAGTGTTCGCCGGCCTTCTTCAGTCGATAGGATTTGAGAAAGTTCGTCACTCTGTACGAGGGTAGACACAATTGAGCAGTATACCCCGACAGGAAAACTTCGGAAATACTGAGAAAAATTTACGACGCGTTTGGCTGCCAAAGCCGGGGTCGGAGAGTTGTGACATGGTTCGAATGCATCCAGAGAAGCCAAGTGGAGCTGTCGCACTCTCGTCATCTTCCCAGGAATGAATCCGTACAACTGCGCGAGAGTTGTCCGCTCGGTTAAAAGTACATCATGAATAGTCTGGTTATCAGACTGGAAAAGCTGGTCTGCCGTGTCACTGCTTCTGGCCCAACGTCCTATGTTGTCAACTCCTCGCTCTGACTGTAGAAGTCTGAGAGGTTGGGCCGGCCTCTTCATCTTCAGACCTCCGGGAGGGATGCTGGCAGCTACTGAACTGGTAACAGAATAGGGAGTGCCATGAGGACTCTTGCCCAGTTCAGCGAGGAATGTATCCAGTTGGGGTTGAGCCACAGTGGGTAGATAGACGATTCGGGTGGGACGCTGAGCACCCGTCAACGTGAAGACAACAGTCTTCAGTACGTTGACTTTGCCTCGGTTCTCCAAGCTTTCGAAAGTGTTCTCGATGGTGCGTTTGTCGATCTTGAGACCAGACAAGCCACTCGTGGGTTCTCCAGCTGAGGCCAGAGTATCCAAAAGGGCCATATGTGCGTCCAAAAACTCTTTAGAACCTAGATGCACGATTCCTCCGCACTCCACCAATATCCTCAAGAACTCATTCTCGCGACGCAGCAATGACACATTGCTCCTCGAATGCGGGACTACATTTTTCTCTTTCGGCTTTTGCGGTGCTAATGACAATTCAGAGGTTAGACGCGGTGTCTCGTTTCATCAACCTGAAACACCGCACCTGATGGAGCATCAACAAAAACAGAGTGCTCGGAACCTGTGTCCATCCGAACAAGTATTCCTCTCACAGTATCTAGTTCTCTCGTGCTTTCTGTCCCCGTTTGCTTTGGGTCAGTATTAGGATCACCAGGTTGGACAGGGCGAGGCTGGTTGACATCCATGATCACCATGCCCATTCCTGGATCCTCTGCTAAATGATAATCATGTATGGTTGGGGTAGTGAGATCCGGTTGTATTGATGGTTCAGGGAATTGCTGAGCGTTGTCGCTTTCGTCAAGGGTAGTTCGTGCTTCTGCTTCTCTGATGTTCACGTTTGGTGGCAGTGGTTCGGACATGGGGTGATCAACCATGTGAACATCAGATGGGTTAACAACATTTTGGAGTGAAGGATGCCCTGTTTCGTCGACGGGCGGACGTGACTGAGGCTGCTTCCTAGGTCTGCCACTCCTTCTTGGTGGCACTGATGCTTCAGGAACAAAGTAGTTGCCATGATTGTCATCTGGCGGACGACGGCGTTTCCTGGGTACTTCGAGAGAAAGTGAATGATGGTCGTTCGAAATAGTACTGCCTTCTGGCTGGGTAGGTCCTAAGCTCTCCTCAGGGTCACTTCGGCCCTGATCGCGTGTCGTTGTAGCACTCTTCTTGGCTGCATTCACGCCTTCAACAGGGTGCTTGCGGGGTCTTCCACGCTTCCTCGGTGTGTGATCCGCATGGACATCCAATCCAGCTTCCTCACGCTTGCGCTTCTTCCCGGCCGCGGGCGTTGCCATCTTCCCAGTTTTGCTGAATGCGTAGTCCATCAAGCGATTTAACTCGACAACATCGTTGTAAAAGTCTTCTGCGACGAAGGGTGCGAAATTTCCAGCATTGGAGAAGTCAACTGAAGAATAGGGTCCGTCCTGGTCGTCCAATTTCTCGTTGGCGATGACCTCTCGATAGGATGCGAACGTGAAGTAACGCCAACGTCGTTCACGACCATGTGTTTCCATTAACGGGACAATTCTTAGATCACTAAGGTGTGTCGGTGGGGGAACTTTGTCCATTTTGCTCAATTGTAGTTCGAGCGTACGACGATCAAAATTTCCAAGCTCTGTAGAGATTTCCTGCCGGAAGCGTTATTATTGTGCCCAGAGATGGATGGCAATACATGCTTACACTCAAAGTCATGCCTTTTGTACCAGCATTCGCCACTAGGTCGATTATCTGCTTTTGAAGCGTGATGTTCATCTTGAGGGTGGTAGGCTGGCCCTCTACGGTGGTCTTAGTCAAGAACATAGCGCTTGGTCCTAGCTTACGAACCTGGTGCGCCATGCGTGGAAGGTTCCCGTGTAATGTGGGTCGAGCCCGGTTGGTTTGTTGCATCATCGTTGTTGGAGATCAGCCGGATGCATGGTACGGACCCCGGACCACTTCTAATCGTGCTAGGTACCATGACTCTCTCCACGACACGGTTTTCAATAAGCTCGCGGAGCCGGCTTTGAAAAAAGCGGCGGTCGGTTTTGGTAGGGTTCAAGAACCCCTGAAAACGGGTGGTTGAAATGACCATAAAAGTCCAATGAATTTTTGCTCACTATCGTCACGAGTAGATTGTTGGAAGGGAGGGTATGAGACTCCGAGTGCCTCAAGAGCTTGACGATTCTGGACTGGATGAGAGACAGGCTAGATAGGTGCCTAGCATCAATCGGATCAAACTGGACAGGTGCTTGGAAGCCATCCTGTGTCGTCGAGGCAGCCTCCTCGTTGTCGGGTCCACCCTCGTCTGCCTCTTGAAGATCTTTGGACGACTTCACCCCTTCGTCATGAATTTGCCGCCACAATGGACTGCGCTCGAAGAAGTACTTATGGATGCAAAAGTTGGTACCGACGCCACCACGACGGAGCTTCACGACAAGTTCGAGCTCAAGCAGCTGCTTTATAAGATAGAAACAAGTCTTTTGGTCGTAGCCTGTTTTCTTGCCAAGGTCTACGGTGCTCATGCCATGTTCACGGCCGC
>WNFQ01002168.1_pt1 | contig 14148 bp, 12 predicted proteins | sample 5400171 | NCBI WGS metagenome assembly WNFQ01 (sample SAMN13153356, study PRJNA577476) | soil metagenome | isolation source: 20 cm soil under Madrone tree | place: USA:California | collected 2016-06-14
CAATTGGTGTGGCTGGCCTAAGAACGCAGTCGCCACCGCTCGCCATTACCCTCGGCGAAATTATCGGAGCGAACGATCCCAAGGCGACTGCGACCTAAGGCCACGTTGAATCAGTCGCTTCGTTCCAATTTTTCGGTCGAGCACGCTATGGCCGTTGGTTGGACAGTCGCCGCGACCGCTGGCGCCAACCGCCGGACGCCGTGCATTCCTGCCCCCTCCAACCAGCCCCGCTGTTTAATTTGCTAATCAACAATCACCTGTCACCGGTAAGTTCCTTTAAGGCCAATGCATCCGCCAGTATCTCGATCGGATGGAGCGCGATTCGGCCAGTACCATCTTTTATCTGATGCCGGCAACTTGTGCCGGATGCTGCGATGATGGTCTCAGCTGGCGCCGACCTTACTGCCGGCAACAGGACTAGTTCTCCGATCTGCATGGAAACCTTGAAATGCTCTTCTTCATATCCGAACGAGCCAGCCATGCCACAGCAACCGGATGGAATAACCTGGACTTTGTAATTCGCGGGTAGCTCGAGCGCTTTGACGGTCGGAGTCAGCGAAGCAAGTGCCTTCTGATGACAATGCCCATGCAGTTTGATGGCGCGCGGTTGCTCGGTGAAGGCCTCGCGCCGGATTCGACCGACGTCAGCCTCCCGGGCGATGAACTCATCAATCAAAAGCGCGTGTTTGGCCAATGTCTTAGCGGCGCTGATCAGGTGCGCTGGAACCAGATCGGGTACTTCGTCGCGGAAACCCAGGATGGCCGATGGTTCAATCCCGATCAACGGAGTATCCGCGGCGATCACGTCCTTCAGCAATTCTACATTGCGGACGGCTAATCGTTGCGCATCACGAAGCAACCCTTTGGAAATCTGCGCTCGACCGCTGTCGACGTGCCGCGGAATGATCACTTGATAACCCAAACGGTTCAGCAGTCTCACTGCTTTGATGCCGACCTCCGCGTCGTTGAAGTTGGTAAACTCATCGCAGAAGAGAAAAATGCGACCGTTTGGAAAAGCGCCACTTTGGTTGGCATTGCGGTACCAGCGCCGCAAGGTGGTTTTGTACAATTTCGGCATCGAGCGCCCTTGGGCGAAGCCAGCCGTCCGTTTCAAGAGAGATGCAATCACATCACTCCCAACGATAAAGTTGTATACGCCGTGAGCGAGCGACGCCCAAGCCATCGCAGTCGAGAAATTTCCGATTACTCGCGAGCGCAACGGTATCCCGCGGGCATCATGAAACTGTTGCAGCCATTCTGCTTTGAGCCGCGCAACGTCTACGTTTGATGGACACTCCGACTTGCAACCTTTGCAAGAGAGGCACAAATCCATCACCGCGGCGATTTCATCGGAGTCAAATGGATTCGCTTGGCGCGAGCGAGTAAGGACTTCACGTAGTATATTTGCTCGGGCCCGGGTCGTATCGCGCTCGTTGCGCGTCGCCATGTAGCTGGGGCACATGGTACCGCCCATCAGATGGGACTTGCGACAATCTCCCGATCCGTTGCACTGTTCGGCTGCTCGCAAGATGCCTCGTGAATCCGAGAAATTAAGCACGGTCGCAAATTCGCGCGCCGCCGGTTCAGGCTCGTAGCGCAAACTGGCATCCATCGGCGGCGTATCGACAATCTTGCCAGGATTAAAGACGCCGGCCGGATCCCAGGTGTGTTTGATATCCTGGATTAACGCGTAGTTCTTCTCGCCGACCATGAACGACAGGAATTCGCCGCGTAATCGACCATCGCCGTGCTCGCCGCTGAGCGAACCGCCGTAACGCTTCACTAAGTGCGCGACGTCGGTAGCGATAATCCGAAAAAGTTTGCGATCCTTTTCGGCCTTAAGGTTGAGAATCGGGCGCAGATGCAATTCACCGGAAGCGGCATGACCGTAATGAACCGCGGAGAGGTCGTAGCGCCCGAGAAGATCGTCGAAGTCACGCACAAACTCCGGCAGGTCCTCTGGGTCGACCGCAGTATCTTCAATCACCGCCACCGGTTTCGCATCTCCTGGTATATTGGACAGCAAACCGAGCGCAGCTTTGCGCAGATTCCAGACGCGTTGCTGGTCTTTACCCCAAACCGTCGGGTAGTGGTATCCGAGATTTGCGGCGCTCAATTCAGCTTCGAGGCGTCTCGCCGCGTCTGCCACCTCACCACGAGTGTTACCAGCGAACTCGACTGCGAGAAGAGCCCCTGGATCGCCTTGCACAAAAAAGCGATTCTGCCGTTGTTCGAGGTTGGTTTTGGTACATTCGAGGATGTGGTGGTCGATCAGTTCGCACGAACGCGGGGCGTATCGCAGTGCGACAAGATTTGCCTGTAGCGCTTCCTCGATCGTCGCGCAGTGCACGCAAACGAGCGCACTCTCGGGCGGAGGCAACGGTTCGCAAGCCAAGGTGATTTCAGTAAGAAACGCCAGGGTGCCTTCTGAGCCGGCGAGCAGCCGGCAGAAATTGAAAGGCGGACCGGCAGGTGAAAACGGAACGCACGCCGCGAGCGAATCCAGGGCGTAGCCAGTGTTGCGCCGGTGAATCGACTTTTTTGGAAACTCGCGCGCGATGGTTTCACGAGTATTGACGTTGCCAAGCAAATGGCTGATGTCTCGGTAGATCGCTGCCTCAAGGCTGGAGCCGGAACATTTGGCGGCAAATTCCGCGCTCGAAATCGGACCAAATTCAGCGATCGATCCGTCACTCAATACTGCGCGCGCCGAGATGAGATGCTCGCGTGTACTTCCGTAAACTACTGAGTTAGCGCCACAAGAATTGTTGCCAACCATGCCTCCGATCATCGCTCGGTTCTGCGTAGAGGTTTCGGGCGCGAAGAAAAGTCCGTGCGGAGCAAGAGCCAGATTAAGTTCGTTACGAACAACGCCGGGTTGTACCCGCACCCGTCTGCGCCCGGAATCGATCTCCATGATCCGATTGAAGTAGCGCGACACATCGACGATGATTCCGGCCCCGACGACTTGTCCAGCCAACGAAGTGCCAGCCGTGCGGGGTACCAATGCCGTGCCATTTTCGCGGGCAAACTGGATAAGGCAAACAATGTCCTCTTCGCTCTTTGGCAGGACGACTGCTTGCGGCATCTCGCGGTAGACCGAAGCATCGGTCGCATAAAGCGTCCGCATCGTCGCGTCGAGATGAAGGTCGCCTGCTAATTTTTGGGCAAGATGCTCAAAAGCGGACGGGCTGGGGAAGGCCATTGGGGAGAATGCAGAATACCGAAATCAGGAGATAGAGACAAATAGCAATGGCCTTGTCGTGGTGCTGATCCGCGAATTTTGCCGATGATCCGCGATCCAACAACGACATCCTCTGGCAACCGAGCTTGCCGTCTCAGCGTGGTTGGGGCTCAATTCTTGGCTGCAGTAACCGCAATGCGTCCTTCGATCGGGTATACTGGATCATTGTATCCCGGTGTGGAGGCGTGACCCGGGACAACGAGCCGATCCACCAGGGCTTCGTCTTCCGCGGTGAAATCATAATCGAGTGCAGCGAGGTAGTCCTCCCATTGTGGCTCCGTTCGAGGGCCGGCAATCGGAGCCGTAACGATCCGGTTATTAAGGACCCAGGAGAAGGCAAACTGGCCCGGAGTAATTCCGCGCGAGCTTGCATGTTTAGCCAGCTCGCCGGCGATCTCCAGGCTCTCCCGGCGCCACTCGGTTTCCATGATTCGTTTATCCTGACGGCCTGCTCGGGTATCCTCGGCCGGAGCGCCATCCGCCGCATATTTGCCGGTTAGAACTCCGCGAGCGAGCGGGCTGTAAGGTGCTACGCCCAGCCCGTAATGGGCGCAGGCCGGCAAGTGCTCGACTTCGGGCATGCGGTTCAAAAGGTTGTAGTATGGTTGGCTCACTACGGGGCGATCGATCCCAGCCAGGTCGCAAAGCCGACAAATCTCAGCCACCCGCCAGGCCCGGAAATTCGAGACGCCAAAATAACGGATTTTTCCCTGTCGGAGCAGGTCGGCAAGGGCGTGCACCGTCTCGTCCAGCGGCGTCGTGTGGTCCTCTTTGTGAAGATAGAGAATGTCAATGACATCGGTTCCAAGCCGGCGCAGACTGGCTTCAACCGCATCAAAGGTCCGGCGCCGCGACAACCCGCGATCATTGGGGCTATCGCTGGTTGGGTTTGCCAGCTTAGTCGCCAGAATCCACCAGGATCGCTCGGGACCGATAGCACGTCCCACGACTTCCTCAGACCGGCCGCTGTTGTAGGCATCAGCCGTATCGATGAAGTTGATTCCGACTGCGCGGGCGCGCGCGATGATTCGGTCGGAGGTGGTCTCGTCGGTTGGACCCCCAAACATCATTGTACCCAGACAAAGCGGAGAGACCTTGAGACCGCTGCGCCCTAGATTTCGGTATTCCAAGTTTATTCTCCTTCCACCCATTGGTTAACGTCGCTATAGGCTGAACTGCGTGATTGCCGCCGGTTTGGGCCCTCGGTAAGGTCTGCGATTTCCCGTTCGCTGTCTCTCAGAAGGAGCTGGATCATCTGGAATAATAGCAGCGAGTTCGAACCGGGCACACAGAATAAGGAAGACTGGAGTTCCTAATGCCAACTGAGGAAAGATCGCAGCCCTTAAGGCTTACTCAGCATCTGAGGTGTGCGTTGCCGGATAAATTCGCGATACCAATAAAACGAATCTTTTGGGATCCGTTGCTGGTTTTTGAAATCGATATTTACCAGGCCGAAGGTGGGCCGATAGCCGCAAGCCCATTCGAAGTTATCTAAGAGCGACCACACAAAATAGCCGCGCACGTCCACTCCTTGATCCATCGCTTCCTGCATTGCGCGAATGTAACCATCGAGGAATTCAATCCGCTGATGGTCGTGTACTTTTCCATCCTCCGATAACGTGTCGTCGAAGTATGCTCCGTTTTCCGTAACGTAGATAGGAGGACACTCGTAATCTTGATGCAGCCAGAGCAATGCATCCCGAAACATCTGCGGATTGATTTCCCAATCGAAACTAGTCCGCGGCAGGTGAGCTGGAGGTGAGACCTGGCGAAATCCGAGCAGTTCGTTTGCGTCCGCCTGGATGTACCCACGAAAATAGTGATTGATACCCAAAAATGAAATTGGCTGGCGAATAGAATCCAAATCGCCTGGCCGAATATAAGGGTCAAATTCCGGAGTGATCCGATCCGGGTAATTGCCGGACAAGAGCGGTCCTAAAAAGCAGCGATTCCAAAGGTCGTTATGTCGTTCGGCCATCACCATGGAATCCTCAGAGCGATCGGCCGGGACGCCTTGTTGAATATTGAGCGCCGTTCCGAGCTGCCATGAAGAATCGAGCGACCGCAGCGCTTGAAGCGCGAATCCCTGCGCCAGGTTCAAGTGATGGGTGACCGCCAAGAAGGCCGATCGATCGGTAATCCCCGGCGCGTGAATCCCTAAAGCATGGCCCAGACAAGCATAGACCGATGGCTCGTTCAGCATGATCCAATGTTTAACGCGGTCGCCCAAATGGGACGCGGTTCGCGTGGCGTAATCGGTGAACCATCCGCAAACATCACGATTGGCAAACCCACCATGCTCCTGAAGTGCCTGCGGCAAGTCCCAATGGAAAAGCGTGGCGAAGGGAATAATGCCGGCGCTAAGAATCTCATCGGTCAAACGATCGTAAAAATCGAGACCCGTGGCATTCAGTTGGCCGCGTCCGTCCGGTAGGATCCGCGACCACGAAATCGAAAAACGATAGGCTTGGACGCCTAATTCGCGCATAAGCGCAACGTCTTCTTTGTAACGATGGTAATGATCGCATGCCACATCGCCTGTTTCCGAGCGCTCAATCTTACCCGGAGTATGCGCAAAAACATCCCAAATGGATGGGGCTCGTCCATCCTCCGAAACGGCCCCTTCAATTTGATAGCTGGCGGTGGCGGTTCCCCATAGGAAGGGGCTGGTAGATAGATTTAGGCTAGGGAAGGACATAGGAACAGTATGGAATCCTTAGTATGGGAATCCCGTTTTGCAACGAGGACGAAACGAAAAGTAGATCAAGTCTAACTTTTCAGCCTCTCAGCCTGAGCTCAAGTCGAAGGCTTTGCGTGAGGTCCTGGGAGTGACTACATGGAGGTTTCCCAGCAAGTCGGAAGCGGGGTGCGCAACAACGAGAGCAGGACCACGATTAAGATCAATCCAAGGCAAAAAATCGACCAGGACCGACGGTGCGAGAGAAGTCTTGGTGTAAATCCGCTCGGCTCCCACGGAAACGCCTTCGTAGAGTAACGATTGAGATCGATCTCCTCTGGGGTGTCTGGGCCGGCATAAGCTGAATGGAACGCTTCTTCGCACAGCGGACAGATCGAAAAGCTTCCCAAATTCGCGCCCCCGCACACGGTGCATGATTGTCTCGCTGGTTGTGGCTCCATTTGAACGATCGCGTTAGCCACAGCCTATCACGAATTGGATATCGGAACGAGGTGTAGATTGGACCTCGCCTCCGCGGGACGACCACCAGATTCGACAGGCACGGGGCAGGCACCTGGAGAATCCAGGTATATCACGCGGTGGCATCAAAGCTGCTGTTGATTGGGTAGAGAAAAATCCATTGAACTCTGTAATTCATAAAATAAGTCAACATGTCCTTGGCCACTGCGCATGCTGCAGCACTTATCGATTGCTCAAGTATCAGGATGCTGAGTTGGGAACTCTTTGTGCCGATTGCGCTGAACACACGATGGCAGCCGATATCGAGCTAAACTTCGGCGGCTACGATCTCTGTCGGCCAGAAGTGACAAAGACGAACTGACGCACTCAAGCTCCGCTGCGGTTGCGGCTGTCACAACCAAGGTGGCGATTGAGAATCCCGGCTCGGCGGGATCGCTACCCCTGCACTGTCAGGGATTGCGTCTGTCCCGTTGACCTTGTTTTATCCGGGTGGCCGCTCGCAAATGCGCACGAACGCGGGTTCTCTTGCCGCTTTGCTGGAGCCTAGTCTTCTTTTGGCCACCGGCTGCGCTCACCGCTCCGGCCGCAGAAGCCGGCTTGGTTTTGGCTTTGTTTGTTTTCATTCGGGTTCTTGGAGCAGTTTCAGGTCGGACAATTCCTCCGGCGATTTCAGATCAACAAACTTGTACGGGTGGTCGTCTACAACATTCGGATACCAACCGGTCACGCTCGGATGAACGAGGTGGATGCTTGTATACCAAAAGATCGGAATCATTACCGACTCGCTAAGTAAGACATCCTCAGCCTGATGAAGCAGAGTGATGCGCCGATCGAGGTCTCCAGTATGGTCAGCTTCGGTCAGCAGAGCGTCGTATCGAGCGTTGGTCCAGCCGGATGAAATTGTTTGCGTTACCGGCGGTCCAGATTTTTAAGAAAAACGCTGGATCGGGGATTCCGACCCACCCACGCCGTCCAATGTCGAAGTTTTTTTTGTTGAGCGTGTCGAGATAGACTTTCCATTCCTGATTCTCCAAGCCGATGTCGATATTCAACTCTTGCCGCCACATCTGTTGAATGGCTTCGGCAATCGTTCGATGGCGCTCGCTCGTGTTCATGAAAACATTGAGTTTGGGAAGCCATGACCATCTGGATATCCCGCCTCAGCCAGAAGCTGTCTGCCTCGGACCGGATCATACGCTATTCGGCGCGCGATCGGATACTCGCTGAATCCGGGCGGAATAAATCCGGTGGCCGCTTGTTCGCCGCCCCGCAAGACATTGCGAACCAGAGATTCTCTATTAACCGCGAGGTTCAGGGCGAGACGAACTTTGGGATCGTCGAGTGGTTTATGCGTCACATTCAGAATATAAAAATAGACGGCAAGGTACGGCGCAATCTGCAGGACCTCCGGCTCGGTTCGACGGTAGTATGGAATCTTGTCCAGCGGAACGAATTCCGTCTTGTGTAGCTGACCGGCGCGAAAAGCGCGTTCGGTCGTGTCGTAGGATTCGATCGAGTAAAAATTGATTCCGTTGAGTTTCACTTTATCTGCATCCCAATAAGTCGGACTCTTGACCACCTCGATGACATCGTTTTCGCGCCACGATTTCAGGACAAACGGCCCGTTACCCACAAAACGGTCCGGCTCCGTCCATTTGGTGTCACGTTGACCAATGCTTCCGAACTTTAGAATGGTTCGTAGATGTACGGGTTGGAAGGGTTGAAGAGTGAGCAACCATGCAATCCCTGCAGTAAGCATCAGCTTCGGACCATGTTTCCGCAGGAGGGTAAAGTCGACCTGCAGACCAATCGCCGCCATGGAAGTGCCGATTAGCAGGTTGGTCGGTTGGATCAGTTGATTCGTTGTCGCGTTGACCACACTGTGGACGCCTTGCGGAGATAACCAGCGAGGGTCACGACCAAGCCCGTCAGCAGAAATCCGCCCACGTACCAAGGAAGGAATTGGGGCTTTGGCCCAGACTCGGTCTGCCCTCGTGCTCCGTCCCCAGATCGACTGCGAAGGATCCAGGGTAATATCGCGATGACCGGCGCAAGAAACACTACCCGCAACAATTTTGCTGCCATCCCGGTTTGAAATGCATCCGGTACCGGCGTTACGGCAGCGACGACTTGTGCGACTTCATGCAAGGTTGCTCCGGCCAAAATTCCATACTTCGCGGGAGCCAGACCAGCGATACTCTGCAACGGGATTACCAAGAATGTTGCGATGGTGCCGATCAACGTACAGACCACAATGGCTAAGGCGGAACTTTCTTTGTTTGCTCGGATCGCAGGGGCGGCCGCAGCAATTGCTGAAGCTCCACAAATCGAGCTTCCTACCGCAGCCAAGATTGCCAGGTTTAGTTCGAAGCCCACACGCCGTAATACAAACATAATCAGAGTAATACCTAAAATGACCATGAGGAGATCGAATACGACAACCTGCGTTCCCGAATGAGCGAGGACAGTGAAATTCAGGCGGAGCCCGAGCAGGACTATTCCGATTCGGAGCAATGTTTTACCGGCAAACGCCAATCCGTCAGAGCCCGAGTTGGGCTTCCAAAACAACGCTTTTGTGAGCATCCCGGCGATCAAGGCAAGCGAGATGCCTCCGAAATGATCGAATGGCGGAACCGCAGCCGCGAAAGCGCTAATAATGGCCAGGAAGAGAGCGAGTAGGACCTCGCGCCAGAACTGCAAATTAGGCAATTGCATGAAAGAAGGAAGACGAACTGCGGAGACCCGAATAATCAATTGACTGGATAGGCTATCAGTATTGCTGATATTGACATATCACATACGCTAGGCCGGATCTTACTCCGCCTGATGGAATCCGATGAATCCAAACGATCTCGACCTCAGACTCTGATCTTTTCTCGCCGTGGCCCAGTGCGGCACGATTTCGACTGCCGCCAAGCAGTTGCACTTGTCGCAACCGGTTGTCACCGCACATCTACAACGGCTTAAGGAAATCATGGGCAAACCACTGGTTTCCCGTCCCGCAGGGACTCAGTGAAAGTAGAAGCCCAGTACGAAGTGCTGGGAAATGAAGCAAAAGACAAGTCCGTCCCGTAAGGGACGATAGGAACGCCCGGCTTTTGGTCTGGCACGCAGCTCAGCGATTGCCAGCATTCGTCGATCGTCCCGTTCCTCCTTCGTCGTCCTGACTATGGCGGACAAGCCGGGACGGATGGTTCTTTGAGAACGCTGACCCAGCACTTCGTACTGGGCTACTTTCGTCCGGTCCCTGTGGGACTGATTTCCTCTAACCACCAACGAACCTGTGCGACCCGATCGCGAGCCCTTAAGTTCACGCCCATGGGCAGCTGCCGGACCTCTACCGAAGAAGACAGCATCGGGCAGGTAGCCGGCGTCGCAGCATATACCAAGCTCTTACTTTAACTAGGAACCGAAGTCTTCGTGGAATCCCGGGCTCCGCGGGGGAGCATACCGGGAATCGTCAACGTTCTGCTGAACCTCATTCTGTTTCACCATGTTCACATGGCGCTCTCCGTTGGCTGAGTCCACATGATGGAGCCAAGAAAAACCTAACAGACTGAATGCTAACAGAACCGCAGCGAACGACTGGTTCCGGTGTTTGATTGAGCTTAACAATTTCATTTTGATCCTACCTCTTTCTGATCCCAGCCCACTCGGGGCAAAGCGGCGTTGTCATCTTTTGTGATGATTCGTTATCGTCTTTCGTGATAGATGATCGCTTACCTTCACTAAGGTACAAAGGGAGGGGGCAAGCTTGAGTTTCAGGAATTCGGATGAATTTCGTGATTTGGTAAGAATTTCTCGGAATGTGGGGTTCTTCCGCTCTGCGTGTCGCCCTTCCACCAAATCAGAGATCTGGGAACTCCGGTCGATTCGGGTGGCAAAATTCGTCTGGAAAATGGGTTAGGCGGAGCACTCATGGGTGGGGATCAAAGCAAGCTGGAGGCCGGGCACGCGTTGCTGAAATCGGCTCTGGCTCTAGGCTCAACTATTGGGACACCGCGCGCAGCTACGGCCCAACGGAGGAATGATCGTCTCCGGATTTCGCGCAATCGGAATAGAGTTTTCCTGGCCAGCAAAAGTGACGCGCGAGACTATGACGGCTTCAAACGCGACTTGAATCGGAGTCTACAGGTTCTACGGACCGATTACTTGCAAGGTGACGACACGCCAGCCGATGCGCGAGCCCGAACTTCAACTGTAAATCCGCCTTGGCGTCTTGGCGTGAGGTTTATCTCCTCTTGACCCACGTCTTCAAGCACGACCGAAACATGCACGAGATTTCAACCGGAGGAAGATCACTGCGTTTGGACATCCGCCCCGTTGGGCGTTGGCCGGGAAACAACCCCGTTCTTGTAAGTAACCTGGCGGTAATCGCTATCGTCGATTCGGTAAGTGTAGAGCTCGTAAGGAACGTTATATTCGACGAACTCTTGCGTGTCGACCGGTTGACCCCAATAAGTGTCAATCAGGTCCACGGGCATTCCGTCGTCAACTTGATTATCCAACAGATCATCGCACCAGCTATCGACGGTGAGAGGCGTGTATCCAAAATCGATTAGATTGACGAAGAAAACCCGTGTCCGATTAAGCCTCTCTCTGCGGTCGTCGGACATCCGCGGGTCAGAGGCAAACTTATTCTCATACCGCTGAAATTTGTCGTTGATACTTGCGCGCGCTTGAGAGTCCGCGGGATTGGGAGATACATGTTGTTCCCGACTTTCGCTCTTCTGAGCATTGATTCCCGCGGAGTCGCCTTGTGGTCTTGGGCCAGGAACTCCGAAGGGTCGGGTCGCTGAAGGCGGATTGAGTTCTCGCGTCTGCGGTACCTCCTCTTGTTGCCTGATCCCGCCCATCTGATTCGTCAGACCCGGAACAGAACCTTTCCGGTTTCTTACCGTCGCACGGTTCGGGGTGACGAGTGGACCGCGGTACCCAGGATTTTGCATGGATTCACCGCGGTAGCCGTTGAGGTACGGGTTATGAGCAGCAACACTGCCGTGAGGCGCATTAAATCCATTCCGCTGAACTGGTCGTACGAAGCTACCTCGAGATGCGTGTACCCCATCGTTCTCGAGCCCTGCAACGGAAAGAGAGGTTGTTGAACCAAAGACAAATGCAATGCAGGCGAACGTACCCAAAAAGTTCCACCGTGTACCCGGGCAACCCGTCACGGTAGAGAAGCAAGTATTCATGAAATTTTAGCAAATCCTTTGCTGAATTAGATCATTGTACTGACCGATCGGTTCATTTTCCACTCCGAGACTTCTTTTTTTCTTCCTTTCTGACTTCACCACGGAGCGTCGCTCAGGGAAAGCTTTCCCCAAGTGATACGGGATAATTGCCTTAATCACCTATGATAGAAAGAGTTGCACGTGCGCGTATTAGCGGAGCAGCAGGAGATAAGGTATCTGATCGCTGAGAAGCCGATCGCCCCAAATGCGAAGTCTTTGACCGAAAACTACGGATGATTTTGCTCAAATCGTTTACCACTGAAGGAAAACTCCAGGAAGTCCATATTCTTTAAGGATTTTATGAGAATAGCTCGCGTTCGGGGGAAGCTTCCCCGAATCACCGCGGTTCGCTCTAGCGTCACTTTACGTGATCGACAATTCCGTACTCCCTGGCTTCATCAGCCGACATCCAGTATTGGCGATCTATGGCGATCAATATTTCAGCGTTCGACCTCGAAGCGAAATTTCCTGACTTGGATCTTGTTGTTGAAGGAAAATCAACTGGGCGATCACCAGATTGTAATTTTTTTCATCCAAGGTCGGACCAACGATTACGGTCCGCGACCGTAGCAGCTCTGAATTCAGGTCTGCTTGAAACCGATCAAATCTCTCGGAATTGTCTACGCGCAGAGTGTGCTTAGTCATAAAGAATGAGCTTCCCGAGAAACTAGTATCTCGTTCCGGTGCCGTCTAATCCCAAACTTTCCAGCGGCCGTTGGTACAACAGCGGTCCTTGGTGGGCCGCTCCTTGAACTTTCGATTACTCATCTTTGCTTCGCAGCTGCGCTATGCGCAAGTAACGGCGCTACCGGGTCCGCGGAAACTTGTTTCCCCCGCGCCTGGATGCCGCGCCAATGTTTCAGGGGAAGCATCCCCAGAGCCATGACGACCAGTTGGATGGCGATGAACGTCATCAGAGTACCGAACGCCTGATCCATAAAGCCGTAGGAGTGCAGACCTACGCCCAGCATGTTCACTCCGAACCAGGACAGACTGACCACGATGTTGCCAAAAACACTCATCACAGCAAGTCCACGTTCGCGAATGAAGCCACCCCAACGGGCGTGAAGAATGATAGCGTTCCACAAGACGATAAGAAGCGCTCCGTTCTCCTTAGGGTCCCATCCCCAGAATCGCCCCCAAGATTGATCGGCCCAAATTCCGCCGAGGATGGTTCCGACGAAGCTGAACAAGGTCGCAAAGCAAGTGACGCCGTAGATCATTCGACCGAGTGAACTCGCTGTCGTTTCGTTGAACGAGGTGGTAAAAAGGCCGCGTAAGATATAGATAATGCCCAGAAAACCGGCCAGCGCGACCGATGAGTAACCAAGAGTTACCATAACCACATGAGTCGCTAACCATACGTTGGTGTCTAACACGGCTCGAAGCATTTCCAGCGAATCACCATCCAACTGCAAATTGTGGGCGATCAACAGCGTAACAAAACCGATGGTCGAAGCGCACACACTTCCAATTCCGTTCTTGTAAAAACGCTCGAGGAAAAGACAGAGAAGTACCGAACCCCAGCCGACAAAGAGCGCTGAACTATATAGATTGGTAACCGGAGGTCGTCCTTGCAAATACATGCGGACCAAGAGCCCGGCCGTATGCAGGAGGAACGCGCAAACGAGCAGAATAACGGCGGTCTTTCCCAGTGTTTTCGGCCATTTCAACCACGAGAATAGGGCGAATATCAGGACGATGACGTATAGAACCATTGCCTGAAGGAACGGTTGCGCTCGGTTGAACAAGTACTCGAGCCGAGGTCGCGCTAATTGTTCTGGAATCGTTCGGTCAAGGTACTGATTATACTCTTGGATGATCCGGTTGAATCCGGCCACGTTATCGCTGCGGTAAGCGGAGATCAGATCTCCGTACATGATAGCTGGATACCCCACTTTCCCCGTAGCAACCGCATTAAAAAGTGCGTCGGATACATGCCACCACCGGTCGCTGTCAGTCTTACCATTCGGATTCGGGACAGCGTATGCATATCTAGCCTTACTGAGGGTTTGGTACCGTTTGGTGAACCAGACGAGACGCAATAACTCCTGATCGTTAAAGGGCCGGTTTGCCTCTCTATCTCGAATGGCTTGCATACCTGGTTGCAGCACCCGATCGAAAGCCTGCAATTCTCTTGCGAAATCGGGAGAATCCTCTGCCTGAATACTGTTCTTCAACAGCAGGTAGATCCGCAAAGCGTCTCGGAGCTTAAGGATCCCGCGCTGGAATGCGTTCCGGGTTTGAGCCTCCGTTTGCGTCGCTAATCCGGCTTGTTTACCAATCTCGCTGAGGAATGGTTGGCAGTCGTTATAAGAATAGGAAACGGGTTTTCCGTTGGCTTCCTGGCGGCCGAAAAGGCCTAGAATATCCGGATTGGTCGCTTCAAAGACCTTTGCGGCATCCGCACGCTGGGGCATCATGAATACATCAAGCAACCATCGACTGGCGGGCTCTACTCTGCCTTCAACCGTGAAGGTTCCGTGGTGATTCATCATCGAAAGCGACATGCG
>WNFQ01014773.1_pt1 | contig 14148 bp, 13 predicted proteins | sample 5400171 | NCBI WGS metagenome assembly WNFQ01 (sample SAMN13153356, study PRJNA577476) | soil metagenome | isolation source: 20 cm soil under Madrone tree | place: USA:California | collected 2016-06-14
TCCAGGCGTGAAGTTGGGACTTTTTGAAATCACTGACACGTTGGGTTCTGGTGAGCGCCTTCCATTCCGGCGACGGAACGCGCTTTAAGGTAGTTGTGCAACATCTGGAGTTACTGAGCGAGACGCGCACCTCCGACGGTACCGACATGAAACTGATGCGCCGGTCCAACGAATACATCATTCTTGCCAATGGCAAAACTCTCATGTCGAGCCGCATGCATGGTTCCGAGGAGGCACTGGCCACGTTCGGCTGCCGGCGAGCGCGGACTCTGGACCAGTCATGTGTGCTCGTGGGCGGCCTCGGAATGGGATTTACGTTGCGGGCCACGCTCGATTTGCTACCGCGGACTGCCGTCGTTGTCGTCGCAGAACTCGTGCCTGCGGTAGTGGACTGGAACCGTGGTCCGCTTGGACCGCTGGCGGGACATCCGATGAAGGATAAGCGTGTGCGTGTTGATATCAATGATGTCTCAGTCATTCTCCATGCGAGCACGGACCGGTTTGATGCAGTACTGCTCGATGTCGACAACGGGCCGGCTGGTTTTGCGACCGCTGGCAACGACCGCCTTTATGGCGACCGGGGATTAGCTGCCGGTTTCACCGCTCTCAAGCCCGGCGGAGTCCTTGCCGTGTGGTCTGCCAGGGAAGATCGAAGGTTCGAGCAACGTCTTCGTTATGTCGGATTTGCTGTCGAGGTGGAACGCGTGCGTGGCCGGTTGAAAAAGGGCGGTCCTCATCACACGATTTTTCTTGGGTACAAGCCTTAGCTCTTCTTGTTCTCCTTCGTTTTCGCGGGTAACTATTCTTAAAACCGCAGCCGCCTTACTGACGTAAAGCTCCGTGGCGCACCGCACGGCGGGTCGATGAACGCCAATCGGTTCGCGAGAAGCTGCAGCGGCGGATCTCCATCCCGCTTCTCTCTAACCTTCGGGTAGAAAGGATCGCCAACGATAGGGAATCCAATGGAGACCATGTGAACCCTGAGCTGATGCTTCCTGCCGCTTTTCGGAACGAGCCGGAAGAGCCCGGCGCTTCCTCGCACGTCGAGCAGTTCAATTTCTGTGATTGCGTTGGCCGGGCCGTCCACGATCCGCTGTCGAAACCACGGCTCGCCCGGCCCCAGCCTGTTCTCCACGCGCCAATGGTTCCGGTTTGGAACATCTGTAATGTGTGCCACCGCAAGGTACTCCCGCTCGATCAGCGCATCGGCGAAGAGCCGGTGGTAACGCCCCCGGGCAGCCGGCTTAATGGCTAGAAGGAGAAGTCCGCCGGTGTCCCGGTCGAGCCGGTGCATCGCCGCGAGAGTGGCCAGCCCGGTGCTCCTCTGCAGGCCGACCAGCAGCGAGCGCTCGACATGTTCTCCTGACGGCGTCACCGGCATCCCGTGCGGCTTGTCCGCGACGAGGATTTCTTCGTCGCGGTAAATGACCAGCGCCTCCTCGACCGCGGCGGGCTCCGATGGAACCTCCCTGCGATAGAAAACGGTAAGACCGTGACGGTAGGGAGAATCCTCCCTCAGCGTCGTGCCGTCGCTGAGGGTAACGAGACCTCGCGACACTCGCGCACGCCAGGTGCCTGGATGTACATGCGGGAAATAGCCAAGCAGGTGCTCGAATATCGTCGCAGGAGGACTTTGCAGCTTGGGGAGATAGAGGCGGGACGGGCGGCTGTGCGATCCGCCCGTGAGATCACTTTCGTTGGTCATGAGGATTCAAGAACCATTGGATCTCGACAACTCTCGCATCCACTCTGAATTCTGTAGCCGCTTGCTTGCCGGCACCTTTCCTTTTTTAGGCTTCTTCTTCTCTCGCTTCTGTTTGTCTTTGCTCATGAAAGAAGTATGCCATGGTTTTCCGGTCGCCCGCTCCGGGGATATACTTCGCCACGTGCTTTGCAGGCATCGAAAAGGGGGTTTATGCGAAAGACTTTCATTCGGTTCTCACTCCGGTGGATCTGTCTCGCACTCGCATTCATGGCGACGCCGTTATCCGCGCAGTGGCTGGAGTACCCTACTCCCGGCATTCCGCGAACCGCGGTCGGAAAGCCGAACCTGGCGGCGAGGACTCCAAGAACGCCCAACGGCAGGCCGGATTTTTCGGGAATCTGGAAAGCCCCTGACGGGAAGTATCTGGCAAACCTTGCCGCGGACCTGGGCGAGGTCCCGATGCAGCCCTGGGCGCAGAAGCTTTACCAGGAACGTCAGGAGAATAACGGAAAGGACAGACCGAGTGGACGCTGCCTGCCGCACAGCGTGACGGACTTCGACGGCCATCCCAATCCGAAGAAGGTGAGTCAAACTCCCGGAGTCATCGTATTGCTCTTTGAGAGTTATCACTCCTATCGCCAGATCTTCATCGACGGGCGGCCTTTCCCCAAAGAACGCGAGCCGGCCTGGTTCGGGTATTCGGTGGGGAAATGGGAAGGGGAAACGCTTGTGGTCGATACCGTGGGCATCAATGAAAAGACCTGGCTCGACGATGGTGGGCATCCTCATAGCGATGCTCTGCATGTCATCGAGCGGTTCCGGCGGCCGGATTTCGGGCACATGGAAGTGCAGGTGACCATCGACGATCCGAAGGCCTACATAAAGCCGTGGACTGCGAAGATCCAGTGGGAATACATGCCTGACACCGAGCTGCTGGACTGGGTCTGCGAGAACGAGAAGGATTTTCAGCACCTTGTAGGCAAGTAGGGGAATTAGCCGCGGATTACGCGAATTACGCGGATGGGCGCGCAGTATGTCACCACGATTGGGATATAGGGTGAATGCGCGCCCATCCGCGTAATTCGCGTAATCCGCGGCTAAATTTTTCCCTTCCTTATGCAGTTCGCGCTGAAGTAAGAAAGTTTGGGTTGTCGGGACTAGCTTGATCGTTTTATTGGCTGTATTCGCTTTTGTAACGGGTGACGCGTGGGCTCAGGGAAACACCCCGGTTTCGCTGGATAAAGTGACGCTCTCGGGCGATGCCGCGAAGAGGGCGTTAACGAAGACACAAATCAACGCCGCCACGGCGAGGGCAATCGTCGACGCGTGTGTGGAGTTCGGAAAAGCGAGCAACGCGTCCTACTCCATTTTCGTGATTGCTCCGAGCGGTGACATCGTCGATGCCCATGTGATGGATGGCCAGGTGCCGATCGGCGTCGAGACAGCGCTACTCAAGGCAAAGACCGCTCTTTACGCGCGGACCCCATCGAGCGCAGTAGCGCAGCGCTTTAATACGGTCGATGGACGCGTGATTCGATTAAACCTCGGTCAGTCCTCCGGCCTCGCTTATTACTTCGTCGGTGGCGGCCTGCCGATCGTCGTGGAAGATCAGCTGATTGGTGCGATCGGCGTGGGTGGCGGAAATGCGGACGAGATGTGCGCTTATACAGCGCTCACGAAAGTTCTCGGACCTCAGCCTCCGCTTCCAACGGCCCAGCCGGCTCAAGCCGCACCAGGCGGTGGTGGCGGCCGCGGCCAGCAACCGAGGCAATAAGACCAATAGTCGGATCTCGCAGCCAGTGGCTATTCGCCGCTGAGGTAGTCTACAAGGACGCCGCTCGTCTGGCGGAGCCGCTGGCTCAGCAGCTTGGAGAGCTTTAGCAGTATCTTGAGCGCAAGGCGGGGAACTTCCAGGGAGAGGCGGGCAAAGCCTTCGCCGGTCAGCACGACCAGAAGGCTTGGCTCTTCGGCCACAACAGAGGCCGAGCGGGGCTCACCGTCAATCAGCGACATCTCGCCAAAAGTGTTACCCTTTCCAATCGTGCCGATCTGTTTCGCCGTACGGTTGGCCCCTTGCTTCATGACGTTTACGCGGCCCTCGACGAGCAGGCACAGGTAAGCCTCCCGCCTTCCCTCGCGCACGATGACCGCGTCTTTCTCGGCACGGTACACATGAAGGTAATTCGAAAGCGTCTCTATTTCCTTGGCGGACAGGGCATCAGCCCATTTGGTACTTTCGACAAAATTGGTGATCTCGGATGGCTTGTGCCCTTGCACCACCAAACCCTGTTCCTGGAGCATCCCGGTGACTACTTCTACTTTGCCCATGCGGAAACTTTACCATGGGTGACACGCTTCCTCGCCGATCAGGATTGGGGTTTGGACTAGTGGGTCATCGCGTAAACGATGTAGTTGATTCCAAGACGGATCGCCTGCGAGCTGTCCTTGAGCGGCTTGTCGCCATGATCGAGATATTTCCAGAAATCGCCGATATCGTTGTTGTAATTCGCGATCACCTGGAGGTTGCCGTGCTCGTCCGACATTCCCCAGAATTGCGGAACAAAATCTCCGTAGGGCGGATTCATCTTCAATGTATGGATATCGAAGAAACTATGAAAGATCGGATGACTGAGATCGATCTGGACGAGCTCCCGTTCCGGAAGCGCCCGTTTCAGGTAATAGCGCAGGACCTCCAATTCCTCAGGACCATGAAGATAGGCCGCAGTACGGAAATCATCGGCCATGATGAAGCCGCCCCTTCGGATGTACTCGCCGAGGTTCTTGATCTCTTTCTCATTGAGTGTGAGGAAGCCCGGCTCGGATAGGTAGAGAAAGGGGTACTTGAAAACCTCGTCGCTCGAAAGCTGCACGATTTTGTATGAATTGGGTGTGACCCGCACGCCGGTCAGTTCGTGAAGCAACCCGACCAGAAATTCATCCGAAGAGGGAAAATCGTGATGCCAGGGCGGATTGTCGGGCCAGTAGTTGGGCCAGTACATCCAGGACTCCCGATTGGAGCAGGCAAGACGCGCAAACACAAATTCCGGATCGGGCTCGAACCAGTCTGAAATCGCCGGAGGGGCGAGCACGGCGGTAAACACCAGAAGTATCAAGAATCGTTTCACTACGAATTTACCTTCACATCAGTGCGTCATTGCATAGACCGCGTAGTTGACGCCTAACTCCACGGCCGTCGCCGACTCGTGTATGGAGCACTGGCCCACATCCAATGCCTGCCAGTATTCACTGATGTCGTTGTTGAAATCGATCATCACCTGGATGTTGCCCTTCGGATCGGAGATAGCGAAGAACTGCACGTCGCCGGAATTGTACATGCGGTAGGGTGGCAGCATGTTCTTGGGATCAAGGTCAAAAACCATGTGGAAGATCCCATGTGAAGGAGGTACGGGCTGCATTTCACGATCGGGAAACAGTTTCCTCAGTTGCACCACCATGTTTTCGAACTGGGAATTGTCGAACTCGTTGCCACGAAAGTCGTCCATCAGCAGGAAGCCCCCGCGGTCGAGGTACTCGCGGAGATTCTTGACGTCGGCAGGAAGAAGATTCAGATAGCCAGGTTCGGACATATAAACAAATGGGTACTGGAACAACTCTTTACTATCGATATCGACGATCTGGTAAGAGTCCGGTTTTGTATAAGTGGTCGTCAGCCTCCCGAGTGAAGTCGGGAACATCGTGTCGCCATCCGGGTAATCGTGATGCCAGGGAACTTCCCGCGTTTCGCTCCGCCACCATGGCTGCAGGTGATAGCGGACGCGGGCGTACACAAAGCCGGAGCGGTCGATGTCGCGGGGCGTAGACACATCCTCTTCTCCGGTTCCCCGGTAACCCGGTACGAGACACCGGCCGCCGGTTTGGCCAGTGTCAATTCCCGAGCCAAATCGCCGGCCACCACCAGACTGTTCACCCTGCCCGCCAAATTGCGCGAAGGCGTAGGCGCCCAACCCAAGGATCGCGGCAGCAACCAGTTTCGTGTTCATATTCTCCGGCGAGTGTACACCTTCGCGGGCCAGACCGCGAGAGGTGCGTTCTACCGAGAATTCGGGACGCGCAAATTGCGCAGGGCGTCCGGCCGAAACCGGTTCATTTTTCCCGTTTGTCAAGCTTCTTTTCTCGCCGCATGAACGCTTTCGGATGCTCTTTCAAGTCTTCGCGCACGGCAGGATGGGCTGCGAGAAATTCCCTTAGTTCCGGGTGCTGTGAAATGTAATTGGGATCATCGACGAGTCTTGGATTCTTCCGCAGATCCTGATCGATGTTGGGATGGGAATCCAGAAATCGATCAAGGTTCACGAGCTCTGCGTGCCGGATGTCTCGCGCCGAGTTGTCAAATTTTTCTGCCCGGCGCACGAAGTATCGCGGAGTTTCTTTAATCTCCTCGCGCACCCCGGGATGGTTTTCCAGGAATTCTTTGAACTCGGGATGTTTCGCAATGTACTCGGAATTGTTGATAAGTGCAGGGTTCTTTCGGAGCTCATGATCGATTGCCGGATGCGAATCCAGAAACCGGTCGAAATTCGTCAATTCTCGCCTGGTGATATCCGGATTTGGCTTCTGTCCAGGCGACGCGCTTAGAGCCATGGCACCCGGCATCGCCAGAGTTACCGCTAACAGGCCAAGGATCAACAACTTCATAGACAACACCTCCAACAAGCGTGTTGCCAGTTTTAGACGGCCTTTTTTCAGTTCTGCTTACAGCGGGAATTAAGCCCCGACAATCTGAACGCTGATTCCTTCCGGATCCTTGATGTGAAAACCCGCATCAATGTTCTCTTCCGGATTTACACCCCGCTGCTTCAGCTCTCGCGTGACCGCCTCTTTGTTGAACCCTTCGACTCCGATTGCGAAATGATCCACCAGGCCGGTCGGGCTCTTGTGATGGAGGGAGACGAGAGTTTTCGTCGTGCCAAGGCGCACGATTTCATTCGGCTTATCCTCACTAACCACCGACAGTCCAAAGATCTTTTGATAAAAAGCGATCGCACGCGGCAAATCTGTAACCTGAATGCTCATGTGGTCGATCTTCGTCGCCTTCAGACCGGCGTTTTGAAATGTAGCAGCAGATGCTGTGCCGCCCGCAGCCGTCAGCATGGCCAGACCCTGAATCAACTCCCGGCGCGAAAGCGCACCCTTCTCGAAGCGGTTCACCAGATTGGAAATGAGCAAGAGCGTAAACGTGGGCTGAAGCCCGCGACTACATTTGGGGGAAGAAGTTTGGAATGGCATTCCTAGTGTAGTCGCGGGCTTTAGCCCGCGTTCCGCCAGTGGTAATCTCGACGCGTGATTCGCGACAAACAGGATATTCGTGAGAGTGTTTGGCAAGCATTGAAGGAAGCTCGGGTCGCACGTTTCCCGGGAGCGCGCGGGCGGATACCGAATTTCACGGGCGCAGAGCGGGCCGCGGAACGACTGTCCGAGCTCGATGTGTGGAAACGGGCGCAGGTATTGAAGTGCAATCCGGACTCGCCCCAGCGACCCGTTCGTCTTCGCGCTCTCCGGGAAGGAAAAACTGTTTATATGGCCGTCCCCCGATTACGGGAATTGGAGTGCTTTATAGAACTGAAACCTTCGGAGCTGGGCAAGCATGTGACACAGGCCAGTTCTATCGAAGGCGCTTTCCGGCTGGGCCGGCAGGTTTCGCCAAAATCAATGAGGCCCATCGACCTGATCATCTGCGGCACCGTTGCGGCGAACCGACTTGGTGCGCGAATTGGAAAGGGCGGTGGCTACTCCGATCTCGAGTACGGATTGGCGCGCGAGGCGCGGCTGGTACGCCGGACGACTCCCATCGTCACCACGATCCACGACATACAAATACTGGACGAAGAACTTCCTGTCCTCCCTCATGATATCCCTGTCGACTACATTGTCACGCCGACCGTCGTGATTGAAACGCATACGACGTTGCCGCGGCCGAAAGGGATTTACTGGGAATATCTTCCGCAGGAAAAGCTCGACGAGATCCCTTACCTGAAACAAATATGACCAAAACCAGGTCTGCAGATCAGGCGCTGGCCGCAGATGCACCTCAACCGGTGGTCACAACGGTGGACGCGATTGCGCTCACCGTGGGCATCGTCATTGGCGCAGGTATCTTTCGCACGCCGGCTCTGATTGCGGCAAATTCCGCCAGCGAATGGACCGTGTACCTGGCATGGGCTCTTGGCGGGATCATCTCCGTGATGGGCGCGCTCGTCTACTCCGAACTGGCGACAACGTATCCACACGCCGGTGGTGATTACCATTACCTCACGCGGGCCTTCGGACACCGGCTGTCGTTTCTTTTCGCATGGGCGAGAATGAGTGTGATTCAGACCGGCGCGATTACATTTTCCTTGTTCGTCTTCGGTGATTACCTGAGTGAAATCTTCTCTCTTGGAACATACTCATCGGCCATCTACGCCGGGCTGGCAATTGTCGCGTTGACTGTCCTCAACATTACCGGCGTCCGCGAAGGCACGGGCACCCAGAACTTCCTGACAAGTATTGAAGTGCTTGGCGTCATTCTGGTGATCGTGGCGGGGCTGTTGATGGTTCCGGCGCCTCAGGCGATCGCGAATACGCCAGGCGCGTCGCTTTCGTCTTCGTCGTTCGGCCTGGTAATGGTCTTTGTGCTGTTAACGTATGGCGGCTGGGGCGAAGCAGCGTACGTTTCTGCGGAATTGCGTGATGTCCGGCGCAACATGGTAAGGGTGCTCATGCTTAGCATCCTTCTGATTACCACGCTATATCTGTTGATCAACTGGGCGTACCTTCATGCGTTGGGGCTCGCCGGCACGGCGAAGGCGGAGCAGGTCGGCGCAGTAATCATGAATCGTGCATTTGGAGAGCGTGGGGCGGAGATCATCAGTCTGCTCATCGCCATCTCCGCTTTGACCACGGCGAATGCAACAGTCTTTACCGGCGCGCGCACTTCCTACGCATTCGGGTGTACAGGTATTTCGCTATTCGTGCTGCGCCGAAAGGAAAGCGGCATTGCGCGGCCGTTCCGAGTGCCGTTATATCCCGTTACGCCAATTCTGTTCTGCCTGGCCAGCGCTTACCTGCTTTACTCAAGCCTTGCATACACGCGCATCGGCGCTCTCGCCGGTGTAGCGGTTCTGACGGTGGGGGCGGTCTTGTTGTTATTTGTCCGTCCAGTAACTGTAGCGGCGGTCTGTGACCGCCGGTCTTAAAACCGGCGGTCACAGACCGCCGCTACAGTTTATTCCAGCGCATCCAACGCGGCGCGCTGCTGCTCCAGGCGCCGTGGACGTTCCTGAGCAAAACGTTGCACACCGGCGAAGATCGAGTCCGCATCCAGATGCGCTTCGGCAATCACGTCCGCTTCCAGTCCTCCTGTGAGCCATTGATGGTCCCAATCGGAGGTGAGCGAATAGGCGTCCGTCAGGGAACCGACGTTGCGCAGGGGCCACATGCGGCGCGTGCCGCTGCTGACGAACATGAGGTCCTGGTATGCCTCGGGAGGCAGTACAGAATTTCGATAGGCTTCGGGCTGGTGATCAAACAATTCCTCGCTGATCGCCGAGATTACCTTCACGTTGATGCCCGCCTGTTCCAACCGCGGCAGCACTTTCACGAGGTTGAAGGTAGAGCTCGATCCCTGCGCCACAACGTAGCCGTGCTTCGGCTTGCCGGGCGCGAAATCGCGAATGACGTACAGGCCCCTGGATGCGGCCCGCAGATCCGTGTCGGCAAATTTGCTGCGGTCGGCCACCGGAAAGTCAGGCCGTGCCACTTCGATGATGATGATCCCCACTTTCTTTTCGCGAGCCGCAATTTCCGCCGCAGCAAAGTACCCCGGCGCCACATCGTTGTAGTCCCAGAAACTCAGATTGATGACCTGGCCGCGGGGGAACAGCTTCCAAACCTGAGGCGCGAAAATGCCGAAGTGAGTGCGCGCATCAGCGGCGGTTTCCGGTCCCGAGTGCCCCGCAAGGATGTGCAGGACGCCGGTGCGGAACTTGCTGTCCTGGTTCTGCTGGCTCCAGACGCGCGCCGGAAGGTACATCAAAGGAGTAAAAGCGCCATAGGTACCACTGAATGCCCACACGCCTGCAAACTTCTCGGGGTCCAGTGACGCATTCTGGCTAACCAAACCGATGGCGCTGGAGACATTTCCCGCTTCCTGAATCGCGGCTTTGACCCGGGTTCCCAACGGGTTGGTCTCAGGATCGTAATGGCCCCAGATACTTCCGTGCTCCAGATTGACCGATTCCGAAAGATCCGCCGCGAGCGTCAACACGCGGTTCTCCGTAACGTAGTTCAACCATTTCACGATTTCGGAGACCCCCCGGCGTGCGCCCGCCACCTCGCCGGCCTTGCGGAACAGCGCGATCTTCACCTGTTTCTCTGCCCCCGAGACCGAATTCTTCACAGTTAGGGTCTGCGGCTCCTCTGGAAGATTGGCGACACGGAGACGCTCGTCCATGAATGGGTCGCCCTTCACGTCAATACGAAGCGGGACGTTGTCCTTGACTGTATTTCCGATTTCAACGAGGCGATCGGCCAGCCAGTCCCCCAGCCCGTTGCGGTCGAGCACGGACATGGCTACATCGATATTGGTCTTGAACTGTATCAGCCGTTCTCGCGGGTCGCTCACCGGTCCCTGACGGATGCCGGAGAACTCCACGCCGTATCGCTCCTCAAAGGTCTGCGCCAAAGCGATGAAATACTCCGAGTTCATCTTCATCGCATAAGGGTGGCTCGCGTAACCCACCACCTGATCGCCTGCTCCGACCTTTCCATTCACTGCGCCGGGCCAGTATCCTTTCGTCGTCTTGCCGAAGACAATCATCGGGCGGCGATCATTCGGGTCCCATTCCTCCATCGCTTTAAGGACCCCCACGATCTGGTCGTAGTCGTGACCATCGGGTATGGAGAACACGTTCCAACCATAAGATGTCCATTGGTCAATCAATCGGTAGCCTTCGAACTTGCGGTTGACGACTCCGCCGATCAGCGCATCATCGATGCCGGCGTTGTTATCGGAGAAGAAGATCCGGAGCCGCTTGCCGACCTGAAGCGCTATCGCCTGAGTCTTGACCTCCTGGGCGTGGCCCTCACACATCGCGAATTCGCCTTCGAACGCGATAATTTTCGGCGCGCCGATTTCGGCACCAGCCACATCCCAGAAAGCCGCCTTCCCGGCCGCAGTCGCGATTCCGACCCCCGATGGACCGCCGTTGACGTCGTTGGTAACGTCCGTGGATTCGATGTGCCCCGAGAGTGCGCGAATGCCGCGGCCCCGGGCCTGGGCGAACAGCGGATGATCGGACAGACCCACATCCGCGAGGAGCGTCTTCAGCGCTCCAGCGCCTCGACGGAATCCCAACGCGTCGACCGGCAACATCGCAACATCAGGGGCGACGTAGTAACGGCGATCCCCCGTCGCTTGATACTTGCGGTATAGCGCTTCTCCCATGATCATCCACAGTGCATAGCAGGTTGGCGCGCAGTGCCCTGCCGCAAGCATGAACTTGTCGCAATAAGGATGCTTCGGCCGGCGGTAATCGTAGCGGAGACCGCCCAACTCCGGCCCGGCAAGGTGCGTCACCACATTAAATGGCGTATAGGCCACCGGTCCGCCGAAATGCCCGGTCTGGGCATAATTGCCGAGCAGCGTTAAAGTCATACAAGTCATAAAGCCAATGTCTTCCAGTTGCTGGCGCTCAAACGGCAGCTTTGAACTGGTGGCCGATACTGGGGAAACCTGGACACTCATCTCTAAATCCTTACCCTTCCTCGCTGGACTTGCTTGGGATTCTAACGGCGGACCCGTCCTCACGCAATGCCCCAGCGCTGGTTAGTGGCCCCTTATTTGCACAGAACTTACAGTAAACTCTAGATATGGGCCGCGGAAGCGGACTTCAATAGACAAAGGACATCCCCTTGGCGGAAATCATAAAGTCCCGGATCCGGGAGGGTTCGCCCCACCCCCGCGGCGCAAATTGGGATGAGAAGGGCACAAACTTTTCCTTGTTTTCTGCAAACGCTACCAAGGTAGAGGTTTGCATCTTTGAAGCAAGCGGAGAGCGAGAACTGGAACGCATCGAGCTCCCCGAACACACCGACCAGATCTGGCATGGGTATTTACCGGAGATCGGGCCCGGAACACCCTACGGTTATCGAGTTCATGGGGCCTATGAACCGAAGGCCGGTCAGCGCTTCAATCCCAACAAGCTGGTGCTCGACCCCTATGCATTCGCGCACTTGGGAGAGCTGACATGGAATCCCGCTCTCTTCGGCTATCAAATGGAGTCCGGGGACGATTTAACCTTCGACGAGCGGGACAGCGCTCCCTTCATGCCGAAATGTACTGTCGTCGACCCGAACTTCGACTGGACAGGAGAGCGTGCCCGCAAGCGGCTTCGCGTGGACCACACGATCATTTACGAGATGCATGTGCGCGGATTTACGAAACTGCATCCGGCCGTTCCCGAGGATCTGCGGGGGACGTATGCGGGACTCGCAACCAAAGAAGTAATTGATTACATCAAATCGCTTGGAGTGACGTCCATCGAACTGCTGCCGATCCACACCTTCATCGACGAGAGTCACCTGGTGGAAAAAGGACTCGCCAATTACTGGGGCTACAACACCATCGGCTTCTTTGCGCCGGATCCGGGTTACGCCGCTTCAAAGCCGGAGAGTCTCCGCGAATTCAAGGAAATGGTCGCGCGACTTCATGAAGGCGGACTCGAGGTCATCCTCGACGTCGTTTACAACCACACCGCCGAAGGAAACGAGCGCGGTCCGACGCTTTCGTTCAGGGGTATCGATAATGCGAGTTACTACCGCCTCCAGGAAGACAAGCGTTATTACATCAATGACACGGGAACAGGAAATACGGTGAACCTCAGTCACCCGCGCGTTATCCAGATGGTCACGGACAGCTTGCGCTATTGGGTGGAAACGATGAACGTGGACGGATTCCGATTTGACTTGGGAACCATTCTCGCCCGAGAGCCGAATGGGTTCGACAATCAGAGCGGATTCCTGAAGGCCTGTAGCCAGGATCCGGTTCTTGGCACCGTCAAGCTCATCGCCGAACCATGGGATTGCGGGCCGGGCGGCTATCAGGTTGGAGCCTTTCCTCCCGGATGGGCGGAGTGGAACGACAAATTTCGGGATACCGTACGCGACTTCTGGAGGGGAGAAGCGCCGGCGTCGGCTCTCACGCCTCGTCTCTGCGCCTCGGGCGATATCTTCAATCACCAGGGACGAAGGCCCTGGGCGTGCGTCAACTTCATCACCGCGCATGACGGCTTCACGTTGAATGATCTCGTGAGTTACAACGAGAAGCACAATGAGGCAAACGGTGAAAATAATAACGATGGCAACTCGAACAATCGCTCCTGGAACTGCGGCGCGGAAGGACCTACGGATGATCCGGCGATCAAGACGTTGCGCGAGCGTCAGAGGCGCAATTTCCTGGCAACGCTGCTGCTGTCTCAGGGCACGCCGATGATGCTCGGCGGTGACGAATTTGGGCGGACACAGGGCGGCAACAACAACGCGTATTGTCAGGACAACGAGATCAGCTGGTTCAATTGGGGCCTCGAGGAAAGTGGCCAGTCGCTCGTCCGATTTGTCCAAAAGTTAACCCGTCTCAGACACAAATACCCCATCCTAAGGCGCAACCTTTTCCTGACCGGGAAGTACAACGAGCAGCTCGAAGTGAAGGATGTGACCTGGATCAATGCCAATGGCGCGGAGATGGAAGAGGCCCACTGGGGTGACGCCAACATGCGCTGCTTCGGTATGTTGATGGACGGGCGCGCTCAATCTACGGGAGTCCGCCAGCGCGGGAAGAATGCAACAATGTTGCTGGTCATCAACGGGCATCACGAGCTGGTCGAGTTCACGTTACCCGAATGCCCCGGTGGCTGCCGATGGACTCGATTGATCGACACGAATGTCCCGGAGGACAGTGAGGAACCGAGCTTCGAGACCGGCCAAAAATACGGAGTCACCGCGCGTTCCGTCCTTTTGTTCGTGCTCGAAGCGGAGGCGACGGAATAATCGCAGGCTAGTAACCGATTTTTGTCACTTCAGTTATCGGCACACGGTAGTTCCAGGTGCGCGGCAGGTTCTCGATATGCACCTCGAAGCGAAACTGCTCGCCGGGCGCGAGCGGTTTTTGGTTTGTGTCGAGGACTTTCTGGGAGTATTCCTGCACTGGTTTCCCATCGTAATCCGTGAAAACCATCTTCACTTCGGCCATACGAATGGGTTTGTCGGACACGTTCTTGAGGAGCGCCTCGATGAGCCTGATTTTGTGGCCCACAAAGTTTTCGCTGGTGGCGATACTGAGGTGAGACAACTGGACGCGGTCCTGAATGGAAGAGATATCGGTGACTTCAGTTAGCGGGGCTGCTGCAACCCGGTCCTGCGCCGAGGGGATGAACGCCCAGGCCACC
>WNFQ01005181.1_pt1 | contig 14146 bp, 8 predicted proteins | sample 5400171 | NCBI WGS metagenome assembly WNFQ01 (sample SAMN13153356, study PRJNA577476) | soil metagenome | isolation source: 20 cm soil under Madrone tree | place: USA:California | collected 2016-06-14
GTTCCGGACGACATCACTCAGGTTCGGACATAGGAGGATTGGGGCTGCGCAGGAACTTCGCGATCGCAACGGCGCTAATGACCGCCGTCATTGTTTACGGTTCTCTCTACCCCTTCACCTTTCGTCAACCGACCGCTGGTCTCGGCCCAGCGGCGCGCGCGCTTCTCAACAGCTGGGCGGATGCGCCAGGCCGCGGGGATTTCATTGCGAACATAGCGCTTTATACGCCGTTCGGCTTTTTTGCGGTCCTTGCCATTAGTGGGATTGGGAGCGCGGCGAAGCGGATCTTGATGGCGATCGCAGCAGGGGCGATCCTCAGCACCTGCATGGAACTGACGCAGTATTATGACGACAGTCGCCAAACCGTGGCGACCGACCTCTATGCAAATGTCGTCGGTACGTTACTAGGTGCGATTGGCGGCAGCTTGACAGGCGGAAGTTTCCGCTGGCCACTGCTTCGAGAGATTGCATCCAACCGCGTTCCGACGTTGCTTCTCAGCGCATGGGCAGGCTACCGCCTCTTCCCTTACGTCCCGACGATCGATCTCCACAAATACTGGAACGCTCTCAAGCCGGTCGTTCTGCACCCGAGCCTGACGGGCTACGATCTCTTCCGCTACACGGCGATATGGCTGACGATCGGGGTGCTGGTCGAGGCTATCGTGGGACAGAAGCGTGTTTGGCTAATGTTCCCGCTATTCGTCGGCTCCGTGATCGTCGCCAAGGTGCTGATCGTCGACACGACGGTGACGATGGCCGAGGTCGCCGGAGCGGGGTTGGCCTTTTGCGTGTGGGGAATCCTCGTCGTCGGCCCGCGTCTGCGCGTCACCCTCATCGCTCTGCTCTTTTGCGGCTATGTCGTCGCCGGCCGTCTCGAACCATTCGAATTTTTGGCCTCAGGTCGTGCTTTCGGCTGGATCCCGTTTCTTGGCTTCATGTCCGGCTCTGTCGAGATCGGCGTTTTATCATTTCTGGAAAAATTTTTTCTTTTCGGCAGCTCGATTTGGCTCCTCACGCGGGCCGGACTTCGGCTTGGGTCATCCGCATTTGTCGTGGCGGTGATCCTGTTCATCACCAGTCAAGCGCAGACCTATCTGCCCAACCGCACGGCGGAGATCACAGATGCCGTGATGGCTTTGCTCATCGGCGCGGTGTTCGCGCTGGTCGAAGACGAAACCCGACGCAACATGGCCTGGGTTCCGGAGCGGAGGAGAAGTCCGCAGGCCGCAGTCTTAGGACCCGAGCCGACCAGCAAGCTAGTAGTGCAGACCAGAACGAGCGGCGCGGTTGGGATCGCGGTCGACAAACACACGTCCGCGCCACGAGATAGTGGCGGCCTCAGTTCAGACGAGACGAGGCGGATCGATCGTGCGACGACCCTCGCGGGGCTCATCGTAGCGGCGGTGTGCCTCGCATTGGCGCTCGCCATCGCCGCAAGCTACCCACTGGCACAATGGGTCTTGGGCGGCGCTCTGACGCTCTATGCATTGGCACTGTGGCGCTGGCCTGCCCTCTGGCTTGCGGTCATCCCGGCCGCGCTGCCGGCGCTCGATCTCACACCTTGGACCGGATGGATGTATCTCGGCGAGTCTGACCCGTTCGTCCTCGTCACGATCGGGATTTTGGTCCTGCGAGCGCCGCCTCGGCGCGCCGATTTCGTTATCGCAGGCTTCCCCGGCGCAGCGGTCGCGCTGGCCCTCGTCAGCTGCCTGCTGAGCATCGCCCTCGGGCTTGCATTGCCGGGACCGGAGGGCGGGTCGGATAATCCTTATCTCCGGCCCGACAATGCGCTGCGCCTGGCGAAAGGTTTCTTTGTGGCGCTCGCGCTGCTGCCATTTCTGGGCCAGAGTATGCGCACGCGCGGCGACGCGATGGCTTGGTTGGGCGCCGGCATGATTGCCGGCCTCCTTCTGGTAGCGGCAGCGACAATAGCCGAGCGCGCCACTTTCACCGGCCTATTCGATTTCACGACCGGTTACCGCGTCGTCGGCACCTTCTCCAGCATGCATGTGGGCGGCGGCCATATCGGCGCCTATATCGCGATGGCGCTGCCGTTTCTGCTCGTCTGCCTGTTCCGGCCGCGCCCTCTGACACTTCTCGCGATGTTCGTCGTCGCCATTTGCGCCGGTTACGCCCTCGTGGTCACATTTGCGCGTGCTGCTTACGCCGCTGCGCTCGTTGCGACATTTGCAGGCTGCCTGGGCTGGGCCTGGGCGGCTCGCCGAGGCGATAAGGGTAGCGTTCGCTCGGCGGTCTTTTCGGCCCTGCCGTTATTGTTGGTCGGCGTCATCGTCATCGCTGCTCTCGATACGCGCGTTATGACCAAGCGGCTGCAGACCGTGGCACCCGACCTCATCTATCGAGAGAGCAATTGGACGGGCGGGTTGGGATTGCGCGACGACAGCTTTTTCACGGCACTCTTTGGCATGGGGCTCGGAACCTACCCGCGGGTCGTTCTCGCCCGCAAACCCGACGGACGCTTTCCGACCAATTTTGTCGTCGAACACGACGGGGCCTATCCATTCCTGACGCTGCGCGCCGGTTTGCCGGTCTATCTGGGCCAGAAGGTTGCCATCGAACCAGGATGGCAATATCGGCTCTTTGTCAGTTTGCGATCTCCCGACGGGAAGGGCGCGCTGTCGATCAGCGTCTGCGAAAAGCTGCTGCTATATTCGACGAACTGCCGCGACGCGACGTTCCGGCCCCGCAGCCCCGGGATTTGGGAGGATTTTGGGGTGGTGATCTCCGGTGCCGGCCTTGAAGAGGACGTCGTCGTCGGTTGGCTCCAGCGTCCGGTCGAGGTGGCCTTCTTTGATCCGGTGCCGGACAGCACGATCGAGGTCGGACATATCCGCATGTTCGATCCGCGAGATCGAAATATGCTCGCCAACGGCGATTTCTCACGCGGTATTGAGCGGTGGTATTTCACAGATGACCAACACCGGATCTGGCGCATCCACAACCAATATCTGATGAGCTTGTTTGAGGGGGGCTTATTGGGGCTGGTCTCCTTTATTCTGCTCGCCGCGGCTGCCGTCGCTGGCGCTGTGCGCGCGATGGCGCAGGGTAACCGTATGGCGGCTGCTGTAGCAGCGTCGCTATTGGCTTTTCTTTGCTCCAGTGTATTCGATTGTCTCCTTGAAGCGCCGCGGCTTTCGGCGCTGTTCTATATCGTCGTGTTTACCGGGCTGGGAATGCTGGCGCGGCATGAGGCGGCCCCACCTATGCGCGCGCGACACGTCGCTGCTGGCCAGCCGCCCCAAAAAGAATACCTATCGGGCGGGATTCCCTAATCTCCTGGCTACGCCCCGCCCGAAATTCGTACGCCCGCGCTGCGCGATCAGCCTCGATCGAGCAGCGTCCCGATCAGATCAGCGGGCCAGACAAGGCTCAGCGGGGCGCTCGTCAGCGCTTCGAAGGAGGGGTTGCTACCGTCCGGCAGATCGACCATGTGATGACTGAAATGGGCAAGCACTCCGGCGAGATATAGGCCGGTTACCCATTTCCAGGCGTGGTGGTGCGACTGCCGGCGAGCTGGTTTGGACGCAGCAAAGGAAAAGACCCGGCGTCCAAACTTCGGCAATCCTGGAGGGCCGATCATGATCCAACCCATGCGCTTACAGAGTTATCGTTAACAATACGCAAGACTCGACCGCACCATCCCTCGACTTCGGCGCAGGCCGCGAGGCCTGGAGGCGTTGCGACCTAATACTACCCGGACTTACCCCTCCCGTCACCATGTCTGCGTCGCCGTGTCCGAGCTCGGATGATTAGCCATTATTGGCGGGTGGCAGGTCCGGTCGACGCTGCAAGGGTGTAGAGCCCGGCGGCGGCCAGAAGTACGATGGCGAGCATGGCGAAGGCGCGGACGCCGAGGCAGTCGCCGAGCGGCCGGCCGGCAATGGCGCCGAGCGCGGCGAACGGGATCAAGACACCCGCCCCAATCCAGGTGCTGGCTGCGATGCCGACAGCGACCGCACGGGACAGCAACGCCGCCGCGTAGACGATCCCGAAAAACGAGAGCAGCGTCGCGCGGACGGTCGGCGCTGGTGCTCGGGCGAGCAGCAAATAGATCAGGACCGGCGGGCCCGCCATTCCGACGAGCGCGGTTGCGGTCCCCGATATCGCCCCGACCGCGAGGTCGCGGCCGGGTCTCATGGCAAGCAGAGCCCTATGGTTGTCCGGTCCGCGGCGCCGGACCCAGCAGATGACCGCGGTTAAGGCTAGGATCGTGGCTCCGATTAACCGGCGGACCACCACCGGATCGGCGTCGCGGAGGACAATGAGCCCGAGCGGCAACCCGGCTATACTGCCGAGCGTCAATCGCAGGAGCAATGCCGGGGCGATTGCTCGCCAGAGTCCCGGCAGCGCAGTGATCGACAGCGCCGTTGAAACGATGATAACGAGTTGGATCGCCTGAGGCGGATCGACAAACAGCAGAAGGGCCGGGGTCGAGAGAACCGCGAAACCAAAGCCTCTCAGTGTGTAGAGCAATGCGGCGCCAGTCGCCATTGCCGCCAGCCCGGCCCAGTCAAGGAGACTGAGTTGCGAGACCACAACGGCTCGTCAGGAGGTCTGGGGGCGACGACGCGCTGGTAACCTTCACCGCGGGAGCAGGCTCGTGCCCATCAGAAATTCGTCGATGGCGCGGGCGCATTGGCGGCCTTCACGGATAGCCCAGACCACGAGCGACTGACCCCGCCGCATGTCGCCGGCGGCGAACAATTTGGAGGCCGAGGTGCGGTAATCGATCGTGCTCGCACGGATATTGCTGCGGAGGTCGAGGTCAACTCCGGATTGTTCGACCATGCCGACGCTGCGAGGACCCAAAAACCCCATGGCCAACAGCACAAGATCGGCCTTCAAGGTGAAGTTGCTGTCTGGGATTTCCCGCATGACGAAGCGGCCATCCGGGCTCCTCAGCCAGTCGACGCGGACGCATTCGAGTTCCGAAATGCAGCCGGCTTCGCCGATCGCGCGCTTTGTCAATACCTCCCAATCGCGCTCGCAACCTTCCTCCTGCGAGGATGAAGTGCGCAATCTCAGCGGCCAGTCGGGCCAGGTCAGCCCCTTGTTTTCGCGCTCGGGCGGCTTGGGCAGGATTTCGAGCTGGGTTATCGACAGTGCACCTTGGCGCACCGAGGTGCCGATGCAGTCGGAGCCGGTGTCTCCGCCGCCGATCACCACGACATGCTTGCCCTTGGCCGTGATAGTCCCGAGGGGTGCGGCCCGTTCTTCTTTGTCGCCGGCGTTGCGCCTGTTCTGCTGAGGCAGAAAATCCATCGCGAAATGGATGCCGTCGAGCTCGCGGCCGGGCAGCTCCAGATCGCGCGGCTGCTCCGCACCGCCGGTCATCGCGATGGCGTCGAATTCGTCGAGCAGTGAGGCGATCGGCAAGTCGACGCCGATCTCGACCTCGGTGCGGAAGATGACCCCCTCGGCCTCCATCTGGCCGACACGGCGGTCGATCAGCTGCTTTTCCATCTTAAAATCAGGGATGCCATAGCGCAGCAAGCCGCCGAGCCGGTCGGCCTTTTCGAACACGGTCACGGAATGCCCGGCGCGTGCCAGCTGCTGTGCACAGGCAAGCCCAGCGGGGCCCGAGCCAACGACCCCAACCCGCTTGCCGCTTCGCCGCGGCGGTATTGCGGGCTCGATCCACCCCTCCTGCCACCCCCGATCCACGATTGCGCATTCGATCGTTTTGATCGTGACCGGATCGTCGTCGATATTGAGCGTGCACGCCGCCTCACAGGGCGCCGGACAGATGCGACCGGTGAATTCAGGGAAGTTGTTGGTGGAGTGAAGGGTCGTGAGAGCAGCCCGCCACTGGTCGCGGTAGACCAGATTGTTCCAGTCCGGGATTAGATTGTTGACTGGGCACCCGTCGTGGCAGAACGGGATACCGCAATCCATGCAGCGCGCCGCCTGCCTGCGGTTCTCGGCATCGGGCAGAGGCTTGACGAACTCCTTCCAGGTGCGACCCCGGATCTCCGGCTTCTCATAGGGGCGGTCACGGCGCTCGATCTCAAGAAAGCCGGTCGGCCTACCCATAGTACAAGATCCGCCGCCAGCTACCCCTCACCCTCCCGCTGACGCGGGCCCCCTGGCGCGTCATAGATGCGCCATCCGGCAGGCGCTCGCACGCGTGCGAGAAGGGTCCCTGCTCGCGCAGGGCGAGGGGTTTACTCCCTCTCCCCGCTTGCGCGCAGAGGGCTCGGGTGAGGGGCCCTCCGTACAACACCCCCCTCATTCGGCGGCTTCCGTGCGGGCCGCGAGCCGCTCGGCCTGCAATTCGAGAAGGGCACGCCGGTAATCCTTCGGCGTGATCTTCACAAAAGCGGCGACCGTATTGCCCCAGTCTTCCAAGAATGCGGGCGCTCGGGCACTGCCGGTGAACAGGTAATGGCGTTCGAGGAGAATTCGCAATCTTGCGACATCGAAGCGCAGCGGGTCACCCATGCCACTGTCATGGACACTCGGCGCGCGTTGTCGCGGCCGATCGTCAGGGTCGGCGTCGTCGTCCCGCTCGGTGGCGGCAATCGGTTCGAGCTCGACCTCGTTGCGGTTGCACAGGCTCGCGAAGCGGCCCTTCGGGTCCCAGACATAGGCGATGCCGCCCGACATGCCGGCGGCGAAATTCCGCCCGGTATCGCCGATAACGACGACGACCCCTCCCGTCATGTATTCGCAGCCATGGTCGCCGGTTCCTTCTACGACAGCCACGGCGCCCGAGTTGCGCACCGCAAAGCGTTCGCCTGCCACACCCTCGAAATAGGCTTCTCCGGCGATGGCACCGTAGAGCACGGTGTTGCCGATGATGATATTCTCGGTCGGCTCGCGCCGTGCTTGGGGCGGCTGGCGCACGATCAGCCGTCCGCCCGATAGGCCCTTGCCGGTGTAGTCGTTGGCATCGCCATAGAGCTCCAGCGTGACGCCGTGCGCAAGAAAGGCGCCAAAGCTTTGCCCGGCATTGCCGCGGAAGGTCGCCCAAATCGTGTCCTGCGGCAGGCCGGCATGACCATAGTGGCGCGCCACCTCGCCCGACAGCATCGCCCCGACAGTGCGATGGACGTTCCTGATCGGCCGCTCGATGCGCACCGGCTCGCGCCTCTCGAGCGCCGGCTGCGCCTCGGCGATCAGCTCGTTGTCGAGCGCCTTGTCGAGATGGTGCTGCTGGCGCTCGCAATTGTAGATCGCGACGCCAGGCTTGGCCGGCTCCTGGTACAGCAGGCGAGACAGGTCGATGCCCTTGGCCTTCCAGTGGTCGATCGCCCGCACCATGTCGATCTTGTCGACCCGGCCGATCATCTCGCTGAAGGTGCGGAAGCCGAGCTTCGCCATCAGCTCGCGCACTTCCTCGGCGACAAAGAAGAAGTAGTTGATGACGTGCTCGGGTTGGCCCGTGAAGCGCTTGCGTAATACCGGGTCCTGTGTCGCGATGCCGACAGGGCAGGTGTTCAGGTGACACTTGCGCATCATGATGCAGCCGGCGGCGATCAGGGGTGCGGTCGCGAAACCGAACTCGTCGGCGCCGAGCATCGCCCCGACCACGACATCGCGGCCCGTGCGCAGCCCGCCGTCGACCTGCACGGCGATGCGGCCGCGCAGCCCGTTGCGCACCAGTGTCTGCTGCGTCTCGGCGAGCCCGATCTCCCACGGAGAACCGGCATGGGTCAGCGAAGTGAGCGGGCTGGCGCCGGTGCCGCCCTCGAAGCCGGCAATCGTGACATGGTCGGAGCGCGCCTTGCTGACTCCGGCGGCGACAGTGCCGACGCCGACCTCGGAGACCAGCTTCACCGAGATGCGCGCCCGCGGATTGGCGTTTTTCAGATCGTGGATCAGCTGCGCCAGGTCCTCGATCGAATAGATGTCGTGATGCGGCGGCGGCGAAATGAGGCCGACCCCGGGGGTCGAGTAGCGCACCCCGGCGATGATCTTGTCGACCTTGCGGCCGGGCAATTGGCCGCCTTCGCCGGGCTTTGCGCCCTGCGCCATCTTGATCTGCAGATCGTCGGCATTGACCAGGTATTCGGTCGTGACGCCAAAGCGGCCAGAGGCCACCTGCTTGATCGCGGAGCGCATCGAGTCTCCGTTGGGCAAGGGCTTGAAGCGCTGTGCCTCCTCGCCGCCCTCGCCGGTGTTGGATTTGCCGCCGATGCGGTTCATCGCAATGGCGAGGGTCGTATGCGCCTCGCGGCTGATCGAGCCGAAACTCATCGCTCCAGTCGCAAACCGCTTCACGATCTCGCTCACCGGCTCGACCTCGTCGAGCGGCACCGCCTCGTCAGCGAATTTGAACGACATCAGTCCGCGGATCGTCAGCCGGCGCTCGCTCTGGTCGTTGATCGTTGCCGCAAAGGCCCGGTATTCGGTCTGTGAGTTGCCGCGTACCGCGTGCTGCAATTTGGCGACCGATTCCGGCGTCCAGGCATGGTCCTCGCCGCGAAGCCGGAAGGCGTAATCGCCGCCGAGATCGAGCATGTCTTGATAAAGCGGGTTGTCGCCATAGGCGTTTTTGTGGCGCGCGACCGCTTCTTGGGCGATCTCGTACAGACCCACGCCTTCGATCGTCGTCGCCGTCCCGGTGAAGTATTTCTCGACAAAATCGCTGGCGAGACCGACGGCGTCGAAGATCTGCGCGCCGCAGTAGGATTGGTAGGTCGAGATCCCCATCTTGGAGATGACTTTGAGGATGCCTTTGCCGACCGCCTTGATGTAGTTCTTTTGCACCTGCCCGGCGCTGAGTGGCAAGTCGTTCTCGACGCGGATCTGCTCGAGAGTGGTAAAGGCGAGATAAGGGTTGATCGCCTCCGCGCCATAGCCGGCGAGCGCGCAGAAATGATGCACCTCGCGGGCCTCGCCGGTCTCGACGACGATGCCGGTCGAGGTGCGCAGGCCCTGGCGGATCAGGTGATGGTGCACCGCGGATGTCGCGAGCAAGGCCGGGATCGGCACCCGCTCGGAGGAGGTCCCGCGATCCGACAGGATCAGAATATTATGGCCCGCCAGCACGGCCTCGGTGGCCTCACGGCACAGCCGGTCGAGCGCCGGAACCATCCCGTCCGCACCTTCCGCCGCCGGCCAAGTCACATCGAGTGTATCGGTACGGAAGGCGCTGACCAGCTTCTCGATCGCGTGGATTTTCTTCAGATCACCGTCGGTCAGGATCGGCTGCGAAACTTCCAGCCGATAGTGCGAACCCGCCTCATGCCCCAACAGGTTCGGCCGCGGCCCGATCATCGACACCAGCGACATAACCAGTTCTTCGCGGATCGGGTCGATCGGCGGATTGGTGACCTGCGCGAAATTCTGCTTGAAGTAGTTGAAAAGCAGCTTGGGCTTGTTCGACAGCGCGGCGATCGGCGTGTCGGTGCCCATCGAGCCGACTGGGTCGTCGGCGTCGCGCGCCATTGGCTCGAGAAAGAACTGGATATCCTCTTTCGTGTAACCGAAGGCCTGCTGCTGTCTGAGCTGGGTCGTCGGATCATTGGGCGTCGACGATCCGGCCCTGTTCGAGATCGATCAGCAGCATCTTGCCCGGCTGCAGCCGCCATTTGCGGGTGATCTTCTCCTCCGGGACCGGCAATACCCCGGCCTCGGAAGCCATGATCACATGGTCGTCGTCGGTGACGATATAACGCGCCGGCCGCAGGCCGTTGCGATCGAGGGTCGCGCCGATCTGGCGGCCATCGGTGAAGGCGATGGCCGCCGGGCCGTCCCACGGCTCCATCAGCGCAGCGTAGTACTCGTAAAATGCCCGTCGCTGCGGGTCCATCAGCGGATTCCCGGCCCACGCTTCGGGGATCAGCATCATCATCGCATGAGCGAGCGAATAACCGCCACCGACGACGAGAAGCTCGAGCGCGTTGTCGATGCAGGCGGTGTCGGATTGGCCGGGCCCGATCAACGGCACCATTTTTGCCAGATCGGCGCCTAACAGATCCGAGGTCATCGCCTGCCGGCGCGCGGCCATCCAGTTGACATTACCGCGAACGGTGTTGATCTCGCCGTTATGGCAGAGGAAGCGGTAAGGGTGGGCCAGCCGCCACGACGGGAAAGTGTTGGTCGAAAACCGCTGATGCACCAGGGCTAGCGCCGAGACGGTCAGCGGGTCGCGCAGATCCGCGTAGAAGCTCTCGACCTGCGGCGCCAGCAGCAGGCCCTTGTAGACGAGGGTGCGGGTCGAGAAGGACGGGATATAGAGGTCGCGCAACGCCGGCAGCCCGTGCTGCTCGGCCAGGCCTGCGACGCGGTTAAGCACTTGCTTGCGGATCGTCAGAATCTTGCGCTCGAACGCATCCTGGTCGGCGATGTCAGGGCTGCACGCAACAACCGCCTGGCTGATCCACGGCATCGCCTCAACGACGCGGGTGCCGAGCCCCGTTGTGTCGGTAGGCACGTCGCGCCAACCGATCAGCGACTGTCCCTCGGCGCCGACGAAATGCTCGACGTGTTCGATCGCGATGGTGCGCGCCCGCTCGTCCCAGGGCAAAAAGCACATCGCGACCGCGTAGCGACCGGGCGGAGGGAGGGGCAAACCTCGCCCATCCGCCCAATCGCGCAGCAGGGCATCTGGCATCTGGATCAGGCACCCGGCCCCGTCGCCGACGAGGGGATCCGCCCCGACCGCGCCGCGATGGTCGAGATTGACTAGGATCTGCAGACCACGCGCGATGATGTCGTGCGATTTTCGTCCCTTGATGTTGGCGACGAAGCCGATACCGCACGAATCATGCTCGTTGCGCGGGTCGTAGAGGCCCTGTCTCTCAGGCAATCCCATCGCGTATGCTCTTCACCTGACGCTGTTGACGAAATCCGACCGCGCGCCTTCCTCGCGGCGGCGCAAACGCAATCATATGCATAAGATGGCCGGGGACGCGAATCGCTTTAAGCACCGGTCACCTCGCTGTCAAGCGCCGTTCCGCCGACCCCGAAATGGCGAGGGCGGTTTGCCTAATTCGTGTGCAGGCTAGTAACCGCCCCCGCCCCATGAGACCGGCCCTGCAACCGCCACGCAGTACGTCGGGAGCGGCGGCAGTCACGATCATGCAATATAGGTGACCTTTATCCGTAACAGTTGCCGCATAGGTTCCCCAGCGTGAACGCGACCTTGCGTTCGTTCAAACCGCAATTGCGGATTTCGGGGGATTCCGTACATGAGGGGGATCGTCTGTTTTGCGGCCGCAGCGTCGCTCACCGTGTCTTTGGGCCAGCCAGCCAGCGCAGCCGAGCACGGCGACGCGACGTCGGCGGCCCGGGTGTCGTCCGACGAAGGCGAGCGCGAGGGGTCGGGCGGGAGTGAACGGCCAAAACACTGCGGGCTCGACAACGGCATCGAGCACATCGTCCATATCCAGTTCGACAATGTCCATTTCCGCCGAGACAATCCGAATGTGCCTTCCGATCTCGAGCAGATGCCCAATCTGCTGAATTTCCTCAAGGACAAGGGCACGCTCTTCACCAACCATTACACCCCGCTGATCTCGCACACCGCGGTCGACATCCTGACGGCGCTGACCGGCGTCTATGGCGACAAGTTTGGTATCCCGATCGGCAACAGCCTGCGCTACTTCAACCCGGACGGCACCACCAATGGCATGTCGTCCTTTGCCTACTGGACCGATCCCGTCGCCGCCTTTTCCGGACAGACCGTGACGGACACCACCCCGCAAATGATCGACCAGCGGGGCAAGACCCACCCGGCACCGTGGGTGCCATTCACGCGTGCCGGCTGCGATGTCGGGGCATTCTCGGTGGCCAATATCGAGTTCGAGAATATCGGCCTCGACATCACGACTGTGTTCGGCGCGGGGTGTCTCCGGAGGACAAGGAGGCGCAGAGCGACCCGACCAAGGCCCAAGCCGATTTCCTCGGCATCGCGATCCATTGCGCGCAGAACAGCGCTTTGTGCGCATCCGGTAAGCCCGATCTGCTGTTGGACGAGCCGAGAGGCTATACCGGCTTTAAGGCTCTATTCGGCAACAAATACGTGCAGCCGCAAATTTCGCCGAAAGGGCCTGTGACCGACATAGACGGTAATGTCATCCAAGACAGCAAGGGCAATCCGGGCTTTCCCAACCTGTTCAACCCCTCGGCGGCGCAGACTCTCGGCTATCTCGCGACAATGCTCGAGGCAGGCGTGCCGGTGGTTTACGGCTACATCGCCGACGCGCACGACAATCACTTCACCGGTCAGAGCGGTACCTTTGGTCCCGGCGAGGCCGGCTACGTCGAGCAGCTCGCCGCCTACAACTCGGCATTCGGGAGATTCTTCGACCGCCTAAAAAAGGACGGCATCACCAAAGACAATACGCTGTTTGTCCTCACCGCCGACGAGAACGACCATTTCGTCGGGGGGCCGCCTTCGCCGGCGGATTGTGATGGCATCGAAGTGCCGTGCACCTATGCAAAAAAGGGCGAGATCAACGCCGACCTACGCAAGATGATCTTTACCGAGTTCGGTGACGTGACGCCGTTCACGGTGCACAGCGACGATGCGCCGACATTCTATATCGAAGGCAACCCCGCGCAAACTGCGGCAATCACGCGAACGCTCGAGCGCGAAGCCGGCGAGCTATTGGGGTTCGATATCGTCGACGGGCCGAACGGCAGCACCAATCAGGTGACGCAGGCACTCGCCGATCAGGCCGAGCAGGATCTGCTGCACATGATCTCCCACGATCCGAAGCGCACGCCCAATTTCATTCTGTTCGCCAATCCCGATTATTTCCTCTCGGCCGGGACGAAGGCGGCGCTGTGCAACACCACCGATCCTTCCGACTTCAAGAGCTGCTTTGTAGAAAACTCCGGCTTCGCTTGGAACCACGGCGACTTCCAGAAGGAAATCACCAAGACCTGGCTCGGCATGGTCGGTCCCGGCGTACTTAAGCGGGGCACCTTCGGCGAGATCTTCAGCGATCATACGGACATTCGGCCGACGGTCCTCAGCCTGGTCGGCCTCAAGGACGACTACGCCCATGACGGGCGCGTCCTGTTCGAGGCGCTTGCCGATCACGCGACCCCCCGGGCGCTGCGTGCCCATCGGGACACTCTCTCAGCTTTGGCGGACGTTTATAAGAAGATCAACGCGCCGCTCGGGGAGCTCGGCTTTACGACGCTCACCGGCATCTCGACCACCGCGCTCAAGGGAAGCGAGGCGACCTATAACTCGCTCGAGGCGCAAATCAAGACCATCACCAAGCGGCGCAACGACATCGCGGCAAAGATGATCGAGATGCTGGAGAACGCCGCTTTCGAGGACCAGCCGATCAACGAGGCAAAGGCGGTGCAACTGATCGACCAGGCGTTCGATCTCCTCGACTCGATCCCCTGATTTCCGCTTGCCTCGAGGGCGGTCAGTGCGCGAGGGTGGGGAGCCTTTCACGGGGCACCACCAACCCATAAACCACTCGAGCCCTATCGGGGTTCGGTCAATTTTATAGGAGGAGACGTGACCCGACCCCGCGTTGCCGATGATTTCGCTGCGATCCGTGCGCGCATGGAGGAGTTGCGCCGCGAGCGTGCGCAGGCCGTGAAAAAGGAAGCTCAAGACACAGACGAGACCGGTCCCGGCGGCCGCGGCCTGTTGAAAAGGCTCGAAAGCCGCCATCGGCCGGAACCCCACGACCTACCTACGGGCTTGCCAAGCCGGCGTTACGGATCCAGCCGCTAAGCGGGCCGCGCCCGCTGTTCTCGCGGAGATTACCGATGACCCCACGACAGACGATGAGAACGCTGATCGCGCGCCGCGGGTACACGATGGTGCCGGGCGCCTACGACACCTTGACGGCGCGGCTCGTCGAGCAGGCCGGGTTCGCCGCGGTCTATCTGACCGGAGGCGGCTATTCGCGGGCGAACGGCTATCCCGATCTCGGGCTGCTGACCTTGTCCGAGAACGTCCGCTTTATCGGGCTGACGGTCGAGGCAGTCGGGATCCCGATCATCGCCGACGCCGATACCGGCTACGGCAACGCGATCAACGTGATCCGCACCGTCCGCGAATACGAGAAGTCGGGGGTCGCCGCCTTTCACATCGAGGACCAGTTAGCACCCAAGAAATGCGGCCATTACGAGGGCAAGGAGGTCATCAGCACCGCCGAGATGGTCGGCAAGATCCATGCCGCGGTCGACACCCGGCAGGACC
>WNFQ01004572.1_pt1 | contig 14145 bp, 15 predicted proteins | sample 5400171 | NCBI WGS metagenome assembly WNFQ01 (sample SAMN13153356, study PRJNA577476) | soil metagenome | isolation source: 20 cm soil under Madrone tree | place: USA:California | collected 2016-06-14
CTTTCATCTTTCCTCCCTCTATTTGCAGCGCGCCTTGCTGCCCGACGTTGCCGGACTGTTTCGCCGGGTAAAGGCGGCGGGCCTAACTATTTCGCTCGATACCAACGATGACCCGCAAGACCTCTGGGACGGCGACTTGAAGAATTTGCTGAAATATGTGGACGTATTCCTTCCCAACACCCGCGAAGCCACCAGGATCACGGGAACCAATGACATGGATGCCGCCATCCGGCAGCTAGCGGAAATGGTTCCGCTAGTGGTCGCAAAACTTGGCGCGGAGGGAGCATTGGCGCAACGAGGCGCGGAGCGGTTCGCCAGCCCAGCGCTGAAAATCACGGCAGTCGACGCGGTCGGCGCCGGCGATAGTTTCGACGCCGGTTTCCTGCACGAGTATCTTCGAGGCTCCGATTTGACAGCCTGCCTGGCCAGCGGCAACCGTGCAGGCGCTCTCTCTGTCACTCGCCCGGGAGGAACAGAAGCGTTCCGCGACAAGGAATATCGCGAGCGATTCCTGCGCGAGCACGGCGCGTAATGTGTGGGGCGGGCCCCACATGGGAAATCTACCGGCTCAGCTCCAGCAGCAGATGATCCTTGAACTCGGTCTTAAGCCGGGGAGGCGCTTCCGCCGTGGCTTTCACCGTCCCGACATCCTTGCCTTCAGCGTAGTCCGTCACGTGATAACTTCCCGGCTCCAGCCCCCGCAGTTCGATCTCTCCCTTCCACGGCGATGACGAAGGTGCGAAGAACGCATAGAACATCCTACCGTCTTTTTCAATCGCGTAACCCTCCGGCGCGTCGTACCCGTACACATAAAGATTTCGGAACGTACCTTTCGACAGCATCTTCTGGTTGTAGATGCCGATCCACTTCTTCCAGTGTTCCTCTTTAGATTGGGTAAGCGTCACCGGCTTGAATTTCGGACCCGGATCGGGCCACACGAATTTCGTTCCCACAACGCCGCCGGCGCCAATGGTCGAAGCGAAATCCTCGCCGTGCTCCCGCCAGTTATTGCCGATGCGGTCCATGGCGGAGAGTTCCACGTGATCTCCGTACACCGCGGACTCCGGCCCCAGCAGCGCCTTGTACATCTTGATGCGGCGCCGCACCTGCACCGCGCCCACCGGATCGGCCGTCACCGCCTGATCGATAAATGGCAACCAGGCCAGCGACGGCGGCGTACCACACGGACAGCTCTGAGTCACACTCTCCGGCTTGAGCGCGCGGCTGGTCTGGAAAATCGTCTTGTACACATCGCCCATGGCGTTGACCGAATCCTGCGGAGACTTATGGTGATGCGCCGGGTTGTAGCACATGGGCACGCTGTAAATATTGTCCAGCTTGGATCCATCGAATCCCCAGTCCCCGATAAATTTCTCCGTAAGCTTTTTGTAGAACTGCTGCACTTCAGCCACGGCCGGGCATAGCGTCGCCAAGTCGCGAGTCATGCGTGCATGTTTCCCGTCCTTGTCGAGAATGAGCCACTCCGGGTGCTCCTCCGCAACCTTCGAGAGTACATACTTGTGCGACTCATATTTGCTCTGGCCGTCTTCCACGCCCAAGGGCAGCCACCACAGCTGCACCAGGATTCCCTGCTTGTGAAAGTCATCCGTCATCTTCTTGATGGAATCGCCGGGAAAGGTATCCGCGCGCGGATTCCAGTCACCGTAAGTGTCGAACCAACGATCATCGAGCGTCGCCCACTTGATGCCCAGTTCCTTGAGCTTCGGCACCGTGCCCAGCATCTGCGCCGGGGTGACGTTGAATTCATAACCCCAGCCGCACCAGCTGACGTTATAAGCTTCGCTCGAAGGCTTGGGAATCTCCCATCCCTCTTTCTGCAACACACTCGACCAGGCGTGCAGCGGCTCATAAAAATCGCCCGCATAGACCGCAACAAAGCTTCGCGGCGTGGAATAACTCTCCCCCGGTTTGAGTACTGTGTTGGCGGCGATGTCCACCCCGGCCTCTACGCCATCCGCACCCACCCTGACAGGCAGGGACAGCGTCAGCGGCAGGGTTTCGACGTGACCAAGGGCCTCGCCCGCCGACGCCGTCCAGAACGCGACCACCGGAATGCCGCCGCCGTAGCCGCCCTTCACCTGTGCCCCCATGAGGTTCGGCTGCGAGAAGGTTCGAGTCAGCTTTACCACGTCATCTTTTCCCCAGTCGTAGCTTGATCCGTGGAAGCTCCACATGTCATAGGGCTGCGCCTTCTTGTCCGTCAGATTTCCGCTGAACCTGTGCCGCTGTTCGACCACCCGGTCAATGCGGAAATCTTCTGCGCCAGTATTCTTATATTCCGCGCTTGAAAGCAGGATGGTCGGAAAGTCGTCGTATACTTCGATCCGCAGCGTACGTTGAATGCCAGCTGCCGCCCCGTCCACTGGGCCGGCAGCAATTTCCACCCGCTTGCCCCGGCCCAATTTCCCGACGCAGTCCTGCACCTTGGCCTGGCCGAAGTCGAGCGCAAACGGAACTTCCTTGCCATCTCGCACGAGAAAATCACTGCCGCCCTCACGCGGCTCGTCCAGGGTGACCTTCTGCCCCGCCTTGAGCAGCGAGGCCTGTATGTAACCGGAGGGCAGAATCTGGAACTCGGCCGAACTGGTGATGAGGACGATCGGCCCGCCCGGTTTCACATCCACTTTGATTTGGGACGGTTGAGGCGCCGGCTTCGTCTTCGCCGGAGGAGGCGTGCAGCTAACGACCAAGAGGCAAACTCCGGTGAGCAAGAGCCAGCCTGCACGGATCGCACCGGAAGAAACCGCCCTAGCGTTCATGGCGTTGCCATACCTGGTTGTCATTGCGCCCCTCCTTTTGCTCCACCCTTGAACTGCCGAAACACTCGCTCCGCATTCAAGTGATAGATTTTCTCCAACACCGGATCGGACAATCCCAGGCCGTAAATTTCCCAGCGTCCCTGCGCCGGATACCCCCAGTAATCGAACGATTCATCCCCGGTTTCAAGCCAGCGAAAATGGCTTCGGTACATGGCTTCATCCATGCCGTTGTCGGTGCCAAACATTACCCGGTCCTGATACTTAACAAAGAGCTCGCGGGTGCGTCGAGGCTGCCGCCCCAACTCCGCTTCCCGAGCCCCAAACTCCACCATCACATTGGGATGTTCGTCGAGCATGCGAGTGACCCAATCCAGATTCTCCGGCCAGCCCAAATGCAGCGACACAAAAAGCGTTTCCGGATGCCGGGCAAAAACGCGATTACGCGCCTCCAGCAACTTCTCCAGCGTCGGAAACTGCGGACCGTAAAAGCTCCAGTCCGGATGCTCAGTTAGCTCCTCATAGCGCTCGTTGCGCGCGTCCGTGGGATGGAAGAAAGCCTCCGGATCGCCAGTGTGAATGAAGACAGGAATCCCCAAACGTCCGCATTCGTGCCAGACCGGATCCAGCCGCGGATCGTCGATCGCGACCAGCTTCCCGGACTTATCCCGCACGCCCAGGCCCAAGTCCTTCAGCAGCTTCAGCCCGCGAGCGCCCCGGCCGACCGCATCGTCCAGCTGTCGCACCATTTCCCCGCTGAAAGTGGGATCGTCGATTTTGCTCCAGTCGATTTGGGTGAACACGATGAACCGCCCTGGATATGGCTTCACCATCTCGTCGATGACGTGCTGCAGCTTGTCGCCCCACATGCCAGTGAGAATGACCACGGTCCTCACGTTGGTGTGATTCATAACTTCAATGACCCGTTCGGGCGGCATGTGTTCGTCAATGCCAGCGGCATCGTTGGTGTGGTTGTGCACATCGATGACGTAGAACTTAGCTTTGGGAACCTCTTGGGCGGGGGCGTGAAGCATGGAGGCAGGATGAAAATCTCGCAATAGGAGCGTCTTCTTCTGCTCGGCGTCGGCCGCTGACTTATACCCGATCTGGCCAGGGTCCGCCGATCGGTTTCCAGCCTGCGCCCAGGCAGTCGAGACAGCAAGAAGAAGAGCCGTTACTAGTTTCCGCTGCGAACCCAGGCGAACTCCGGTCAAACTCATGGCAACACCCTTCGGACCTTTCCTAAATGAAAGCAAAAGCAAGCAATCGCAACTATACAACAGCGACTCAATAGCAGTCCCGATATTCGCGGCATTCCCGGTTTTCCCAAGATGAAACCAGGCTTCGGTTTTTTGCCGTCCGATTGCCGGGCAGAGACGGCGGCCAGCCTGTTGGCTCTGTGCAAAAATCGCGCCAACCGCTAATCTGTCTTTGGCATCTTCATGCCAGCAGGTTTGCTAAAGCAGGCCTACGAAGAGGTGAGAAATGAAATCGCGTAAAGAGAAAGTGCTTCTTAATCTGCTGCTGGGCACCGGCATTTATCTGCTCGACTCCATGCGCGGGCGTATGGCGGGAACCGTCGAGGATCTGCGGTCCAAAGCGCAGGATACTTATGAAACTGCTTCTGATCGCGTCAGCCGGGCTGCCGACGTGATTCGCGGCGAAGACAACAGCAACATGCTGGGCGCCGTCGCCGCCGGGCTCCTGGGCCTGGGAATCGGCGTGGGCGTAGGTCTGTTGCTGGCTCCCGCCAGTGGAGAAGAAACCCGTAACAACATCGCCGAAAAAGCGCGCAACATTCGCGACCAGGTTTCGTCGCGTGTAGGCGCCACCGGCACCTACGGGATGTAGGCCCGTATGGCGACGGGCGCCTTCGCCCGCGCACGTGTGAACTTCGGGCTCATGTAGGAAGGGGTGTCCCGGCCACAGCATGCCGGTGAACTTATGGGGAGGGGCACGCCTTCCTGTCGTGCCGCTTGTCGCTGAAAACAGGCTCGGCTTCGGCCGCCGCGGTTCGCTCTTTCATCCCACCGCATCACTCTCCCGCGGAAAGTTGAAGCCAGCGTTTGTAGTGAATCGGCCAGACCACGGTCCACGTCTTGCCGCCGTCTTTTGATCCGTCCCGGCTCCGGCCGAATTCATTGTGGGTTATGTTTTGAAGACCATGCGTTGCAGAGCCTTGGTGCCATCGGCACGCATAGCTTCGCGTGAGCCAATCGCAGGGCCATAAGCGGGCGCTCGTTCAACTCGTGTGATACACCTTTACTATTAAGCTTTCGCCCCTGAATCTTGTGTCCATTCACCTGATGTCCCTGAACCCGCAACAAGCTATGTTTCTTTTTGTGGCCGGCATCCTGGGCGGAGCTTTAAACGCGGTCGCGGGCGGTGGCAGCTTTGTGGCTTTTCCCGCCCTGTTGTTGGTCGGTGTGCCGCCGATTCCTGCCAACGCCACCAACACGCTCGCCCTTTGGACGGGCGTAACAGCCAGCGGAGGCGCGTACCGCAACCGACTCGATGTACCCCGGCGGGTGTTGATGCCCCTGCTGATCACCAGCTTCGTCGGCGGAATCATCGGCGCATTTCTGCTGCTCAAAACCCCGGCGCACACCTTTTTGCGCGTGCTGCCCTGGCTGATGCTGGGTGCGACCCTTCTGTTCGTGTTTGGCAATCGCCTGGCGCGCGGACATCCTTCGAGCGTGGGGCATGACGCCACCACAGCAGCCATCCTGGGAGCCTCGATTTTCGAGCTGGTAGTCGCCGTATATGGCGGTTACTTCGGCGGCGGCGTCGGCATCGTCAACCTGGCCATGCTGGCGGCCGTCGGCATGACCGACATCCACGCCATGAACGCGTTGAAGAGCATTCTAGGCATGGCCATCAACGGCATCGCTGTACTGGTATTTATCGTCAAGGACGCGATTTACTGGCCCCAGGGCATAGTCATGATCGTGGGCGCGCTGGTGGGCGGGTATCTCGGGGCGCACTATGCGCAGAAACTACCCCAGGCGTGGGTGCGTAATTTCGTAATCCTCGTGGGGGCGGGGATGACCGTGTGCTTCTTCGTGAAAGCGTATACATGACCAAGAGAGCAATCGTTCCGGGTTCGGTTTTAGATTGCAGATTTTAGATTTCAGAGCGAAGCGTTCAGGATTTTCAGAACGTCGGATGTGGAGTTGGTCCCCGCTCCAATCTGAAATCCTCAATCTGCAATTGGAATCTACGGCAACGGTTCAGACGTGTGCTCGTGCACGATCAGCCACTTGCCGCCCTGCTTTTCGAAGATCACCGTCCAGCGCAGCGTAGCCAATTCGTGTTTGCCGGCAGCGGTGATGGCGTCTTCCTTGAGGGTAGCGGCTGCCCAGGTCAGGTTGCCGTCGGTGTGCATCTGGGCATCGTCGTTCACCGTCAGCTTGAAGCTCTTGTAACCCTTCAGCACTTCCTCCACACCCTTCTGATACTCCGCCCAATTGTTGTATTTCAGCGGGACGATGTCGAAGAAAGTGTAGTCGCCCTGATCGTAATACTGGGCCATATTAGCCGGATTGCCCGCACTCCAACCGTCCATAAGCTTTTGCAGGTAGGCCTTGTCCGGGGCGCCGGTCGCAACGGTTTTCTTCTTAGACGCGCCAAGGCTGGAAAGGCTGAGCGCGAGTACACACATCAGAATGGTCAAAAGGCGCTTGTGCATTGAGCTTCCTCCGATTCGGCGACAGATTGTCGCACAAAGAGCAAAGAGCCGCAAACGACAAAGGCGGAAGTCGGGCCCGCCAGCTGGCCGCTGCATGCAGCCGCCCGGTTTGACGCTTTTCCACAGCGCACGCTAAAATGGATGGGTTTGCCTGTAGTTATGGCTCCGTTCTGGAGCCGTCCCGCATTCGTGGCTCAAGGCGCCGACGCGGAAAGCAGCAAGCACAGCATGAGGGTTCCCGAAATCGCGCCAGGGCGCGACGGGCATAGGATTGGACGGAGGCATAGGTATGTACGCGGTCATCCGCGCCGGTGGAAAGCAGTACCGGGTGGCGCCCGGCGACGTGATTCGATTAGAAAGTCAGGGCAACGGCACTGACGGCAAAATTGAGTTCAGTGACGTGTTGGCGGTCTCAGGCGAGCCCGGCCAGATCGCTCGCCCCCAGTCGGCAGCGCTCGTGACCGGTGAAATCGTGGAACAGGGCCGCGGCGCGAAGATTCTGGTTTTCCATTACAAGCGCAAAAAGCAATACAAGAAGCTGCGTGGACATCGCCAGGGATATACCGCGGTGCGCATTACAGAGATCGCGGTCGATGGACAGAAATTCACCGCCCCCGAGCTTCCCAAGAAAGAAGCAAAAGCGAAAAAAGCGAAGCCCGCCGAAATCGAAGAAACCGCCAAAGCCGAGGTGAAGACATCTAAAGCCGCTGGGAAAAAAACAGCAGCCAGGAAGACCGCGGCACCAAAGAAAGCTGCGCCAAAAAAGAAAAAGTAGCGCCGGCGTCTCGCCCGCTGTCCAGCGGGCATCTTGCCCGCCGCAATGAGAGCTGACAGCTAACTGGAAACCAGGACTGGAAACTTAGAATATGGCACACAAAAAAGGTTTAGGTAGTTCACGAAACGGGCGCGACTCAAACGCGCAGCGCTTAGGCTTCAAAGCTTTTGGCGGGCAAGTGGTCCCGGGCGGCACTATCATCGTGCGCCAGCGCGGGACCCGGGTTAAGCCCGGCCTCAACGTCGGCCGCGGCAAAGACGATACCCTTTTCGCCAAAATCAGCGGGCGCATCAAGTTCCTGGACAAGGGCTCGATGGGAAAGTTCGTCATGGTCGAACCGCTGGAAGCAAAGTAGCAGCCGGATAGCCTGTGAAAGACAACCAAAGGGTCGCAGAGAGACTCCAGCGGCCTCAAGCCTCGGCGCGGGCCGAGGCTTTTTTGTATCCTTGCTGACGACTGAAAGACCGACGGCTGACGACTTATGTTCATCGACGAAGCTAAAATCCGCGTCAAAGCCGGCGACGGCGGCAACGGCTGCATGGCCTTCCGCAGAGAGAAGTTCGTTCCCCGCGGCGGTCCCTCGGGTGGTGACGGCGGCAAGGGCGGCGACGTGATCATGGAGTCCAGCGAACGCCACAATACGCTGGTGCATTTCCGCTTCAATCCGGAATACAAAGCCCAACGCGGACGCCATGGAGAAGGCTCCAACAAAACCGGCCGGGAGGGAGTGGACGTCCTGCTGAAAGTTCCGGTGGGCACAATCTTGTACGACGACGAAACCGGAGAAAAAGTACACGACTTCACACGCCCCGATGATCGCATCGTCATTGCCTGCGGCGGGCGCGGTGGGCGGGGAAATGCCAGGTTCGCGACTTCCACACACCAGGCCCCGCGTGAGCACGAACCTGGGCGCCCCGGCGAAGATCGGGTTTTCCGCCTCGAACTGAAACTGCTCGCCGACGTAGGTCTGGTCGGTTATCCCAACGTGGGCAAGTCCACATTGATCTCACGCATCTCGGCTGCCCGGCCCAAGATCGCGGATTACCCTTTTACCACCCTGCAGCCCAACTTGGGGGTCGCGGTCGCCGGGCAACCACCCAACGAGAAGAGTTTCGTAGTGGCCGATATCCCTGGACTGATCGAAGGCGCGCACGCCGGAGCAGGACTGGGCACTCAATTCCTTCGCCACCTCGAGCGCACTCGACTCCTCGTACACCTTGTAGATGTCTCTGACGCCAGCGGTCGTCCCGATCCAGTCAAAGATGTTGCAGTGATTAGTGAAGAACTGGCCAGCTTCGGGGCGCATCTGGACCAGAAACCAATGATCATGGTCGCCTCCAAGATTGACGTCGCCAATAAGGAAAAACTGGCCAAGCTCAAACGCTACAGTAAGAAGAACGCCTTGGAGTTGTTCCCCGTCTCCGCGGTAACCGGAAAGGGGATCGACGATCTGAAATACGCAGTCGCGGAGAGACTGGAAGAAATTCGCTTGCAGGCTTCCTCAGAAGCTGTCAGTCAGTGATGCCAGTTTGTCAGCGAACTGACAACTGAGAACTAATCACTGACCACTGGTTTTAAATACAAATCTTCCATGGCCCTATGCACCTTGTCCAAAAGCGCCTCCATATTCCTCAGGGTGTATCCCGCGGTTGAAATGGCTTGGCCCACGCGCATTTCGAGCGGGCGGCATTTGATGTGGTAGGTATCCATGGGCAGCAATTCGTAGGTCCCCACCAGGGCTACCGGCACAATGTCCACCTGCGCCTTGATCGCCAGAAAAAATGCTCCCGGCAAGAACGGTTTGATTTGACCGTCGGGCGTGCGCCCGCCCTCGGGGAAAATTACCAGCGGCAGGCCACTCTTTAGGCTTTTTAGCGCCGAGCGAATACTACCGATCGATCGCGCCGGATTCTGCTGGTCAATACAGATCTGTCCAGAACGTTTCAAGTGCCATCCCACGATCGGGTAACTCAACAATTCCTTCTTGAAAACGATGCGAAACTGGAATGGCAAATAAACGTACAGCAGCGGAATATCCAGCGCCGAGGCGTGATTCACAGCGTAGACGTGAGGCTTCGAGGTGTCGATCTTCTCCAGCCCAGCCACCGTCGTGGGTGAGCAGACAATCCTCATGATCAGTTCCGACCAGAAGCGGGCAAAGCCGTGCAGAATACCGCCCTTCTCCCCCAACAGAGAAACAGGAATGGAAATGATTCCGAGGCCGACGGTAATGAGCCAGATGAGCGGATCGAAGATGAAATACGAACGCAGCCGGCTGAGCCATCCGTAGCGTCTGGAAACCGTCGCCCTCGCGGATGAAGGCGGGCGCGAGCGGGCAGATTCCCCCGCCCGTTCAGCCGTGTTATCAATCTCGGTAATCGGTGTCTTCACAGACAGCACTGCTCATTAGATGCGCACGCCGAGCAATCGCATCGCCTCTCCTACAATGTAAATCGAGCCCGTAATGACCACTACCGTGTTTGGCTGCGCCGAAGTTCTTGCCCTGGCAATCGCAGCCGCCATATCCGGGGCTTCGTCGATCGGGGTCGAAACCCGAGATGCCGCTTCGCGAATCTCGTCCGGCATGGCCGAGCGCGGATTGGCGGCGTGAGTCGCAATCACACGCTCTGCCAATGGAAACAGAATTTCCGCCATCTCGCCAATTGCCTTATCTCGCATCGCCCCGAAAATGAATGTGAGCGGGCGTTCCGCGTAGCCAGCCGAAAGCGTCGAACGTAGAGCCCATGCCCCGGCGGGGTTATGCGCGACATCCAACACATATTCGGGCGCACCGTTGCTGGGCGGCAGCACTTGGAATCTTTCTCAGTTGATGGCGTCCAACCAGCGGACTCTCTACCAGAATGTGCGCACCCATCACCTGCAGCGGATAGCGAGAAATCGTGGGCTGGGTGCCAGCTACCCCGTACAGGGCGCTAGCAGGACTCACCGGCGGCACATACGGCACCGCGCTCACCGCACGCGCCCCCAACTCCATGATCGTGCGCCCGATCACGTCGTTGGCCTGTGGCTGCTGCGGCAGCGTGACCACCACGCCGCCGGGCCGGATGATCCCGGCCTTTTCGACCGCAATCTCAGCCACGGTATCGCCCAAAAACTTCTGGTGGTCCAGCGAGATATCCGTAATGACGCTCACCCGCGGCTCGATGACGTTGGTAGCGTCCAACCGCCCGCCCATGCCTACCTCGAGCACCGCGATGTCGACCTTTCTACGTGCGAAATACTCAAAAGCGATAGCCGTTAGCATCTCGAAAAAGCTGGGATGCCAGGGTAACCTACCCTCGCCGACCAGTCGCTCGGCAATGCGATCCACCAAATCGTGCAGCCAAGTAAAATCGTCATCGCTGATCTGTTCACCGCTAATCTGGATGCGCTCGTTAATCCGCGCCAAATGCGGAGAGGTATAAAGACCGGCCCGCACGCCCGAAGCTTGCAGGATCGAAGCCAACGTCGCCGCGGTCGAGCCCTTGCCATTCGTACCCGCGATTAGCACCCCCGGAAAACGCCGCTCGGGGTTATCCAGCGCACACAGCAAGCCTCGCATGTGCGCCAAATCGAACTTGGGCGTCGACGTCTGAGCCAGTTCGTGGCCCAGCGCGTACATGCGCGCAATCGCAGTTTCGTAGGACATGGGACAGTCGTCAGCCTTCAGCCAACTCCTAGGGTAACAGCTTCGACTTTAAGCTCTCGAGGTCATGCATTGAAGCGCACGATTGCAGGGCCGAACAGGGGAAAGGCGCGGCCTGACAGGAACGACTGAAACTAGACTGACTGATTTTAGGCTGACGTCTGACGGTCGACGTCCGACGCATGATCCATAAACTCCAGCGCCCGCGCAATATGCGACTTCAACTGCTTGCGGTGCACCACGGCATCCAGCATGCCGTGCTCGAGCAAAAATTCACTCCGCTGAAAGCCCTGCGGAAGCTTCTGCCGTATGGTCTGCTCGATCACGCGGGGCCCCGCAAATCCGATCAGCGCCCCGGGTTCGGCGATGTTCAGATCGCCCAGCATGGCAAACGAGGCGGTCACCCCCCCGGTCGTCGGGTCGGTCAGCACCGAGATGAATGGAACCCTGGCTTCATCCAGCCGGGCCAGGGCGGCAGAGATCTTGGCCAACTGCATCAGGCTGATTACACCTTCCATCATGCGCGCCCCGCCCGAAGCGGAAACAATCACGATGGGCGCCTTGGTCTCGGTCGCCTGCTCGATGGCTCGCGTGATCCCTTCCCCCACTACCGCTCCCATGCTCCCACCGATAAACCCGTACTCCATCGCGCTTACGATCACGGTACGGCCATTCAACTTGCCCCGAGCATTAATCAACGCATCCTTGAGCCCGGTCTCAGCCTGGGCTTGCTTCAAACGGGCCGAATAGGCCTTCAGGTCCACGAATTTCAACGGATCGGTGGAGACCAGGTTCGAATCCGAAACCTCATACTCGTTGTCATCGAGCAACTGAGCCAGACGGCTGCGGGCGTCGATCCGGAAATGCCGGTCGCACTTGGGACAAACGTTGAGGTTCTCTTCCAGATCTTTTTTCCAGATAATCTGACGGCAGGTATCACACTTCACCCACAGCCCCTCGGTGCGCACCTTGCGCTCCCCCGAAGTATCCAGCTCACCGGCTTGTCGCTTGAACCATGCCATGTCGTCGTTGGTCGTTGGTCGTTGGTCGTTGGTCAAGACCCTTTGGCAGCAGGCCCGGCAATGACCAACGACTCACGACGATTCAGTACTCAATCCCCCTCTGCGCCAACACGCCCTTTTCATAGGCATGCTTTACCTGGCGCATCTCGGTCACTGTGTCGGCGAGATCGACAATTGTCGGATGGGCGTTCCGCCCGGTCAAGATAATGTGGACCATTTCAGGTTTGTTCTTCAGAGTCTCCGCCACCTTCGCCGGATCGAGCATCCCGTAGCTGATCGCATAATTAATCTCATCCAGGATAACCAGGTCCCAGGTGCCGGATTGGATTGCCTTCGCCCCCTCCGCCCAGGCCTCCTCGACCATGCGGACATCCTCCGGATCAGGCTTCTCGGTTCCCACCTTCACGAAACCGCGTCCCATCTGCTTCATGACGAACTTATCGCCAAAAGCATGGACCGCATCCAGCTCGCCGTAGTGCCATGAGCCCTTTAGAAACTGCAGCATCAGAACGCGCATCCCCTGGCCCACCGCGCGCAAGGCCGTACCCATGGCAGCGGTAGTCTTACCCTTGCCCGGGCCAGTATTCACGATAATGAGACCACGGCGGATGTCCTGCATACCAGGCGAATTTTTGATTGTACCTGTTCCGCTAGATGTGAGCGCGGGCATCCGCGCTCGTGCGCCCGCAATCCACTGATTCTAAAAGCCGACGCTAGGTGAGAAGCCAAACGAGGCATGACCGCACACACGCGCGGACGACCGCGCCTACAGCGATCTTCTGACTACTTGCAGATGGGATGAATGGGAGTTCCAGCCTACGGCATCTCGATGACTGAGCGCAGATCCACCTTCGCATCGGCGGCAGGCGCAGGATTCTCGTCGCCTATTAGCCGGATCGTAACCCGGAGAGCATCAACCTCTTTTTTGACCTTGACCATTTCCTGTTCTTTACTCTTAAGCACTTCGAACGGATTCTTCATCATACGAGTCCTTTATGGGGGAGGGCTGAAATAGCGAGCGTTGTTCCGCTGTCATAGCAACTGTAGCCCTCCAACGAGCAGGACGGAACATCACGAAGGTACACGCCTGAATTCCTATTGTTTTCAGTGCCCCAGATGATAGGGATGTCCTTTTAGAATGGTGAAAGCCCGATAGAGTTGCTCCAGCAGCACGATCCGGGCTAAGTCGTGGGCTAGGGTCAGCTTGCCCAATGACAGTACCAGCGTGGCCGCCTGCCGGGCCTGGTCAGAAAATCCATCCGCTGGGCCAACACCGAACAACAACGGCAAGGGATTCCGGTCCTGATAGCCACCCAGAAACTTTGCCAGCTCCTCGGAAGAAAACTGCTTCCCCCGCATGTCGAGCAGCACCAGCACGTGCTTTGTGTGGCGCACGCCTCGCGCACATAGTTTCAAAAGAGCGGGTTCATCTTTCAGCGTGATCCCTTCGACGTCGGCGTAGTGCGACAAACGTTTCAGATACTCATCCGTCAGCGACTGGACGGCCGGTTCCTTGCTTTTGCCGATCCATGCAACTTTGAGTTTCACAGGTGGGATTTAACCACAACGGACAAAGCGGACGGCGGATTTCATGCGGCAGGAATAACTAGGCCCGCTTCTTTTTCAAAGCGCGTACCGGAGCGCGCTTTCGCCCGGCCACCAACTCGGAGGGCTCCATGCGACGCGCCGACAATCTGATTGGGCCGCAGGCCGGCCTTCTTCAAACGAGTTTCCACTTCGTCTGCGATCGCCTGCACCTGCCGCGGATTTGTGCCGCTGCACACGACGAAGTAATCGGTGAATGCACCCGATCCTTGCTCCAGTTCCAATATGGTGATTTCTTCTGCCTTCTTCTCCAGGCAGGCCTGTATCGCTTCGGAGATCTGTGCTTCAGATTCGTTCTTCTTCATGCGGAAATCAGTCGTCAGTCGTTAGTCCTCAGTCCTCAGTCTTCAGTCGTCGGCCAAACCCATTGTAGCCGACGCCTAGGCTTCGGTGGCTTGACAACTGAGAAACGACAACTGGCAACTATGAATACAAACCCGCTTTCTTGATGTACTCCTCAACCGCAGCATCCACAAACTTGCGCAAGCGCTTCTTGGCCGCCACCGCGTCCCTTATCGCCGTCGCCGAAACCGGCTGATGCACATTTTCCAGCAAATGCACCGTCGCTCCACGCAACACCAGATCGCCTTTGGCTGGTTGTTTGGCGAAGGGTTGGCTCACCGCGGGAGCCG
>WNFQ01003044.1_pt1 | contig 14144 bp, 10 predicted proteins | sample 5400171 | NCBI WGS metagenome assembly WNFQ01 (sample SAMN13153356, study PRJNA577476) | soil metagenome | isolation source: 20 cm soil under Madrone tree | place: USA:California | collected 2016-06-14
AACCACAAGAACCGGCAGCTTCATTGTAGCGGCCAAATCGCTGACGAAGTAATCTGAGCGAATCGGCACGAGCCAACCGCCTGTTCCCTCCACGATAACGTATTCAACGCGCTCTTGCAGAGCGTGAAAGGCAAAGAGGATCTGTTCGATATCGATGGTCACTTTCTCCATGAGAGCGCCCACGATAGGAGCGGCCGGTGTTTTTAACCAAACTGGATTTACCTCATCGATCGCGACGCAATCACTGCCGGCTGCCAGAAGTGCCTCGGCATCGCGACGATCTCCGCAGCAAATCGGCTTCATCCCGGCGCATCGGATTCCCGATGCGCGCAATAGATGCAAGAGCCGTGCGGCAATGTGGGTCTTTCCCACGCCGGTGTCCGTCCCGGTAATGAAGAGACTCACGCGACTTGTGCTACGCGCTCGGATGCGCTTGGCGAACGACTGGCGAGGATCGTCTCCATCATCGACTGAAAAATCTTCGCGCCATCTGCGCTCCCGAGCCTCGAGTCGGAGGCGCGATCAGGGTGAGGCATCAGACCGAAGATATTTCGCTCGAGATTGCAAATGCCAGCGATGTTTTCGATTGAGCCATTCGGATTGGCGTCTGGAACAATCCGGCCCTCTGCATCCGCGTAGCGCAAGACTACCTGTCGATTAGAGTTCAAGCGCTGCAAAGTCTCCGGATCGGCGAAGAAACAGCCTTCGCCGTGCGCTACCGGCAGACGCAGAAGCGTTCCTTTCGGGCAGCCGTGAGTGAACGGCGAATCGTCCACTTCCACTCTGGTGATAACCATGTCGCACACGAAGCGCAGCGAACGATTGCGCACCAACGCGCCAGGCAGCAGGCCGGCCTCGCACAAAACTTGAAACCCGTTGCATGTGCCAAGCACAAGTTTGCCCGCGCGCGCGTCTTCGGTCACTGCTTTCATGACTGGCGAAAAGCGAGCGATCGCTCCGCAACGAAGATAATCACCATAGGCAAACCCTCCCGGCAGCACGATCGCGTCGAAACCATCGAGCGACGTTTCCTTGTGCCACACGTACTCGGCATGCAATCCATCCACGGCGTTGATGCCCGCGACACAATCCTGGTCGCAGTTCGAACCGGGAAACTGGATGACAGCGAATTTCATGTCCATCTAATGCGCGGCCCCGGCTTCTCGCTGCTCAGCGTGATAATCGTTCACGACCAGGCAGGCGTGAATAACTCCTGGGATCCAGCCAAGCAACGTCAAAATTATGCTGAGAAAGAAACTGGCAATACGACCGGTCATGAGCACAGCCAGTGGCGGAAAAACCACGCAGAAAAAATATCGCAGCGCTTTCATCGCGAACTCTTCCTCTTCCGCTTCGTCTTACTCTTCGGGCGTTGGACGCCTGCTCGCGAGTTATCGGAGTTGGACGTTTTCTTATTATTTCCGCGGTCTATGTTCTGCAGCTCGTAATCTTCGATCACCGGATTTGACAACAGATCGCGGCAAAGACGATGCAAGCGCGATTCAAAATCTCCGTCTTGGCCATCGATATCGATCTCCATGTATTTTCCGATCCTGACGCTGCGCACCTCTGGCATTCCCAGGTGCCGCATCGCATCGCGGACTGCGTTGCCTTGCGGATCGAGCACCGCTGCTTTTGGCATCACAATCACTTTTGCCTTCATCATTCCACGATATTTGCAGGCGAGCACCGGACAAGCGTAATCCCTAAGAAACTCGGTTTCTAATGAAGACAATTACTTCAATATCAGGACCTCGAGCGCTCCATCGCGTCGGAGCACGTTCACTCCTACGTCGCCTTCATCGTGTCGGGTGAGCAGAAGATCAACTCGCGCATCTCCCACTTTCAGATCACGAATGCTCACCTTGGGAAGGAAGGCCGGCAAAACTGGCTTCGAAAACACCAGCGTTTGTTCGGGAGCGGACACGCTCAAGCCGAGGCAAGCTTCAACCAAAAGAAAGACCGCACCCGAGGCCCAAGCCTGTGGGTTGCACGCTACTGGATAAAGCGTCGGAGATTCACCAGCGCGCCTGGGAAAGCCGCAAAATAGTTCGGGCTGCCGATGCAAATCAAAGAAAACCGATCCATTGTGATAGGACATCGGATTGTATCGCACTTCGCTGCTAGCCACCGTACGAATGGCCCAACCCGAGAAGGATGTTTCGTCTGTGAGCGTTCCCGCTACACGACGCGCGTGTTCCTGTGTCGCGACACCGGTGAAAAGACAGTGCCCCGCGTTCGATGTGCGCACTCGGCACGCTCGCTTGCTGCCATCCAATGCAAGAGCGTAAGTGGAAAGCTCATCACACCAAAATACCTCCTCGAACCGGCGACGGAGCGTTTCCGCTTGTTCTGACAACTCGCGCGCACGTGCTGCGTCCCCAAGCATTTTTGCAAGCTCACTGGCCGCGGTCTTCGCGGCGTAAACATAACCCTGCACTTCGCAAAGCGCGATTGGGCCTTCGGCAGAAGCGCCGTCGCTGTGGAAGACCGCGTCCTGAGAATCTTTCCAACCCTGATGGACTAAACCGTGTTTCGCTTTGCGAGCATATTCCACGAAACCGTCACCATCTGAATCGCCATATCGGTCGATCCACTCAAGCGCGCGCTCGATGTTCGGCCAAATTGATTGCACGAAGACACGATCGCCGGTGCGCTTGTGATATGCGCCGGCGAGCATGACAAAGAGCGGCGTCGCATCGATAGTGCCGTAGTAGCGTTTAAACGGAACCTCTCCCAGCATCGCCATTTCATCTGCGCGCATCTCGTGAAGCACCTTGCCCGGCTCCGCGTCCTGCTCAGGACTGTGTGTGTCAGCCTGCGTAGCTGCGAGGTACGCCAGCACGCCGCGGGCAAGAGAAGGATCAAACCATAAACATTGCAGCGCGGTGATGATTCCATCTCGACCAAACACCGTGCTAAACCATGGAACGCCAGCGTACGGATACGGCCCGTAGGGTGTTTCCGTGCGCATCATGTGGAGATCGGCGAGCGAACGGTTCAGCCAGTCATTGAATCGCTCGTTTCCGGTAAAAATCTGGGGCTCTCGAGCGCGCACTCGTTCGAGAGCACTCGTCGCCTCTTCCACAGCGCTTTCGTAGGAAGGGTTGATCTCGTTTGCTGAATCGCCATCCACTTCGCAGGCAATGGCGCACCGGTAGCTGGCATCTTTTCCCGCTTCCAGGCGGATTTGAAACGTCGCGACGGACTCGTTCAGCCGAGTAGGCGGCGGATCGAACACGATTCGCGTCCCCCGAATGCGGTTGTCCAATCCCTCGTACGCGAGCACAAGCCCATCCTTCCTAACCTGCGTTTCCAACCGACGGCCGCGACGTTCCCGCTTCATGCCGCGCAGCTCGAAAATGTCGGCAAAATCGGCATCAAATTCGATTGCCAAAGAGACATCGACGGCGGCGCGTCCATAGTTATGGATTCGAACCCGCTCGTGACACGTCTTGTCCCACAGAATCTTCGATCGGAACACGTGCACCGTCCCTCGGGGCACTACTATCTCCCCATCCCGCCAGGCATCGGGATTCGTGGCATCGACCCCCATGACCGCGTTGTCTTCTCTAACGGTGGAGCTGAGCAGCAGCGGGCGGTTCTTTCCCAATTTCAACGTTAGCCGCGACAAAAACCGAGTATCCTGATAATAAAGGCCGAGTTCACCGGTGCCGAATGTCTCGATGTCACCGAACCGGTCGAATACCGCGAAAGTGTCGCCTTGCTTCAAGACGCGGGTGCGAACATCGACGCGGGCAGACGATGAACGAATATAAAATTCATTCCGGATGCGGATGACTTCCCTGGCCATTATGCGCTCACCTCCAAAAGCTTGATTGGAGCACGTGAATTATGAATCGGCAAAAATCGCAATGAAGGATGCCACGCACAAGTTTTCCTCGTCGTCGCTGCCGCTCCCTCAATCTGCTAGCGAAAGGCTCCGTCGACGCCCTTTGCCGCGACGTGGCGACTCAGCTTTCCTTAATGACGCTGCGAGGATCTTTGTCCTGGCGTAATCCCAAAAATACCGGTGCACGTAATTTCTTGTCACGCGTCCATTGATTCGCTCGCTTCCCGCGAGCTCACCCGCTACCCATCGCGGGCTTGACCGTCCATCTCGCGGCATACCTAGCCGCTCGGTTCGGCTAGGGCGTCGTGGACGCTTCTCGCACAACTTCGGTCGGCCTTTTGTCATCTCGTAGGCCGAGGAACACGGGAGCACGTAGCTTTTTGTCGCGCGTCCACTCGGCGAATTTGATTTGGGCGATAAATTTCGGATTTACCCAGTGCATCTTTTTCATCATTGAAGGCGTGATTCCTTGCACCCATTGTCCGTTTTGTTTCGATGGCAAATCGACAAACGGACAATCGTTCCGCGCTTCTTTTTGGAGTTTCTTGTGCAATATCGATAACGATTTCGCAGTGAAGCCCGTGCCAACTTTCCCGGCGAAAACGAGTTTGTTGTTGTCATAATAACCAACGAGGATTGCGCCGAAATATTTGCGCGCGCCCTGCGGTGGCGTGTATCCGCCGATGACAAATTCCTGTTCGTTGACACATTTAAGCTTGATCCATGCGCCGCTTCGGCGGTCGGGCTCGTAAACCGAGTTACGCTGTTTACCGATAAGACCTTCCAGACCGCGGCGTTCCACTTCTTCCAGAAGCCGCTTTGCGTCGCCGCCAATTACGCCTGAGTAACGGATCGGGTCCCCCGCACCGGCGCAAAGCTCTTCGAGAAATTTCTTCCGGGCCTCCAGCTGCAGACCAAGCAAGCTTTTTCCGTCGAGCTGGAGCAGGTCGAACGCGTAGAAATAAACGGGGCTCTTTCGCCCCTCCATCTGGAGCGCTTGCAGCAGTTGAAAAGACGAACGGCCGTCATCGTCGAGCGCAACGACTTCGCCATCGATGACGAATTCGCGTGCCGGCAAATTTTTTATGGCCTCGACGATTGCCGGGAATCGTCCAGACAACTCGTTTTCATTTCGGGACAGCAACGAAACTCCTTTGTCCGCCTTGATTGCGATCAGGCGAATGCCATCAAACTTGAGTTCATAAACCCAATCATCCGTCGCCGGCGGTTTCTCAACCAGCTTCGCTTTCATTGGCTTAATGAAACGCGGCTTTGCAAATGACAGATTTGGCAGGGACGAGATTGTGGGGCGACCGCTTCGGTTGCCAGGCTTTGCGTTCGGCAGGCGATGCGCCTGCCCTGCAATCGCCCGGCGCGGCCGGCCCGCCTTCGCCTTGGACGGGCTCCGCCGTGGCGAGCGGTCGCGCCCTACCACATCGCTCGCTGCCATCGCCTGGCGAATGCGCGCCTTAAATTGCGACGTCGGATTTTGATCCGCTTGGCGATTAGACTCCCACTCGGCATCGCGCTCCTCGGCGATTTGCTTCATTGCGCGTTGTGTCTTCACCGATTGATCTTCCAGTTTTTTCGAAATCGGTTTGGCGTCGGCTCCTGTTTTCAGAATGAGCCACTGATTCTTTTCATTATCGCGACCACGAATTCGTACCAACGTCCACTCGCCTTTTGCTTTTTCCCCGTCGAGAACGAGGTGAAGCTTGCCCTCCCGCAACGATTTAAGCGGCTGTTCACCATAAACGTAGTAAGTGCCACGGTCCCAAACCATCACGGTACCGCCGCCGTATTGTCCTTCTGGAATTACGCCTTCGAAGTCTTCGTATTCGATCGGATGATCTTCGACTTCGACGGCGAGATGTTTTTCGCCTCGCTTCCATGGAAGTCCTTTCGGCAGTGCCCACGATTTCAGCACCCCATCCATCTCCAGTCGGAAATCGTAGTGCAAACGCCGCGCAGCGTGCTTTTGAATCACGAAACGCGACGCGCCTTTGACTTTTTTGGGTAACGGTTTTCCCGCGGGCTCAGCTGTCTTCTTGAAGTCGCGTTTCTGTTTGTATTCGGCCAGTCCCATTGCGGCAAATTAACCACGGATCGCCCGGATGGCACGGATTTCGATGCCGCGTTTTCACAACTCATTTGTCTGTGTTCAGCGCCAATTGCGCTGGTTCAGTTAAGCCTGGGGCAACGCCCCAGGGTAAAACCGGTTTCCAAAAACAAGCGCTGAAAGCGCGGATCATTGGGGCGATCGCTTTAGTCCCAGGCGTACCGCTCGTTGAATTGGACGCCGTGCTTGACGTGAATGATGATCGAAGTGCCGGAACTGAATCGCGCTTTCAGCGCTCGTGGTTTTCTGTTCCATAATCCTGGGGCGTTGCCCCAGGCTCACCTGAGATAGCGCCTTTGGCACTACCCAGCTTTAAACGCTGGGCTATTCACCTTAAAATCCTACGCTTCGTTTGGCAGTGGCTCGCCAACGAGATAGCGAACAAAGCGGCGGATTACGATGTTCTCGCCTAGCTCGGCGATCTTGCCAGTGAGCAAGTCTTTGATGGTCACGTCGGGATTTTTGATGAACGCTTGTTCGAGCAAAGAAACGGTGCTGTAGAATTTCTCGAGCTTTCCTTCGACAATCTTCTCCGCAACATTCTCCGGTTTACCTTTTACCTGGGCTTTGTAAATCTCGCGCTCGGCTTCGATCAGATTACCGGGAACATCCGCGCGGCTAACGTAGAGCGGATGCGCTGCCGCAATATGCAGGGTGATATCTTTCACGAACTCGCGGAAATTCTCGTTTCGCGCGACGAAGTCAGTTTCACAGTTCACTTCTACAAGCACGCCGACCTTGCCTTGCAAGTGAATATAGGAAGCCACAATCCCCTCCTTCGTTGCGCGTGCGGCTTTCTTGCCAGCGGTGGCAATGCCTTTGGTCCGCAAGATCGCCTCCGCTTTGGCCAGATCACCGCTGCTTTCGACAAGAGCGCGCTTGCAATCCATAAAGCCAGCATTGGTCTTTTCACGGAGTTGCTTAACGAGTTGAGGATCGATTTCAGTTGCTGCTTTCATTGAGCGTTGAGCGTTCGACGTTCGGCTGCTTGCTCGCGAATCCTTTCGGAGTTGGATGTTTTCTTCCGCCTACGCTGAGACGCCAGCCATTTCGACCTGCTCGCGAATGCGCGCTTCGTTACTTGCCGAAACAATGGCATCCACAAGCTTCTGCAAAATCACTCGAATAGCGCGAATCGCATCGTCATTGCCGGCAATTGGATAATCGATGATGTCGGGGTCGGCGTTAGTGTCAACAACGGCGACTACTGGAATCCCGAGGCGCCGCGCCTCATTCACGGCGTTTTGCTCGCGGAGCGTGTCAATCACCACCAAGGCATCCGGTAACTGCGACATCTCAAGTATCCCCTCGAGATTGCGCCGGAGCTTCGCGGCCTCGCGATTAAGCGCAGCCAATTCCTGTTTTCCCATTTTCTTGTATTCAGGCGATTGCTCGATCTCTTCGATGTACTTCAATCGCCCAATGCTCTTGCGAATAGTAGCAAGATTAGTCAATGTGCCGCCGAGCCAACGTTGATTTACGTAAAATTGCCCGCAAGCAACTGCCGCCTCCTTTATCGCTTCCTGCGCCTGCTTCTTGCAGCCGACGAATAAAATCTTGCCGCCGCGGCGCGCGATGTCCTGAAGAAATTCCGTCGCACGCCGAAGCTGGAGAACGGTCTCGTCCAAATTAATGATGTAAATCTGATTGCGCTGTTCGAAGATGAAAGGCTTCATCTTCGGATTCCAACGCTTCGTCTGGTGTCCAAAATGGACGCCAGCTTCCAACAATTCAGGTACTAATTCTGTTGTGTCTGCCATAAGAGAAATTCCCAAGTGCGGGAGCTTCCAGAGCGGGAGGCTGAAGATGCTACAGCCCCCGCCGGCGCGCAACCGGAAATTCGAATAGGATGTCAGGCTGCTAGCCTGATTCGGCAAGCGGGCTGCCGGCCCGCGCCCTATGTGTTCAGCAGGCTGGCAGCCTGCTGGCCGAGTCAGCCAAGCTGGCTGACATCCGAATCACCAACTAACGGGCGAACATCGACGCAGGCGCGCGCGGACCTTCTTCGCGCTCCGAGGCAGCTCCGCCAAACCAAAATTGGAATCCTGCTACCACGAAAACTTCCGCTTCGGGCGAATCCCGAGTCGCACCAAAGAGCGGCGCCACGGTCACGAAACTGTTGCGCGTGGGGTGCACGTTGACGCTTGGGCCGACGAGAAATTCGTAGTCGGCTTCATCCGACGCGGCGGCGGTTTTGTATTCCCACAAGGCTTCGACGCCGACATTCAGCGTACGGTCGATCAGCGCATACGTGAGTGCCTGGCTGATTTGAACTTCCCTCTCACGTTCGCCGCCAGTTTCGTTTTCGTAGGTAAAATTGCTCGCCCAATTCCAGCGGTGGCAAAACGTGTCGCCCAGCAGGAGCTTTACCTCCCAGACGCCGGAGGAACGATCGTTGAAGCTCCACTCACCGTACAGCGTCGGATTTAGTGGAATTTTGCCCCAGTCCGCGAGCGCGTAGCGCAGTTCGACACTGGAACCTTTATAGAAGGCATCGCCATCTTCGATGTTCCAGTTCTGGTAAAAATCGAGCTGGAACCGGTAAGGCAGACCAATCTCCACCTCCTCGCGGAACGCATGCGCCACTTCGCCCTCATTGAACTCCGGCGTCCAGTGCTGAACGAACTCCACCGTGCCCGGCGGACGGACATAAACGCGGCTCGTGCTGAACGTCCGCTCGGTCGTCCACCACGGCTGGCCGTACGGACCGACCGGCGCTTCCTGGCGGAGGACGCCCTCCGGAGCAGTTCCGGTAACTTCAACGCCTTGCACCTCCGCCTCTTGCGCATGTACGCACGTCGCGGTTTGCAGAAAGGCGATGCTGATGAACGACATTAACGGAGCAAATCCGAATTTCATCGCGACGATGCATAACATCGCGCGAGAGAACCTGCTGCCGGACGCTTGCTAATTTTTAGCGGTCAATTGCCGACCCGTTCGCTCACCCGCCAGACGCTCCTCCCAAAGAGTTCTTTTGGTGCTTTTCGGAATAGCGAGACAGAATCCAGCAAAGGTCGGATAATCGATTTAAGTAACGCAAGACCTCAGCGTTAAAATCTTTTTCGTTAATGCTGAACGCAGCGATGTGTCGCTCGGCGCGGCGGCACACTGCGCGAGCAAAATCGAGAGCCGCGGAAAGTGGGGTGGCGCCGGGGATCACCCAGTCTTTCGGATAAAGTGTTTTGTCTTTCTCGAGTTCGAAAATGACCGCTGTAATACGGTCCACCATCGCTGAAGTCGTAAGTTGAAACCCATCTTTAACGTAACGTTCCCGATCGCTTGGCGCCGTTGCCAGCTCACCCATCACAACAATCAAATCTTTTTGGGCGGCGAAGATTTCGTCCGAAATCAATTTATCGGACGAACTGGATCGGGCGAGACCGAGCGCGGCGGTCAACTCATCGACACATCCATAAGCATCAACGCGCGGATCGGCCTTTGACAACCGCCGCCCATACATCAGCGAGGTTTCGCCTTTGTCGCCGGTCTTCGTGACGATGGACATGCCAGCAGTTGAGAGTTCAAGGTTGAGTGTTGAGAGTTTTCAACAACACTCTCAGCTCTCAGCTAAAGACTACCAACTTGCCCTTACCCGATCGCCGGCTGTGGCTCGGCTTCTTCCATCACGGGCGCGCCAATCGGCTCGCCTTTTTCGACGAGCTTGATCTGACGATGGTCGGGGAAGCCTGTCCCGGCAGGAATCAAATGACCCATAATCACGTTTTCCTTGAAGCCTCGCAGCTTGTCGACCTTACCGAGTGTGGCGGCTTCCGTGAGCACGCGGGTCGTATCCTGGAACGAAGCGGCAGAAATAAAGCTGTCAGTTTCAAGTGACGCCTTCGTAATGCCGAGCAACACAGGAACGGCTTCCGCTGGTTTACCGCCCTTTTCGACGACTTTCCTGTTCTCTTCCTCGAAATCGAGCTTGTCCACCTGATCGCCCCAGAGCAAAGGCGTATCGCCTGGATCGGTAATTTTCACCTTTCGCAGCATCTGGCGCACGATGATCTCGATGTGCTTGTCATTAATTTCCACGCCCTGCAACCGGTAGACCTCCTGCACTTCATTAACCAGATGCTCCTGCAATTCCTGTGGGCCGCAGACTTCCAGAATCTCGTGCGGCACGATTGGACCTTCAGTGAGTTGCTGACCCTTCTTCACGAAATCGCCTTTAAACACGATGATATGCTTGGTCAGCGGAATCAGATGCTCCTCCTCGGCTCCCGTGTCCGGATCTTTTAAAATCAGGCGTCGTTTGCCGCGCACAGTTCCCCCCATCTCGGTTACGATGCCGTCGATCTTTGCAATTTCAGCTGCGTCCTTCGGCCGTCGGGCTTCAAATAATTCGGCCACTCGCGGCAGACCTCCTGTGATGTCCTTTGTCTTTGCAATCTTGCGCGGCGTTTTCGCGAGCAACGCGCCAGCGCGCACTTTCTGGCCTTCCTCGACAATGACGTGAGCGCCAGCCGGGATGGAATAGTTTGCAAGCACTTCCTTCTTGTCATCCACAATGACAATCTGGGGATGCAAGTCCTCCTTGTGCTCGATGATCACAGTGCCCATGAGCCCAGTCGCTTCATCGACATCCCGCTTGATGGTGACACCGGCAATCATATCGCGGAATTCGATCTTTCCGCCTTTGTCCGTAAGAATTGGCACATTGTAAGGGTCCCATTGAACGAAAGTTTCGCCCTTCTTAACTGTCGCTCCGTCGCCTTTGGAGATCATGGAGCCGATGACGACGTTATAACGCTCAAGCTCGCGGCCTTCGGCGTTATGCACACCAATTGAACCGTTCTTGTTGAGAACGATCCAGCTGCCATCGAGCGCCTGCACCGTGCGCAGGTCATTAAACTGCACCGTGCCATCGTTCTTCGCCTTGATGATTGGCTGCTTAAACGTCTGGCTGGCGGTTCCACCGATGTGGAATGTGCGCATGGTCAATTGTGTTCCGGGCTCGCCAATTGATTGCGCAGCAATGATACCTACCGCTTCGCCAAGTTTGACGAATTGCCCGGTCGCGAGGTTGCGCCCATAACACATCGCGCACACACCGCGGCCGCATTCGCACGTAAGAACCGAACGAATCTTCAAGCTCTCGACGCCGACACGCTGAAGGTCCGCGGCAATTTTCTCATCGATGTACTGGTTTGCCTTGACGATCTTCTTCTTCTTGTCAACGGGATCGGCAATCGTTTCGCAACTGACGCGCCCGATGATGCGCTGGCCAAGATCCACGACCTCCTCGTCGCCTTCGTAAATGGAACGCACCACGATGCCGTTTACAGTGCCGCAGTCTTGTTCGTTGATGATCACGTCCTGTGCGGCATCCACCAGTTTGCGTGTCAGATAGCCTGAGTCAGCAGTCTTTAGCGCTGTATCGGCGAGACCTTTGCGAGCGCCGTGAGTGGAAATGAAATACTCGAGCACGCTGAGTCCCTCGCGGAAATTAGACGTGATAGGGCGCTCGATGATTTCGCCTGAAGGTTTGGCCATCAAGCCGCGCATGCCTGCGAGCTGACGCACCTGCTGGCGATTTCCGCGCGCGCCCGAATCGACCATCAGATGAATGGGATTATACTCTTTCCGGTCCTGATTTTCCTCTAGCTCGCGGAACAACACATTAGAAATCTGATCACCGGCGTGCGTCCAGATATCGATGATCTTGTTGTAGCGCTCACCGTCCGTGATGATACCCTTGCGGTATTGCTGTTCCACCTGGCGGACCTGCTTGTAAGCGTTCTCCAATTCGGTTTCTTTCTTCTTTGGAATGATCATGTCCGAGATTCCAATCGAAATGCCGGCGCGAGTCGCTTCCCTAAACCCAAGCTCCTTAAGTTTATCTAACGTGGCGACGGTCTCCACTGGCCCAGCGATTTGGTAACACCGCCAGATAATATCGCTAAGCTGCTTTTTGCCGGCAGCCTTGTTAAAAAATCCAAGTTGGCTCGGCCAAATCTGATTGAAAATGACTCGACCTGGCGTCGTCTCGATGGTTTTCGCTTCACCATTCCCGTAGATGGTCTGCTTACCAAAGTCAGGGTTCTTAATCCGGATCCTGTCATGCGCATGAACGCTGCCCTCTGCCATGGCAAATTCTACTTCGGCTGCATCCCCAAACAGCGGTAAGCGCTGCTGCCCATCTTTACCTAGACTTCTGGGATTTTGAGTCAGGTAATAACAGCCGAGCGTGATGTCCTGAGAAGGCGTCGTAATAGGTTTGCCGCTGGAGGGAGAGAAAATGTTATTCGGAGCGAGCATAAGCATGCGCGCTTCCATTTGGGCCTCGACTGAGAGCGGCACATGCACCGCCATCTGGTCTCCGTCGAAGTCCGCATTGTAAGCGGTGCAAACCAACGGATGAATGCGAATCGCTTCGCCCTCGATCAATTGCGGTTCAAATGCTTGAATTGACAATCGATGCAAAGTAGGCGCGCGATTGAGCAATACAGGATGGCCTTTGGTGACTTCATCAAGGATGTCCCAAACCTCAGGCGTCTGGCGCTCGATCATCTTTTTCGCGCTGCGCACCGTGTGCACGTACCCGAGATCTTTCAGACGGCGAATAATGAACGGCTCGAAAAGCACAAGCGCCATTTTCTTTGGCAACCCGCATTGATGCAGCTTCAACTCCGGGCCGATGACAATCACGGACCGACCTGAGTAGTCGACGCGTTTGCCGAGCAGGTTCTGGCGAAACCGACCGCCCTTACCTTTCAGCATGTCGCTTAATGATTTCAGAGGCCGATTGCCGGCGCCGGTCACGGCGCGACCGTGTCTACCGTTATCGAACAAAGCGTCTACAGCCTCTTGGAGCATTCGCTTTTCGTTGCGAATGATGACGTCTGGTGTTTTGAGGAGGAGGAGGTTTTTGAGCCGGTTATTACGATTAATCACCCGGCGATAGAGATCGTTCAGGTCCGACGTCGCAAAACGGCCGCCTTCAAGGGGAACCAAAGGACGCAAATCCGGTGGAATTACCGGCAACACGTCGAGAATCATCCACTCAGGCCGCGCGTGCGAATTCTGGAATCCTTGTACGAGCTTGAGACGTTTGGCTAGTTTTTTGCGAATCTGCTTGCTCTTCGTGGCACCCATCGCTTTCTCAAGCTCTTTATTGAGCTTGTTAAGGTCGATCTCGGCCAAGAGTTTCCGGATTGCTTCGGCCCCCATGCCGGCAACAAAATCTTCGCCGTATTGCTCCTGCGCCTCCCGGTATTCGACTTCATTGAGCAGCTGTGTCTTCTGCAGTGGCGTCTTCCCCGGATCAATGACGATGTAATCCTCGTAGTAGATAACGCGCTCGAGCTGGCGCGCGCTCATGTCGAGCATGAGCCCGATCCGCGAAGGCATGCACTTGTAAAACCAGATGTGCGAAACGGGCACCGCCAATTCGATGTGTCCCATCCGTTCGCGGCGGACGCGCGCCAGAGTGACTTCTACGCCACACCTGTCGCAGATCACTCCCTTATGCTTTATGCGCTTGTATTTTCCACACGAGCATTCCCAATCCCGCGTCGGACCAAAAATGCGTTCGCAGAAAAGGCCACCCTTCTCCGGTTTGAATGTGCGGTAATTAATCGTCTCTGGGTTCTTGACTTCCCCTTTGCTCCACGACCGCATCGTGTCGCTCGACGCAACACCGATCGCGACTTGATCAAAACCCACGGGACGCTCTTCGCCCACTAACTCACGCCAGGAATGTTCGTTCATGATTTTCTCGAATGATTGTGATTTTAAAAATTATGCGACGCTTTCCAGAAAGCTGGGCGGCTGTCCGCCCACCTTCACGTCGAGGCCGAGGCTCTGCATTTCTTTAATCAGGACGTTGAACGATTCGGGCGTACCCGCTTCGAGCGAGTTGTCGCCTTTCACGATCGATTCGTAAATCCGGGTTCGGCCTTGCACATCGTCAGACTTAACAGTCAACAGTTCCTGTAAAGTGTACGCGGCGCCGTACGCCTCAAGAGCCCAAACTTCCATCTCGCCGAAGCGTTGGCCCCCATATTGTGCTTTGCCGCCAAGCGGCTGCTGAGTAACAAGCGAATACGGTCCGACTGCGCGGGCGTGAATCTTGTCGGCAACAAGGTGACCGAGCTTCATCATGTAGATGTGGCCAACCACCACTTCCTGATCGAACGGATCGCCAGTGCGTCCATCAAAAAGGCGCGC
>WNFQ01002170.1_pt1 | contig 14142 bp, 21 predicted proteins | sample 5400171 | NCBI WGS metagenome assembly WNFQ01 (sample SAMN13153356, study PRJNA577476) | soil metagenome | isolation source: 20 cm soil under Madrone tree | place: USA:California | collected 2016-06-14
CTTCAAATCGTGTTTCCTACATCCACGAGACAGACCAAGCGACTCTGGACTCTTCATTTGGGAGCGAACTTCACCCTCCATCACCGCATTTTTTCCCTCCACGTACCCCTCACAGTGCTTCATCTTCGTCGTCACTTCCTTCATCCAGCGAAAATTCGCCCCCGTCTTCTGGCGCTGCTACGCCCCCCATTACATTTTCCACGTCAGCATTCCCTAGTCAGTCCTCTAGGCGCGCAATGAATCGTTTAGGGCCACAACCACGTCCTTTGTCGGTGGTCTCGACCAACACAATACGCTCTGTCAGTCGGCAGAGCATACGTGCTGCCCCACATGCTCCGCACAGCAATGTACAAATCGTACTCCCCGCGCCCTTGGCCCCTGATCTCTACGGAAAAACAACGGGCGACGGCACACGGGTACAAAGGACGTTCGCACGCAGTAGTACACACTCGGATACATGGCGAAGAAGCCTGGCAGACTCGTGGATTTCAGTGGGTCAGGATTCTTTGCCAGATCCCAAACCAATGGAGCTGCAATACAGTCGTGTCAGCATCGAGAGACCGACCCGGCTAATGCGAAGTATGTTCGTAGCCCTTTCGAAGATTTTCATACCTAACGTTTTTATTCTTAAAGGGCTGTCCTCCCCGGGGCCACCTCCTTTGCGAAGTAGATCTTTCCCCTCATCGCTCTCTCGCCTTCGTCCGGTTTCGGCGCTGGATCAGCTTCCGGAAGGTACATATCCCCCAGCGCCGCACGTACCCTCTGAGTTTGGGACACTTTCTTGACACGGTGCTCTCGCTCCCTCTGCGCCCTTACCACAAGGGGGGCCATTGAGCCCATCTCCAGCTACTACGGACTAAGCCACGATCATAATGCTCCTTCACAGGTACAGCTTCACAGGCCTGTCTCATTAGTATACCCTATTAGTGTATGGTCTTTTAAAAAAGGACATGTCCATGTGCACGGGAACAGTCTTGGATTTTTATTTATCTTGGGAAATAAATAGTCAAATAGGTTTATAATTCAAATACGACGGTAGCCGCGGGCCGGGAGATGCCGCTGTTCACTACTCCGAGTCCGATGAGTCACGGATTAAATCCGTCAAGCAAGTAGCATCGCACTCCATCTTTCTCGCATGGCTAATGCACTCCATCGGTCCCAGACACCTCTCTGGAGACCACGAAACCAGTCAATTTTCAGGGCAGTGGTTGGTACACGATGGATGTCAAACTCGAGGTCGCAGAGTCCATTGTCTGACATCGAGGTACTCGCTATCTTTTTGACCCATATCATCCTCACGTCAGTCCCTGAACGTAGCATGGAAGGCTAGAGATCTACAAGACGTCCGCACCGAAGAAATTGCCTGCACTGAAATCTCTGAAATTTGGTCATAACTTTGTACGGTTGTTCAATATGTCTTACGATGCGTCGGGAGTTCACGACTGTGTTACCAGAGCGATCACATGCTGGTGATACCATGGAAGTTGTCTAAGGGATGGGGCACACCCGAGATCAAGCCTTGTGCGTCCAACGCTTGGATGCACATCTATTCAGCAATTGACTATATGTTTTTTCCCCCCGGTTAACAAGATGGGCCTTTGTCGCTTGAACCTAGCTCGACTGTGTTCCATTATGCCCAGTGCCTTTTCGAAGGATTCAAAGCATATAGGAACAAGGATGAGAAGGTAACCCTCTTCCGTCCTGAGTTGAACATGGAGCGTATGAACTTGAGTGCTCAGAGGCTTGCTCTTCCGGTAAGTCTTGTACTCGAGTCTTGGTGTTACGGCACGTTGAAATTTTTCTATTTACAAGACGTTCAATGGTGCCGCCCTCCTCGACCTGATCAAAGAGCTCGTTCGACTAGACCGTCATTGGATACCTCAAGAAAATCGGCATAGTCTGTACATCCGTCCTGCAATGAGTGCGTTCCTCGGTGTCCTTTACGGGTTTCGCATTTGTTCAATTGCGTATCCCACAACGTTGCCACTGTTTTAGTTGGCACCCAGAATTCCATCGGCATTTCACCTCCCGATTCAGCCCTTCTCTTTGTCATTTGCAGCCCGGTTGGGCCGTACTATCCAGATGGATTCAAGCCAGTGGCTTTGTACGGCACGACGGAGTACGTGCGCGCATACCCTGGAGGTCCGTTCAGAAGATGAACTGTGTTGTACATCATTCAGGCTTTGACTGGCGTTATTCCTTATCGTTATTAGGCACGGGAGCATCAAAAATCGGTGCCAACTACGCGCCTGGAGTCCTCCCACAAAAACAGGCGGCCAAGATGGGTTACGTACAAAATCTTTGGCTATCGGGGCCTGAACATAACCTCACCGAGGTCCGTATACCCACCTGTCCCACCTTTCCTTTTTGGGCGTTTGTGGAACTGAAGCTGTGAACAATAACACAGGTTGGCACTATGAACCTTTTCGTCGTCTTCAAGCAAGCAGACGGGACGTTCGAGCTCGTGACTCCTCCGCTAGACGGGCTGATCCTTCCGGGTGTGACGCGAGATTCGATATTGTCACTAGCGCGTAGCCACGCAGCAGGCACGCTGCGCATCCCCAACTTGACCTCGAAATTAGTCGTCTCTGAGCGCGGAGTAACTATGAAGGAGGTCTGCGATGCAGCGCAGTCTGGTCGCCTCGTAGAAATGTTTGGCTCGGGTGAATTTCCCCCCCCCCTTTTTTTTTTCCACTGGCGTTTTTCACTGACCTTGCTTCGGCTCTGACCTAGGCACGGCTGCGATTGTCAGTCCTGTGAATAAGATTGGGTATCAAGGGAAGGATATTGAGATCCCTGTTGAAGAAGATGGAATGGGCCCAGTGTCACGACCGATCTGGGCTGACTTGGTGGCGCGGCAGACGGGCGAGATTGAAAGCGACTGGAGTGTGGTCGTGCATGAGGAATAGATGAGGTACCTTCGTTGACGAGGCAAAGGATTTAATAAGCGGGGGCCTATCTGTGGAGAAGATATCTGTGCATACGTGATATAGGATACTTGCAGCACTCATAGCCGTTTAAATTCACTTATAGATAACTTCGGTATCGAGTCACACCAATCCAGCTTGAGTTTGCCATTGGAGGTTCTATGTGAACGAGTCATCTGAACTATGATGTATACCCAGGAGTTAATTGCACTTCCATACACATGTTCCTCATCTAGCAAGTCGTTTGAAATGACGAGAAGCCCAGGTAGGGAGTTCAATCTGATAGACGATGTGGAGACAAATATCATGTATGAACCAGAAATTACACTACTCCCGCGCCCGAGTTAGATCGGAGCACAATGGTGCTTTGACTGCATGAGCGCGAAAGGAAAACATACACAAAAAATCAACGAGAGGTAGAGTCATGCTCGACAAGAACGATCGTTTACGGGAAAATGGTCCGACGCGTCATGATGCTGTTCAACAGTTGCAGCCGTACGACTGCGACGCTTCCGAGTCGATCCTGATAGGATCGGGGTAATCCACATATCTGACAAAGGTGCCTCAGCCGAATCATATCAAATATGCACGAATGTAGTTACAGTTGTTCCTCGGCTTCTTGTTGCAACGCGTTCTTAGCAACCGTCTGGAAGGCCTGCTCAACATTGATAGCCTCCTTTGCCGAAGTCTCAAAATAAGGGATATTGCCCTTTGATTGGCACCACGTCATCGCGCGCTTCTGCGTTACCTGTCCGGAACAGTAGGTCATTCGATAAACCGAGTGATAACAACAGTAGCGCACTTGTCGCTTGCCCTCTTCCACGTCAATCTTATTGCCAAGAACCACAAATGGGAAGTTCTCGGGGTCATGAGGACTTGCTTGGATGAGGAATTCGTCTCGCCAGCTGTCCAAAGTCTCGAAAGACTTTAAGCTGTTCACGTCGTAGACCAATACGCAACAGTCTGCTCCACGGTAGAAAGCGACGCCAAGAGACTGGAAGCGCTCCTGACCGGCGGTGTCCCATAGCTGTTGCAAACGTAAGCACACGGGGGATAAGCTATCAACTGAGGAAAGTGGCGAGCCTGCATTGTGACTAAACGATCATCGACCATGACCTCTTTCGTTAGGCTGACGGAGAGAAAGTATAAATGCGACGATGGATATTTGGTAGCAGAATGGCGTCATACAAGTCGGCACCAATAGTAGCCTTGTACTGGTTGCTAAATCGTTTGTTGACATACTGGTTCATGAGGGAAGTCTTACCGACTCTGTGGGGAGAAAGATGTGAGTAAAGGAGAAGAAGAACAAGGGAGAGGGCGGGTTGAGAGACTGACCCGCTGTCGCCTAGAATGATAACCTAGGAAAGGAGGTGTGAAGAAGACGATGAGAAGGAGGAAGAAGAGAAAGTACCTTGAGCAGGACGCGACCCATGGGAGATGAGTGTCTGTGTCTGTGTCTGTGTCCGCCCTCGCCCCTTCTCTCCTCCGGGCAACTCCCGGGAACTGCCGACCAGCCTCAGGTCCGCATTCGGTCCGGGGCCATAGCTGCCCACTCTCTAATCGCTCTCATGGCTGAGCCTGTTTGGCAGGAACTGCTTAGACTGCGCCTTGCAGAGCGCAATGCAAAGGAGTCCGCTTTTTCTCCCGTCATCGAACAATGTACGTGCATGCCTTGCTTGTTTCCTTTTTCCTGTATAAGTATCGATTGGCTTCCCGATACCCAAAGATCGTCGGCTTGCACAACAAACAAAACTCTTGAAGGAGAGGAATGCTTCACTGCTACGTGCAGTGGCAACTGTTAAGCAGAATCCTAGTAGTTCGACCGTCTTTGTATCAGGGACAACCGAAGAGTGCGTTTTCATATCCTTTTTCTGACCTCCGTTTTGCTTAAGAGTACGTCCGACAGTAACCCCGTCAGGCAGGCTTATATCACTTCTCTCGAATCGCAGATATCGTCTTTGCGCGATGAACTGGCTACCGTGTACAAGACTCAGGGACAGAACGCGCAGCGCCTTTTGGCCATGAATGAAACGCTCCGTGAAAAGGAAGAGCTGGCCCGCATAGAGTCCGAGGCATTACGCAAGGCGCGTGAGGACATATCACATTTGAAGAGGAAAGTGGATCAGCACGCAGAGTTGATGGGAGAAAAGGACCGGACTGCTCAAGTGCGTTTGGGGATGTGTTGTCCAGTCGTACTATCTCACATTGGCGTGCAGGTCTTACACGACGAAATCAGTACCTTGCAACTCGAGTTAGGTCAAATCGATGAGAGAAACCAGAGCCTCACGCGAGACAACGCCAAGTTACTACAGCGCTGGCTTGACGCGAAGCAAACCGAGGTCAACCGTATGAACGAGGCGAATGAGTTCTACGAGGACATGCGGACACGACATCAAGCAGCCGCGAATTCGCGAGAGGCTCTGGAAGTGGCCACAAGTCCTGGCGATCATACGGATGCTCAGACCATGTCGGGAAACGGGAGCGTGAATGGGGAGGAAGTCGCAGCGGGGACGAAGGATGGGACACGATTTCAGCAGGAGAAGGGGGTGAATCTGACGCCGAATGGTTGATCGTGGACGATGAGTAGCAGCGCTCCTTGTATCCGTTTGATTTCTTACACTCGCTCGTTAGCATAGCACATTGCTATACCCTTATAATATGGATCACGTGTCTCGACGCGTCGCCTGTGTTTGGTGTTTGTGCATGCTTTGCCCTGGCATTCGTCGAGGGTATAAGACCCGTTCTCCCTTTCCAACCAGCCACAACATACCTGTTTATTCACCTTCTAGTCCACATTTTTCTAGTTTTTCTTTCTTTCTTTTTCTCCCATGCGTGCTACCTTACACTTTTCTCTACTTGCCGCGACTCTTTCTCCGTCCTTGGTTCAGTCGTCTCCCATTCCATTTACACAAAACTACAACTCATCTCCACGCTCCTCCGCGCAAGCTCTGTCTGATACCAGTCGCCCCGGTGGCGTACTCTCCAGTCGCAGCCTTCTAACTCACGGCGGGTCTCGTGGTTATGGTCATGGTCTTGGCATTTTCAACTTGGGCTCAAATAATGGAGGTGACGGAGGTGACGCGAGCTCCGGCAACTCGTATGCAAAAGGAGGGTATGTCCTAGATTTTTCTCTTTGTGACCGCTATTCTGGACGCAAGCCTGTGCACAGGGACCAGCATGACAACGGGGGCAACCACCCAGCTGATGGCGGTGGCCCGCCTGCTATAGATCTTGGGCCAATGACTCCGACAGGTGATCAGCCTCAGCCTCGGCCTCGGCCTCAGCCCAATGGGAATGATGCTAGTCCAAAACCTGGCGCGTTTGATCCGGGAGAACCTGCACCACCTCATCACGAATCCAAGAATGGTATAGACCCCAATGTAGATGACAGTGGGAATAGACCTCCCGATCCAAACATTCCAGAAACATCTATGAACCCTGAAGACCCGGCTGCTGCGCCGTCGAAGCCGGGTCCTGAAGCAGGCAAAAGCGCTCCAGATATCCCAGTCTTACTAGGACCGAGCAATAGTAGTCCTCCTGGGAGTAGCGGTCCACCGTCCGATACTTCACACAGCTCGGGCTATCCAGGCGACCAGGAAACGGATGGGTTTACCGACGGCGCTCCCTGTGGTGGTCTTCTTGACGAACCACTCATCAATCTATTGTCGAATAATGGTGGCGACGGAGGCGACGCGTCATCGGGAGCGGCAACCAGGCAAGAAAGGACGTCTCCACTTGTTCATGTCGCTAACTCTGACACGTTCTAAAGCATCGGGGATGGTGGGAGTGGTGGCAATTCCGCGAACAGTGGTGCCGGCGGCGATGCATCTGGGGGCTCTGTGATTGCATACCCAGCCCTGGTCAACATCCTATCCAACAACGGTGGCGACGGTGGATATGCCGATTCTGGTGATTCATACAGGTGAAACTCTACACCATGTTCCACTAAGCTACGCTGATAGCTGGCGGGGTGTCAGCAAGCGTCACGACTCTGCTTCGTACTCGGGCTCTGGAGGTAAGGCCTCTGGTGGGTCCGTCATGAAGCCTTGCTCTAGACGCCGCGCTCTGTCTCAAGTACTGACCGATTCTGGAACGAGCGGGAATAGCCTTACCGAGCCGACGTCTAGTGAGTCACCGTTAGTCGTGCAGAAGCGATGGGGTGAGTAATCCTCCACGTTGATTTATGTGTTTCAAACTAACTCATACTAAGATGGCCGATCTGAGGCCTATTCAGGCATGGGAGGAGATGCTTCTGGGGGCAGCGTCAAAGGCGATCATGCCCTGATTAATATTGGATCAGGTCAGTCAACCCCTCGTCCTCTCAGCCAACTTCTCGACTTGGACTGAGCTTCACAACTAAAGGGAACGGCGGTTACGGCGGCGATGCCAGCTCTGGGTTTGCTTATGCCAACGGCTCTGGGGCCAAGGCATATTCTGGTGCAGGCGGAAAGGCTGCCGGAGGGGACGTTGACCGCCGTGCGCTCATCAATGTCCGGACCGGTAAGGCATCCAATCTTCGTTTTTCCCCGCAAGGGAAATGTGGCCGAGTACCCCGTGATTACGATGGGCTTATCGACGTTTTTTCTGGTACGTTTTCTCTCGGATATTAAATGACTCCGGTGGGGTGGTAAACGTCGAAAATAGAAAACGGCGGCGATGGCGGCGATGCTAAGTCTGGGAATGCATTCGCCTCTGGCCATGGAGCCTCTGCGTACTCTGGCCCTGGTGGTAATGCATCTGGGGGGTCTGTGACCCGCGGACGACATGGTAAAATCGGCAGGCGAGGTATACAATCACTCTTCTCTTATGAATGCAGAGGCCTGCTATTGACACCTTCTAGATGGCAGCGGCGGAAAGGACTCTGGAGCCGAGGCCTACAGTGGTCCCGGTGGGGACGCGTCTGGTGGGGACGTGGAGGGCGGAGGTGGTCTGATCAACCTGCTCTCTGGTGCGTATCGTATACTTTGGTTAGTTGATTGCGCCTGATCAGCATTGTCAGGCAATGGTGGAGATGGTGGAGATGCCAGCTCGGGCGATGCGTTTGCCTATAGCAAGGGCGGAAAGGCAAAGGCATACTCAGGTCATGGGGGAGATGCATCAGGCGGATCCGCCAAAAATAAAAAGCCTGGAAATGGTCATGGGTTCAGGTCCGGTGGTTTAGTCGACGCCGCATCTAGTGGGTATCCTTAACCGCCCGTTGAAATTTGTAACGGCTCAAAGAACTTCCTACAGGTAATGGCGGAGACGGCGGGGATGCCAGTAGCGGAAATGCCGTTGCGGTATCGGATGGATGAGACAATAGCTATACTCTATCCTATCCTCACGTAATGATAAAACAACATTTTTGTTTTCATTTACGAAGACAATCTATGTCGACGATGTCTTGGAACACGCAACGTACTCAACAACGAAAAGAACACTTTTGTTGCTATAAAAAAAATTAGCGATTACAAAACACAGAAAAAGGGAAGACAGGTGACAATCGAATAGTGGGACTTTTCGGAATGAGCAATGAAGGGAGCAAAAGAAACAAGGGACCGCCGATGTTGGCGGCTGCGTATCAAAAATTGCAGTAGAAGTGCGGTAGAAGCTACGCATTAGAATTACACACGAACACTGCATTAAGGAATTGAACGACAGACAACTGATGGTGCCAAGGCAGTGCAATATGGAGACAAGCGAACGAACCAAGTATCCGAGAGTAAGCCGGTCAGTGGCCCTGCTGTACGTCCGTGGCGCCTTGCTGACCTGCCGCGGTCTGTTGCGGGTAGTATCCTATATGGACACAACGACCACCGTGTCAACTCTGACGTACAAGAGGCGATACATGCAGAACACCTACCACCCCAGTAATTTGAGTAATATGAACTCGGGTCACCCGCCCACTGCGCCTGTGCGGCCTGGCCCACAGCACCGACATCCGCACCTGGCGCAGTCTGACCTGCAGCGGCACCCGCAGCAGGTTGTGGCATCCCAGGAGCGGCGCCACCGGGGCTTGCAGGGTAGGCACCGAAGCCATACTGCCCGTATGTACCGGGCTGTGGCACACCGTACATGGGCTGAACGGAGATAAGCTTGGACTAGTCAAATGGGGAAATGTTCGTGGGCGTACCATGTTGCCGTATGGCGCGGCACTTGGCGTGGGACTCAAAGCACCGGTTTGCAATGAGCCAGCGTCTGCCCTGTCCTTCCCCCAGCTACACTTGATGGGCCGTCCGTGGACCATCTGCCCTTGAAGTTGGACGATGGCCATAGCGGCATGCTCGTGCGTATCCAACTTCACGAATGCGAAACCGCGATCGGCCTGCATCCGTATCTCCGAAAGATATCCAATAGATTGGAAGAGAGGAATCAGATCCGCCTGGGTGCAATAAGGGACGAGATTGCCAACGTAGACGGTACTGTTGTAAGCAGGCGTCTGCTGCACGACAGTCTCATACGATAGGGGACCACCCAAGAAGTTCATAGGGGCTGGGGCAGTTCCGCTACTACCCATCGGTGAGCCAGCCGAGCTGGTGGGAGGGGCTCCCTGAGTCTTTTGATTGGCCCAATTGACACGAATGGCACGGGAACCAAGCCACTCGCCGTTCATTGTGGCGATGGCTTGCTCCGCATCGGTCTTGTCACGGAAGGCCAAGAAACCATAGCCACGCGACTTTCCAGAGTTCATGTCCCACATGACACGAGCATCGGACAAAGTGCCGAAGGCGGAGAAGGCCTTGGCAAGGACATCATCGTTGACCTCGGGGGAGAGGTCACCAACAAAGACATGGAAGTGGTTAGACGTGTCTTCCTTGTTCTGCTGGCCCTGATATGCCCAATTTACGCGGATCTCCGTATCAAAGATTTTACGGCCGTTGAGAGTCTGAAGAGCAGTTTCTGCGGCACGCATGTCCATGTACTCGACGAAGCCATAGTTAAGGCCACCGTGCTGGTAATTGCGGTCTGGGATGATCTTGACATGCTGTACCGGACCAGCGACAGCAAAGATTTCCGTGAGCATGTACTCGGTCACCCGTGGGCTGAGATTTCCCACGTAGAGGTGGGCTCTTTTCTGGCAGTGGTCACAGGGATGAGATGAGAGGGCAATGGAGAGGGGGCCGAAGAAATACGCAACTGGAGCCTCCGCCGGATTTATACCCCCCATCGAGTTCATACTTTACAGTAGAATAGAAAGAGATCTAGACAAAGCGGTGATCAAGTAGGTGAACTGGGAGGAGAGAGATGATGAAAACTCACGACAAGCGGGGGATGAAACGAGACTGGAGAAAATGAAGTGAAGGAGGAGGAGAAAGAGAAAAAGGACGAAAGAAAAACAAAGAGACAGAGAGAGAGAAACGAGACCCACTGGCACTGTCGACGAGTGAAGCGATGCGATGAATTGTCGCCAACATTTATTTTCGCAAAATTATATTTTTTTTATTTTAGCTCCGGCTATCTCCGAAACTCCGTCACCTCTCCACCGGTAAATTGAGCAACACGTTCCCTCCCGAACTCGGCACGTATGACACGTTCCTGTTCGTCGACAGCGACTGCACAATCGCCTTGGCCGCCTCGATCTTCCGCAACGCTATAAATGCCTCACCCGCCTTGTCCAATGCACGGGATATCGTCGCTGCAGCCTCGGCTTCTCCTTCCGCTCGGATCACCGCCGCTTGCCGCTCCTGCTCTGCCTATTCACACAACCATCAGTTCTTTCCCCGTTTACTCACCCAGTTGCCACCCACCTTTTCGACGATAAACTTAGCACGCTCCGCATCTACAGCCTCACATCTGAGTGCTTTGATATCAGCCAAAAGCATCGAGAAACGCACCCTGTTGGGCAATCTGCTTCGCCTCGACAGCTATTGTGAATTCCTGGTGCGGGAGGGGTCAGATTTTCACATTCGACGGTAGAGCTATCAACGGTAACATACCTTTCCAAACGTGAGATGTGTAATAGATACGTCCTCGAGCTTGATATTGAACTCTCCCGCACGTGCAAGCAAATCCTCTCGAATGCGTGAAGACACCTGCCGGAGTGATTCGTCATTTGAAACGGCAGGGATATGAAGTGACCTACCACTTCACGCTGAGTAATCAACTCAGCAGCATCAAATTGAGCCACGATGCTCTTCAGGACCTCGTTGCCAATGGAGGGGAGAACCCTCTCATCGTAATCCAGACCGAGACCCTGGTAAATTTTGGAGAGATGTTCTGTGTCCGGGCGTGAGAGTACACGAAGTGTGATAGAGACCATTTGAAGGTCTTTTGATCCCGTGGTCGTATTTATATTCTACTTTCAATGTTTATACCCCCAGAGCGGTCTCCAGGCGAAGCAAGCTTACCCGGGGTTTGATACGGCAGTCGTACAGAATGGCTCGTTGAAGCCACGGAACCAAGAAGTGCGTCCCTTCTCCTGTAGCCTGAGCTCAACCTTTCAGCCCACTCAAATTCCATATTGATAGGGACTGGAACCATACCTGTTCCCTCACGCCAGAGAATCTGTCGAACATGACGGCCTTGAATCCGCCTGGCACGTCATACAAACTAGATTGTAACAACGCCAATCCAACGGCAATGGGCACTAGGTACGGGGTCAAATAGGTCGTGAGGAGTAAGCCCAAAAAAGAGGGACATACCTGCTATACGAGCCGACGGCGATGCCATGAGTGTCTGTCTGGTAGAACTGTCGACTGTCGGCGTTCACACGTTCACGGCTCTCAAGTTTGGCGTTTGGCGGCGACTCGGAAGCTTCTCGGACACGTGATCTTTATAACACGTGACATTTTCTCAACCCGATCACAGTACTACAGTAGTACTGTAGTACCGTACCGTGACAGTATACGCTATACCACTGTACTTCCACCATCCGTAATGCCCATTTCCATCCTTGCCGCATGGCTGCCGAACTGCATGGCACGCTTCTTCCTCGTGCTGGCCTCAACGAGACCCATCTTCCGCGCCGCAAGCCTGAGCAACATCTTGTCCCCCACTCCGGCGTCAAGGCGCAAATCGAATTTGATATGCGCCGGGAGCGCAACGAGGAAATTCACGACACTGAGAGAGAGGAATGGGAATCGTGTCTCTTTTCCATGTGCAGAGATCACGCGATCGTCGCGGCCGAGATTGCGCGTCGGGATGCGATCAACATCAAGTTGGAGCTGGTCGGGAAAGACGATGCCAAAAAAGCACACCAATATAACCTTACTATGACTCACCTCATCTATGACGGCAGGCCAACCACCTACAGTGAAAGCTGTCCGATGTCGACCATACCCACCGAGGAGCTCGTCAGCGCCAAGGCCATTTAGTAACACACGAGCGGGGCTCGTATACAGTTCTGGCTCAGCTTCTGGGTCACTCTTCACTTTTCCGACACCACGGGCTGCAAAATACAGTGCCATCGCAAGGCTCTAACTCGAGTGCACGTCGATAAGTGGAGGGTTAGTTAAACTACCACAATACTGACCAAGTCCATGACCGTATGGCAAGGCCACATGATTGATTTCACAGCTGGTTGAGCAACTTGATATTCCACATACGGTACATCAATCTCGACCTGAGATCCCTGAATCAAAACCAATTTATCCGCACACTAGTGAGGGAGCTTACAAAGTTCCACTGCCGACCTGGACACAGCCTCCTTAGCTCCTCTAGTTCACGCAGACCACTGGATCTATCTGGAACGAGATAATCTGGGTTACATTGTCCTGACACCCGCCCTTCCGTGGGTTGGTCGCCCCCAGAGACGTTTAACTTTTTCTTCTGCTTTTTAATGCCGCCAACGTTGCCATCTACCTGGGCGCGTATCTTGCGAGGGTTCTCAAATGCAATGTTAAGCAAGTCTATTGGCTCATCGACTGCCATGTGCCTATCACTGTAAGGATGTTATGGCGCGCAAGTTGGCACTGCTGACTTACTTATCTACCAAAAATGCGCAGATAGTGGAATCGATCCCGCCGCTGAACAAAACAGCCACGCGAGCGGAAGATGATTCTGCACTCCGACGAGGTATGTTACTGACGCGGAGCGCAACGCTACGGTCCAGGTGAGATATCAAATCTTCTACCGCTGACAAAAGGTATTCGGGAGCATTGTCTAGTGATTGTAACCGTGAAGGCTCAATGTCTGTAGGAGGTAGTTCTCGGTTCACCCTCCAGGGTCGGGTCTATGAGCACAGAGTGCTTCTTAATTATACGAGGAAGGACTTGGTAGGAGAAACACGCACAAATGGTACGTGCATGGCGTTATCTACCACGCGGGGAAGACACTCCAGACAAGGATCAAGGAACATGTGTGGATTTTTGTTGAGACTATCAAGACTAAGAGCATAGATGTGCTCAGTAGAGAGCTCTGTGAAGTCATGACAATCGCTCATCCCAGTGGATACCGAAGCGACGACCAAATGCGGCAATTCGCCGCTAGGCCAGTGTACAAGAAGAGACCTACGACCGAGAGGATCCCGTGAAAAATAAACTTTTCTTGACTGACGCTAATGAATACCATTGAGAGGGCACTCCCGTCTCCTCGACAAGACTCACGTGGTAGTAAACAAAAGCGTACCTGCGAATGACGGGGTCGGTGAGGTATGGCGTATTGAGCTCAAATGTCTTACGGTCCCTCAAGAGTTCCGAGAAGTTGCACGATACCAGCGGTATCCTCGAGGCCGTTCATAGCCGTAAATAACCTTACACCGTCATTTTCTTCGGGATGCACCTTGATCGAGACGTCTAATTCGTTCTGTAAGTAGAGAAGGACGGGTACATACATCCAGTCCATCGAAAATCTTCTCAACGAGTGAGATGAGCACTACACGGAGAAGTTTCAGAAGAATAAATGGACCTCGCCGTTCCAGCAAAGAACGTTCCCGCTCTCATTTACATGAGGCTGGACCACGGGTGGGTCTCCACGGAGCTGAAGCTCCGACACAAAAAGGTCGAGGTGGACAGTCACCCCGTGGCCGCTGTTCAAGGTCGTCTGGTGCCTGCCTTGTGCGTCTGGACCTGCACATTTCCCCGATACTGATTATTTTTTTTGGTGCAAAAATAGGTGAAGTAGGTGGACTAGCCTCTTACCGCGTTCGCAGCTCGAAGTCGACCTATGAGTTCCATGGACGCATCATCCTGTACACAGCTACAATGGCTGGGAGTGTCCGCGTGCCATCTCGCTACGAAGACAATACCGCACATCGATAACAGGGCACCACTTGAGGGTAAGTTACAGTAAAGTAACA
>WNFQ01002567.1_pt1 | contig 14140 bp, 9 predicted proteins | sample 5400171 | NCBI WGS metagenome assembly WNFQ01 (sample SAMN13153356, study PRJNA577476) | soil metagenome | isolation source: 20 cm soil under Madrone tree | place: USA:California | collected 2016-06-14
TCACTTCCAGAAAGTCCGCTGGATCTTCGAAAGTTAGGATCAATCCCGGCTCAAGCCTTTCGCCACGGTCGAGCTCACGAGCGTTGACCCGCATGCGTGAAAAGAAATGATCCATTGACTCAACGCCAATTCGGATCTTGCGTATTCGGCTAGAGTTCGCCTGTTTCGAGGTATTTCCGGACTTCGGCTTCGAAACGTTTCTCGGTGCTTTCATAAGATTGAAACTCCACGGGCTCCACTTGTCCCAGAAGATGGCGATGGTGATATCCATGCGCGTGGTCGTAACCCAAAAGCCGACCGTTATCGACAGAGGTACTTCTGGTGTCGATCAATGCCATGGAATACCTCAATAGCCGCCCGCTGCGCGAGTAGTCAGCCTGTATTCGAACGGTCATGCCGCGTTTTCGTCCCTTCGGATAAAACTCATCGCGGACTGATTTCGCCGGGTCGAGTTCATCCTCTGGACGAGACCGCTTCGCCATGGCGTCGAAGTATATCAGAAAGGACTTTAGAAGTCCTAGCTGATGCCAATTTATGTTATTTCAGGGTTACTTCCGACATTCGGGGCGTTCAAGTCGGCCCTACGCCGACTTAGTGCAGACCCTCGTGCGCCAGCAGCCATTGCTTGCGCTCCAGCCCACCGCCGTATCCCGTCAAGGAACCATCAGCGCCGATCACCCGGTGACACGGCACTAGAATGGAGATGGGATTGCGCCCATTGGCAAGCCCCACGGCGCGCGACGCGCTGGGCTTGTCGATGCGCCTGGCCAGCTGCCCGTAGCTCCAGGTCTCTCCGTAGGGAATTTCAGTCAGCTCGCGCCACACGCGCGTCTGAAACGTGGTGCCGTGGAAACGCAGCGGCAGATCGAACTCGCGCCGAGTGCCCTCGAAGTACTCGGTCAACTGCCGTGTCGCCGCCGACAAGGGTGCCACCGTGGCATCTTCCAGCCAGCCGTCGACGCATTGCGCCTTGCGGCTGGGCTCCATGTAGAGGCCGGTCAGGGCGGTTCCGTCGGAAGTGAGCAGCAAACGGCCGATCGGACTTTCCAGATAGCTGTAAGCGTTCATGGGTCCGCTCCTAGTGACTGCCATAGATAATGTGTGGCGTAAGCCCGCCACGGCCGCCAGCCCTCGGCGAGCTTCTGTAATTGCTTCTGAGTGGCGTTCGCCGCTCTCATGAGCATCAGATCGCCGCCGGGAAAGGCGTCCGGCCAATGCAGCGCCCGCATGGCGATGTATTGCGCGGTCCACGGGCCGATGCCCGGCAGGGTCATCAATGCCTCGATCTGCTCCTCGACATTCGGCGCAAACGTGAGCATCACTCTTTTGTCTAGCACGGCGGACGCAAGCGCGCACAGGCAGCGCGCCCGTGCGCCCACGATGCCGAGCGCGGCGATCTCGTCGGCCGTAACCGAAACCATGCGCTGCGCGCTCGGGGTCAGACGATTGAGCTCGGGGTAGGGCGTGGCGATCGGAGCGCCGAAAGCCTGCGCCCATCGTCCCGCCAGCGTCGTCGCCCCTTTCACCGACACCTGCTGACCCAAGATTGCGCGCACCGCCAGCTCGAATCCATCGAAAGCGCCCGCGACGCGCAAGCCCGGAATCCGGCGCACCACCTGCGCGAGCAGAGGATCCTGGGACAAGAGAGCGCTCACCGCATCGGGCACCGCCCCCAGATCGAACAAGCGCTTCACGCGGACGATGACCGCGCCGATGACCGGCGCCAGCGACGGCGACACTTCCACGTTGAGCGCGTTCGGCTTCTTGCCCGGCGAAACCGCGATCCAGCCGTGGCGGTCGCCGATCGACACCGTGCGCCGATAATGCGTCGCGTCCGCCATCTCGACGCCCGGGATGGCGCGCAGGCGCAGATAATCGAGCAATCGGCACCACGCGAACGGCGGCCGGAATTCCAATTGGCAATGCAACCCCTCCGGAGCATTTGCAGTGCCGCGCACCGCCCGCGGACTCGAGCCATAGCGCGATTTGAACAAGGCATTGAAACGCCGCACGCTGCCGAAGCCGCTGGCAAAGGCAATCTCCGTGAGGCTCAACCGGGTTTCGCCGAGCAAGCGCTTCGCCAGCAGCAGCCGCTGCGTCTGCGCCAGCTCGATCGGCGACACCCCGAGCTCGGACTCGGTGATCCGCCGCAGGTGGCGGTCGCTGACCCCGATCGACGCCGCCAGATCGCTCACCTTGGCGCTGGACAGCGCGTGCTCTTCGATGCCGGCGATGGCGGCGCCCACCAGCCGGCTCACCGCATCGACCGGCGCGAGGCCCGGCGCACGCTCCGGCCGGCAGCGCAGGCATGGCCTGAATCCCGCCCCTTCGGCCGCCGCGGCGCTGGCATAGAAGCGCATATTGCCGCGTTTTGCGGGCCGCGCCGGACAAATGGGGCGGCAATAAATGCGGGTGGACGTGATGGCCACGAAAAACCGCCCGTCGAAGCGCCGGTCGCGGGCACGCACCGCACGAAAACAAGCATCGGAGTCGAGTTCCATGGCTGCAGAATAGCCAAAACGCGCGGTGAATACTCGCCGTTTTCGGACCTCGATATGCAGCCCTCTTGGGAACACCTAAACGAAGCGGTCAAGCGCAATACAGGCGCTATTTTCGACTGATTTCGGGTTCCAACGTAGTATTTAAGAGTACGCAGACTTGATTTCGCAATCCCGCGATATCAAGTTGTGTTCTGATCCTCACGCAGTTACCTCGAGGTGCGTTTAGTGACCACACACACCCTGTTCGAATGGATCGGCGGCATGCCCGCGCTGGATCGCTTCACGTAGCGTTTCTACCTTACCAGCCCTAGTGCGCGGGGCTTGCCCGCAACCCCAGTACCGCATGATTCCCTGCGCCGCCTCGCACCCTCGATTACCGCGGTCACCGCATCCGCGGATATCGGCGCTGTCTACGCATTACTGATTGATCGAGAGAAATAGTCCCTTTGAGCAACGGCATCATTTGCCGTGAAAATATTCACGACGGATTGTCGGGTGATTAGATAGAGCTCGCGCGCCCGCGCCCACCGACTCCATGAAAGGCCGCAGCTATACGCAACGAATCAGGTTGATACAGATTAACTACCCCGGGCGCATGCAAGCAGAGGCGCTACCGGGGTTTATGGAACCGATCATAGGGATTCGCCGTTCAATTGCAACCTCAGTTTCCATACGACGGTCACAATCTGAACGTTCTCGCACGCGGTGTATCAATGGCGCGCCTGCAGCGTTACATGACGATCGCCAGCGGCGACACTGAACACGCTCTGCGTCTGTACATGTGGAACACGGCGCTCAGCGAATCCCTGTATGGGCCACTGCAGGGGCTCGAAATCACGCTGCGCAATAAGATTCACGAACGTCTCATGGCCACGTTCGGCGTGCACTGGTACGACAATCCGAAGGTCGGGATCCAATTCGCCCAGCAGCGGCAGATCGACGATGCAAAAAACACGCTTCGGTCTCAAAACAAGCCCCTCGAAGACGCGCGCATGGTTGCTGAGCTGAATTTCGGATTTTGGGTCGGACTACTCGGCCGAAAATACGAGAATAATTTGTGGCGGTCCCATCTGCGGCCCCTGTTCATTAACATACCCGCGCCACTTCTGCGCAAAGATGCTCACAAAGCCTTAGATGAGCTTCGGTTCTTGCGCAACCGCATTGCACACCACGAATCAATCCTGCAACGCCCGCTGCAGCGAGAGCACTCATTGATCTTGACCGTCATCCGCTCGCTTTGCGATGTGACAGCCGACTGGGTCGCGTGCCATAGCCGATTTGATGCTGTGTACAGAACTCGGCCCCAACGTCCTGGAAACTAGCCCAACTTGAGCTGTGCTGCGCAGCAAGAAGCCGCAGGCGAGCAGTATCTAGTGCGCAGGGCTCGCCCGCAGCCCCAGGTATCGCACGATCCCCTGCGCGGCCTCGCGCCCCTCGAACACCGCGGTCACCACCAGATCCGAGCCGCGCACCATGTCCCCGCCCGCGAACACCTTGGGGTTGGTCGTTTGGAAGGGCGCTGTCGGCGCGCCGGACACGCGCACCCGGCCATTGGCGTGCAGCGCGATCTGCTGTTGCGCGAACCAATCGGGAGGACTCGGCAGGAATCCGAACGCGATGATCACGGCATCGGCCTCTATCGTCTCTTCGGTCCCGGGAACCACTTCCGGGACGCGGCGTCCGCGCGGCCCCGGCGGTCCCAAGCGAGTCTCGACCAGTTTCACGCCCTGCACGCGGTCGGTGCCGACGATCTCGATCGGCTGCTTGTTGAACAAGAAGGTGACGCCCTCTTCCTTGCTGTTCTTGTAGTCGCGCCGCGATCCCGGCATGTTGTCCTCGTCGCGCCGATACGTGCAGGTGACGCTGCTCGCCCCCTGGCGCACCGCGGTTCGATTGCAATCCATTCCGGTGTCGCCGCCGCCGAGCACCACCACGCGCTTGCCCCGCATGTCGACGAAGCCGGCCGGCCCGTTGTCGATGTCGAGTTCCCGGTTGATGTTGGAAATGAGATAGGGCAGCGCCTCATGCACTCCGGGCAGGTCCTCTCCGGCGAATCCGCCCTTGACATAGGTGTAGGTCCCCATGCCGAGAAACACGGCGTCGAATTCCCGCGTCAGCGCCTCGAAGGAAACGTCGCGGCCCACGTCGACGTTCAGGCGGAATTCGACGCCCATGTATTCCATGATCTCGCGGCGCTTCTCGACGACGTCTTTCTCCAGCTTGAACGGCGGGATGCCGAAGGTCAGGAGGCCCCCGATCTTCGAGTACCGGTCGAACACCACCGGCGTGACGCCGTTGCGCACCAGGACGTCGGCGCACGCGAGCCCCGCGGGACCCGCGCCCACGACCGCGACGCGTTTTCCCGTGCGCACCACATTGGACATGTCGGGCTTCCAGCCCTGCTTGAATGCCTCGTCCGTGATGTATTTCTCGATGGCGCCGATGCTCACCGCCCCGATGCCGTCATTCAGCGTGCACGCGCCCTCGCACAGCCTGTCCTGCGGACAGATACGGCCGCACATCTCCGGCAGGGAATTCGTCTGATGCGAGAGCTCCGCCGCCTCGAACAGCTTGCCGTCGTTCACCAGCGCGAGCCAGTTCGGAATGTAATTGTGCACCGGGCACTTCCACTCGCAGAAGGGGTTGCCGCACGAAATGCAGCGTCCGGCCTGCTGTGCCGCGGCCTCGGCGCTGTACTGCGAATAAATCTCGCGGAATTCCGTGGTGCGCACTTCGACGGCGAGCTTGTCGGGGTCCTTGCGCGGAATGTCCAGAAATTGCAGATGATTAGTGGTCATGAGTATCCAAGCGGACTCGAACCAGAGAGGCACGCTCTCACGGCGATCAAGTCGTAAACGACTGAAAGTTCAAAGGAGGCAGGGTTGGGTAGGCTTTTCCCGGAGCGTGAAAAACAGGAAGTTTTTCCCGCAGCCCCCAGGGGTGCGACGCATGCGTCGCACGGGTGGCCATGGATGGCCACCCAGGGCTTGCGCGGAGCAGGGACTGCGCAGCGCAATGGGTTTACGGCGGTCCGGGAAAAGCCTACCCAATCCTGCCTCCGCACACGAAATACGTCACCGCTCATGAATGGTTCCGGTTGACTTGCGGGCGCGGGCTCAAGCCGCGCGGCGCAGATTTTCCAGCAGAGAATCGATGGCCGCCGCCTTGGGTTTAACCACCCAGAACTTGCCGATGTAGCTGCGGAAGTCGTTCAGCAGCTGCACGCCCCACACGCTGTCCGTGGCATCGACATGCTGCTCGATCAGGCCGCGCAGATGCTGCACGTGGATTCCCATGCCTTCGGGCGACACGCGGTGAATGTCGATCAATTCATGATTGTAGCGGTCGACGAAATCGCGCTCCATGTCGAGCACATAGGCGAAGCCGCCCGTGAATCCGGCGCCGAAGTTCACGCCGGTGCGTCCGAGCACGCACACCACGCCGCCCGTCATGTACTCGCAGCAATGATCGCCGGCGCCTTCCACCACCGCGAGAGCCCCCGAATTGCGCACGGCGAAACGCTCGCCGGCCGTGCCCGCGGCATAGAGCTCGCCGCCGGTGGCGCCATAGAGACAGGTATTGCCCATGATGATGGTGTCGCGCGCAATAAAAGTAGATTGCGCGCTCGGCTTCAGGACGATCTTTCCCGCCGCCATGCCCTTGCCCACGTAGTCGTTCGCCTCGCCCTCGAGATGCAGATGCAGCCCGCCCGCATTCCACACGCCGAAGCTCTGTCCGGCGGAGCCCTTCAAGGTGACGATGAGCGGCGCCGCGCTCATGCCGGTATTCCCCCAGCGCCTGGCGATCTCCCCGGAGACGCGCGCGCCGATGGAGCGGTGGAAATTGCTCACGGCGTACGCGAACTTGCCGCCGGACTTGTCGGCAATGGCATCGCGCATGTCGGCGAGCATCTTCTCGCCGAGCACGCCCTTGTCGAAGGGTTCGTTGTGAGGGTCGATGCAATACTGGGGCTTGCTCGACACCAGCGCGGAATTGGCCAGCACCGGCGCCAGATCGAGCTTGCGCTGCCTCGAGGTCTCGCCCGGCAGTATCTTCAAGAGTTCCGTGTGTCCGATCAATTCCGCCAGGCTGCGCACGCCCATGGACGCCATGATTTCCCGGCATTCCTGCGCCACGAACTTGAAATAGTTGATCACCATGTCGGGCAGCCCGATGAAGTACTTGGTCCGCAGCACATTGTGCTGGGTGGCCACGCCCGTCGCGCAGTTGTTGAGATGGCAGATACGCAGGTACTTGCAGCCCAGCGCCACCATGGGCGCGGTGCCGAAGCCGAAGCTCTCGGCCCCGATGAGCGCCGCCTTGATCACATCGAGCCCGGTCTTGAGGCCGCCGTCGGTCTGCAAGCGGACCCGGTGCCGCAGCTCATTGGCGCGCAGGGTCTGATGCGTCTCGGCCAGCCCCAGCTCCCACGGCGTCCCCGCATACTTGATCGACGACAGAGGACTCGCGCCGGTGCCGCCGTCGTAGCCGCTGATGGTGATCAGATCCGCATAGGCCTTCGCGACCCCCGCCGCCACCGTGCCCACCCCGGGCTCCGCCACCAGCTTCACCGACACCAAGGCGGTGGGGTTGACCTGTTTCAGATCGAAGATCAGCTGCGCCAGATCCTCGATGGAATAGATATCGTGATGCGGGGGCGGCGAGATCAAACCGACGCCGGGGCGCGCGAACCGCAGGCGCGCGATCATGTCGTTCACCTTGTGCCCGGGAAGCTGGCCGCCTTCGCCCGGCTTCGCCCCCTGCGCCATCTTGATCTGCAGCACCTCGGCATTGACCAAGTACTCCGGCGTCACGCCGAAGCGGCCCGAGGCCACCTGCTTGATCTTGGAATTCTTTTCCGTGCGGTAGCGCAAGGGATCCTCGCCGCCCTCGCCCGAGTTCGAGCGCGCGCCGAGGCGGTTCATGGCGATCGCGAGCGCCTCGTGCGCCTCGGGGGACAGCGCGCCCAGCGACATTCCCGCGCTGTCGAAGCGCGCGAAAATGGCGGAGATCGGTTCGACCTCCTCGATCGGGATGGCGGCGGCGCCGGGATTCAATTGCAAGAGATCGCGGATGCAGGACACCGGCCGTCCGTTGACCAGCGCTGCGAACTCGAGGTACTGCCGGTAATCGCCCACCATCACCGCCGACTGCAGCGTCGCAATGACATCCGGGTTGTACATGTGGTATTCGCCGTTGTGCATGTACTTGAGCAGGCCGCCCTGCTCGACATTCTCGGCCTTGTCCCACGCGCGCCTCGCCAGATGATCGGCATCGGCTTTGAGATCGGCGAAGTCCGCGCCTTGAATACGGCTGTCGGAACCCTCGAAACACATGCTCACGACTTCGTCGTTCAGGCCGACGATTTCGAAGAGCTGCGCGCTGCGGTAGCTCGCAATGGTGGAAATGCCCATCTTGGACATGATCTTGAACAATCCCTTGCGGATGCCGCGCCGGTAGCTGCGGCCGAGTTCCTGGCGCATGGCCGCTTCCATCTTCAACGCACCCTTGCGCATGAGATCGAACAAGGTCTGGTACGCAAGATACGGATAGACCGCCGTGGCGCCATAGCCGATCAAGCAGGCAAAATGATGCGCGTCGCGCGCGGTGCCGGTCTCCACCAGAATATTGCACTTGCAGCGCAGCCCCGTCCTCACCAGGCGGTGATGCACGGCGCCGGTGGCGAGCAGCGCGTGCACGGGCACCTTGCCCTTGACCAGGTACCGGTCGGACAGCAGCAGCACGATCTTGCCGTTGCGCACCGCCGCTTCCGCCTTGTCGCAAACCCGGGACAGCGCCGTCTTGAGATCCAGGTGCTCGTCGTACTGCAGGTCGATGAACTCGTTCGGCACACCGGAATCCGCCAGCGCCACGATCTGACGCAATTTGCGCTGCGAGAGCACGGGCGACGAGAGCAAGATCTGCTCGGCATGATGCTGCGCCGGGACGAAGATATTGCACTCGGGGCCGATCTGCGTCTGCAGCGACATCACGATGCTCTCGCGCAGGCTGTCGATCGGCGGATTCGTGACCTGCGCGAACTGTTGCCTGAAATAGTCGTAGAGAGAGCGTACTTTCCTCGACAGCACCGGCATCGGTGTGTCGTCACCCATCGAGCCGACCGCTTCACTCTCATCTTCGGCAAGGACGCGGATGATCTCATCGCGTTCCTCGGCCGACACGTTGTACATCTTCTGGAACACGGCCAGCGTGTCGCGATCGAAGGGTTCCGCCGCCAGCCTGGGATCGATGAGATCGGTCTGCAGATACCGCACGCCCTTCTTGAGCCATGCCTTGTAGGGATGGCGGCTCTTCAAGAGATCATCGACCCGCTTGGTGTCCATGAGCTCCGCCGTCTGCAAATCCAGCGCCAGCATCTCGCCCGGCCCCAACTTGCCCTTCTTGACCACATCCTCGGGGCTGTAATCCCAGACGCCCGCTTCCGAGGCGATGGTGATGTGCCGATTCTTGGTGATCACCCACCGGGCGGGGCGCAGCCCGTTGCGGTCCAAGGTGCAGCAGGCGTAGCGGCCGTCGGTGAGCACGATGCCGGCCGGACCGTCCCAGGGTTCCATGTGCGCGGAGTAGTACTCGTAGAACGCCTTGAGGTCCGGGTCGATCATGTCCACCGATTGCCAGGCCGGCGGTACCAGCACGCGCATCGCGTGCATGGGATCGAGACCGCCCATGAGCAGGAGTTCGAGCATGTTGTCGAGCGATTGCGAATCCGAGCCCTTCAATGACACCACCGGCTGGATGTCGGACAGATCCGGCAGCACCGGCGAGCGGAACAAGGGACCGCGCGCCACCGCCCAGCTCCGGTTGCCTTGCACCGTGTTGATCTCGCCGTTGTGGGCGAGGTAGCGATAGGGATGGGCGAGGCGCCACTGCGGCAGGGTGTTGGTGGAAAAGCGCTGATGGAAAACCACCACCGACGCCTCCATCCGCGGATCCTTGAGATCGGGATAGAACTGAGCCAGGAACTCCGGCATCACCATGCCCTTGTAGACGATGGTGCTGGCCGACAAGGACGGGATGTAGAAGATCGGGTCGCCCGCTTCCAGTTTCTTCTCGGTGCGGCGGCGCGCCACGAACAGCTTGCGGTTGAAGGTGGCCTCATCGAGGTCGCCGCCCGCATTGACGAACACCTGCTCGATGGTCGGCAAGGTCTTGAGCGCCTCCGACCCGCAGGCCTCCGGGTCCACCGGCAGGACACGGAAGCCGGCGACCTGCAGCTTCTCGAGTTGCAGTTGCTCGGTGAGCATCCTTCGCGCCTGAGCCGCCAGTTCGGGGTTTCGGTTGAGGAACACCAGACCGGCGGCAAACAGCGGTGCCAGTTTGAACCCCGCTTCGGCCGCCGCCGCCCGCAGGAAGGCGGTCGGCTGCTTGATCAGAAGACCGCAGCCATCCCCGGTCTTGCCGTCCGCGGCAATCGCGCCGCGATGCGTCAGGCGATTGAGCGAGCTGATGGCCGTCTGCAATACCCAGTGGCTGGCCTGATCATCGAGACTCGCGATCAAGCCGAAGCCGCAGGAATCCCTCTCATAAGCCGGCCGGTAAAGACCCCAATCCCCGCTGCGCGGGTCCCCGCCGCCCCGGCTGGTCTCAAGTGCTGTGATGTCCTGCTCCGCCATATCCTGTGCCCATGCTAAAGCCCGCCCAGCGGTCAGGTCCGCAGAGCCTTTCAAAAACAACGACTTAAACCGGTTCAAGGCACTCGAACTTCGGGTGCCAAGGTGGGGCAAACGCCGTCAGGCGCGCCTGAGTATACGAAGCATGATACCTACGTGGTAATCACCGTCAATCGTCGTTTCGCTCGAGAGCGTCGACCGCCACTGGAACCGTGGTCCATCTTCGATGGGTGTTCAGGCAAGACAACTGCGCTAAATCGTCATCAGCGCCTTTATCGACGTCTTTCGCCATCATTCCGTTCTCGACCGTGGCGCGCTGAAGTCATTGGCGATGTAGGTGCGAATTCGATGGCGCGTCTCTTCGTCAACGGGGGTTTGATCGAGCAAGGATAGTAATCGTTCCTGGGAAACGATTCCGCGTTGAGCAAGTTCGCGCGTGAAGACCAGATCCTTTTCCCGACGCGCGACGTATTTGGCAATCGCGAGGTCGTGAGGATCCAGACATAGCCCTCGCACGCCCTCGGTTTCCCCGGGAGGGAGATTGACCAGCCGCCCTTTCCAGCCTTCAGGAAGTGTCGCAGTCTTGTTGTCGACCGGATCTGCGTAGTATCCGAAACTTTCATGAAATGGCGAATAAGCCCCGATCACCTCCAGCCACTCTGTCCGATCCGCCTTTTTTAGGGCTATCAGATCGACCTCGAAAGACTTGACAAGGTCGTCGGGAAGATCGGGATATTTTCCGTGAAGAGACTGGCTGCCGATGATGATGAACTGCTTCTCACCGGTTATACGTCCGGCGGCGCGCAATACATGATCAACCTCCCGCTTCTTCATTCAGTTTCCTTACTTCCTCCCGCGATAGAAGTCCGACAAATGGCATCGATTGCCGTAACCTCACCGCGTTCTCGTCGCGTCCAAGCATTACAGCAAAAAGAGCACCGTCGTCTTCGGATTGCGCAATGTCTCGCCATTCATCGTAAGCCGGGCCCCACGTACCCTGGCTCTTCCATCGATGCAAATTCGCCAGCATCTGAGCTCGTATTTGTCTTGGCGTGCAATTGCGTACAACGGCAACAGCGAAGGACCGCTTAAGTTCATCCAATGCCTGATGCGACAAGCCGCCACGGGAGGAAGGTCGGATGTGACGTTCTGTGAGTTCCAAATGATCGCCCTCGGCTACATCCCATGCCTCCAGGGTAGCTTTCGGCAGAATGACGCCCAGGGAGTTGCCGACACGCCGCACCTGCAGTTTCATTTATTCGTTATAACACGTTATAACATTTCGTGCCAAGACCGATTCCCGGTCGGGCTCCTTGCGCAGGCCAGGCATCTCATCACCCCGCGATATACCGCTCCAGCTGCTCGATGTGCTCGGTCTGCTCCTGGATGACGGCCTTGACCAGGTCGCCGATCGATAGTATTCCCAGCACGCGGCCGTTCTTCACGACCGGCAAATGCCGGAAACGCCGCTCGGTCATGAGCTGCATGCAGTGGTGCACCGTATCCTCGGGCGTCACGCTCACGGCAGGCGAGGTCATGATGTCGCCCACCGGCGTGTCGTGCGACGAGCGGTTTTTCAGGATCACTTTACGGGCGTAGTCGCGCTCGGAGATGATGCCAACCAGCGACCCCTGGTTCATGACCAGGAGCGCACCCACGTGCCGGGTTGCCATGACCTCGATGGCATGCAGCACGGAATCCTGCGGTGCAACGGAGAAAACCTCGGTCCCCTTTGTCCTAAGCAATTGACCAACAATTTGCATGGTTCCCCCCTAATTAGCTTCGATCAGGGCGCTGCAGCGACCATGCATCTGACTATACTCCCGCCCATTCCGAGGACAAGTAGCTCCGAATGCCATGACTGAACCAGCTTTCCAGCCCCCCATGGCCGCGATCCGGCCTCATCGTGTTGCTTCGCCGCATGGCGAAAGAGTGGACCCCTACTACTGGCTGCGGGACGACGAGCGGACGAATCCGGAGGTGCTCGCCTACCTCGCGGCCGAGAATACGTATCGCGAACGATGCACGGCCGCCGGCAAACCCTTCGAGAATGCGCTCTACGAGGAAATCATCTCCCGCGTGAAGCAAGACGACTCCAGCGTGCCCTACCGCATGCACGGCTACTGGTATCACTCGCGCTTCGCACCCGGCCAGGAACACCCGATTTTCGGGCGGCGCAAGGGTTCGCTCGAAGCGCCCGAGGACGTCATGCTCGACGTCAATGTGCTCGCCGTGGGCCACGATTACTACCGGATCGGCGCCATGGAAGTGTCGCCGGATTCCGAGTGGCTCGCGTTCTGCGAAGACACGGTCGGCAGACGCCGGTACACCCTGCGCTTCAAGAATCTGCGTTCCGGCGAGATTCTTGAAACCGCAATTCCCGATGTCGAATCCGACCTCGCATGGGCCAACGACAACCGGACCCTCTTCTACGTCGCCAAGGATCCCGAGACCCTGCTTGGCCTCTACGTCAAGAAGCACGTGCTGGGGCAGGACCCGCACCAGGACGCGCTGGTCTTCGAGCAGACGGACAAGAGTTTCTACACCGGCGTCTCCAAGTCGAAATCCGAGCGCTTCATCTTCATCCACATGGAAAGCACGGTGTCCTCGGAATGGCGGTACGCGCATGCCGATGATCCCGCTCTCGATTTCAGAACCTTCCTGCCCCACGAACGCGATCACGAATACCAGCCGGAGCATCTCGGCGACGCCTTCATCGTCAGAACCAATTGGCAGGCCAAGAATTTTAGACTGATGCAGGTGCCGATCGGCCGGGAGGGCAATCGCTCCGCCTGGCGGGACGTGGTCGCCCATCGCGACGATACCTTCATCGAGGAGTTCGATGTATTCAACGGATTCCTTGCCGTTTCGGTCCGCAGCGGCGGCCTCGCCAAAATTGCCATCGCACCCTGGGCGCCAAGCGGTGCCGTACGGGGCGGAGCGGTGCCGGGCGGTGCCGGGCCAGTCGACGCAGTGCCGGGCGGCAGTGCCGGGCGACGCAGCGCCAGGCGGCGCCGAGTTCTTCATTGCGAGCGACGAGGCCGCCTATGCCACGTCGCTATCCGTCAATACCGAACTCGACACCGATCTCGTGCGCTACGCGTATTCCTCGCTCACCACGCCGACCACCATTTACGACTACAACGTGCGTACCGGAGAGAAGATTCTCCTGAAACGCGATCCGGTCGTCGGCAGCTTCGATCCCGCGGACTATCGAACCGAATTCCTGTTCGCGCCCGGGCGGGACGGCGCGCGAATTCCCGTGTCGCTGGTGTATCGCAAGGGCCTGGCCCGGGATGGTTCCGCGCCGCTGCTGCAATACGCCTATGGAGCGTACGGTCTGTCCGTCGATCCGAGTTTTTCATCGGCGCGCCTGAGCCTGATCGACCGCGGTTTCATCTATGCCATCGCCCATGTGCGGGGCGGCCAGGAAATGGGCCGCGCTTGGTACGACAACGGCCGCAAGCTGCACAAGAAGAATTCGTTCGCCGATTTCATCGACGTCACGCGTCATCTCGTCGCAGAGCGCTATGCCGCCAAGGATAAGGTGTTTGCCATGGGCGGCAGTGCCGGGGGCTTGCTGATGGGGGCGATCGCCAACTCGAGTCCCGAAGACTACCGCGGCATCGTCGCGCAGGTTCCTTTCGTCGATGTGGTCACCACCATGCTGGACGAGGGCATCCCGCTGACCACCAATGAATACGACGAGTGGGGTAACCCCAACGAGCGTGAAGACTATGACTACATGCTGTCGTATTCCCCCTACGACAATGTCCGGGCTCAAGGCTACCCCGCGATGTTCGTCACCACCGGCCTCTGGGACAGCCAGGTGCAATACTACGAACCGGCGAAATGGATCGCCAAGCTGCGCGCCTCGAAGACCGACCAAAACCTGCTTTTTCTGCAAGTCGACATGGAAGCCGGTCACGGCGGCAAGTCCGGCCGTTTCCAGCGCTATCGCGAGATCGCGATGGAATATGCCTTCGTGCTGGACCAGGCAGGAATTCG
>WNFQ01005781.1_pt1 | contig 14139 bp, 15 predicted proteins | sample 5400171 | NCBI WGS metagenome assembly WNFQ01 (sample SAMN13153356, study PRJNA577476) | soil metagenome | isolation source: 20 cm soil under Madrone tree | place: USA:California | collected 2016-06-14
CAGGTGCCGGCCGGCTTTCGCTGCCGTTCGATGATGCCGGTCATCGATCGCATCGATTCGTGGCGGCGCGGTGCCGTGGCACTGTGGCTCGACGAAACCGGCATCATTGTCGAAAGCGCCAATGAGACCCGCGGCGATCGCCCCTGGGTCCCGCATCCGCGCCCGAGGCGCCCACGCCCTCAGGCCGCTGCCGAAGACGGTTGACCTAAGTCTTCAAGGTGCGGACATCAGCGGCCAATACCAGACGAAAAAGCTGGGGTCGAGCCGCGAAGACCAATTGGCGGCGTTGGGTTCATCCGCTTTACGAAGTGCGTCTGCCACGGGATCGTCAGTAGCAGCCGAGGCGGTTTGTCTCGCCGTCTCGGGCACCGCCATCCGGATCAGCTGGAAGTCGGTGCGCTCGGCGAATTTCGGGATGACCGAATTCGACGCAGCCGTCGTCGTCGCCATTGCTCGGCTCGTCGAAAGACAACTCCGGATGCTGCTGCAGAAAGTGGAGCACGAATTTCCAATTCCAATTCGTGCTGTAGCTTGCCCTCCTCGTCACTTTCCCCTCGTTCAGCCAGGCGGGGATCGGACGGCCGATTTCTTCGGAGGATGGCGGGCCGCCGGAAGCATCGACAAGGATCAAGCCGTCGCGAACGCAAACGCGGTAACTCGTCATCCGCAGCCGCGACCGGTCGGTCCGCGAGGCGAACGCCGGCTCGAGCAGCTCGCCGTCGAGGGCAAATTCCCAGCCGTGATAAGGGCAGATCAGGCGTTCGGCAGCGCCCTCTTCGGCGTCGCACACCGGGTAGCCGGCGTGAATGCAGACATTGCGCAACGCATGCAGGCAGCCGTTGCCGTCGCGGGTTACGACCACCGAGCGGGCGGCGGCGTCGAACCGGAAATAGCGGCCGTCCTCGTCGAGCCGTGTCGCGTGATCTACGGCCATCCAAGGTCGGGCAAAGATCCGTTCGCGCTCGGCGGCGAAGACATCGGCTTCGTGAAACAAGGCAGGATCGGGCGCGACGTCGCCCGCTCTGCCCAGCTGCTCGCCCAGAGCGGCGACGCTGGCAGGAAGATCCATCGACAGGTCCGCTGATTCGTCCGTTGGGTCCAGCGCCCAGAGTGACTGGAGGACCCAGCCACGTCAAAGGGTTTGTGGCGGGATTTCTGATCCGCCGACCACCCGGCCGCCGCCCATTTGGGCCGGCGATCTGCAATAGCAGATTTTCGGGGCAAAATTTCTGCAAAACGGAACGCCGATCGGCATCTCTCTAATTCTTCATCGTGAAAGTGCTTTCTCTACATTGCACAGAGAACGTGCTGCAGTATTGCCTTTCAACCGTCAGAAGAAAGTGGCATATCGAACGGTCTCATCACTCTGGCGTTACATATCGATTCGCAAGCGCCATACTCAGGCCGTAAAGGGTTTCGATCATACTCGCCTGCAAAAACCCCCTTCTTTACAATAATTCGTGCATCGAACCTGCAACAGCAATGGCGGCGGACGGCAGAAAATGCACCGCTGCCGAATAGGCGTAGGCTAAGTCGGAGGAAGAGATGACCTATCGAATTTCTTATAGCGACGGATCGGCGGGTGCAATCATCGGCGAGAGCGAAGCGGAGACCCGCCTGATCGAGGAGTACCGGACGGAAGCCGAAGCGCTACGCAGAGCGCGCGAGCTGCTCGAAGCAGGCGAGCACGACGCCATCTCGGTTCGCGACCGCTCTGGAAATGTTCTGTATGGCGTTTGCCTCCAACTGAGACTGGGATTTTTAGCCGAATAGGTCAGCAACCGACCCGGCGCCCGCGACACCTCAGGCGCCACCTTCTCCATGTCCGGCGCGTGAGGTTCTGGGCTAGGCCCCGGTTACTTCGCCGGCTCCAGCGCCACAGGTGCCGGTGCGCTCGGTTTTGCGGCCTCCAGTTCGGCGGCCTTCTTCTCGATCAGCTCGACGAGATGGTCGACGATGTCGGTGTCCTTCAGGCGGTGGTCGGTCACGCCGCTGATATAGACCTGGTGGGTGCCGTTGCCGCCGCCGGTGAAGCCGATGTCGGTCTCGCGGGCCTCACCTGGGCCGTTGACGACACAGCCGATGACCGAGACGGTCATTGGCGTGGTGATGTGCGCAAGGCGCTCCTCGAGCCGCTCGACGGTCTTGATGACCTCGAATTGCTGGCGCGCGCAGGACGGGCATGAAATCACGGTGACCCCACGCCGCCGCAGGTTCAGCGCCTTCAGCATCTCAAAGCCGGCCTTGACCTCCTCGACCGGATCGGCCGACAGCGAAACCCTGATCGTGTCGCCGATCCCGGACCATAGGAGCATGCCGAGCCCGATCGACGACTTGACCGTGCCGCTGCGCAAGGCGCCGGCCTCGGTGATCCCGAGATGGAGCGGGTAGTCGCAGGCTTCGGCGAGCCGCTGATAGGCGGCGACCGCCAGAAACACGTCCGAGGCTTTGCACGAGATCTTAAACTCGAAGAAGTCGTTGTCCTCGAGGATCTTGGCGTGGTTGAGCGCGCTCTCGACCATCGCCTCCGGGCAAGGCTCGCCGTAACGCTCGAGGAGGTCGCGCTCGAGCGAGCCGGCATTGACGCCGATCCGCATCGAGCAGCCGTGGTCCTTAGCTGCTTTGATCACCTCGCGGACGCGTGCGGCCGAGCCGATGTTGCCGGGGTTGATGCGCAGGCAGGCGGCACCACTCTCCGCCGCCTCGATCGCCCGCTTGTAGTGGAAATGGATGTCGGCGACGATCGGCACCGTCACCTGCCGGGTGATTTCTTTCAAGGCCAGCGCCGATTCCTGGTCGGGGCAGGAGACCCGGACGATATCCGCACCTGCCTCTTCGAGAGCCCGGACCTGCGCGACCGTGGCCGCAACGTCGCTCGTCACGGTGTTGGTCATCGATTGCACGGTGATCGGCGCATCGCCGCCGACCGGCACCTTACCGACGTGGATTTTACGGCACTGACGGCGCTGGATGTCGCGGTATGGCCGAACGCTCATGTCATTTTCCCGCGTCGTTGATGCGCTGGTGGCGACTTATAAACGCGTTAAGGCCGGGCAACAATCCAGGCCGAGTTCACCCTCCCGAGGCGGCCTTTGCGAGCAGCGCTTGCGGCTCGAGCGGGATGGTGCGGATCGCGCCATTGGGGCCGATCGACGCCGTCGGCTTGCCATCGACCGTGATCTCCAGACCGCCGGCATTGCCGGTGCGCATCGATACCCCCGGCCGATCGGGCACCAGGTAGCTTTCGCCGGGCTTTAGCGTCCGCGTGAAGAGAGGAGCCTGGTCAGTGCTCCGGATCTGTATCCAGCTGTCGGACGTGGCCCGGATCACGATCCGGGCCGTTCCATCGATGGCGCCGTACGCGTGCGGCTCCTCGGCTCGCAGCCCCGCAGTCGGGCCGGCTGGGAGCGGAACCGGAGCCGACGGCACCGCCGGTGCGGCAGAAGGCGGGCCGGAGGCCGATGGGCGAGACATCGGCGAGAGCGTGCCGGCCCTCTCCGCGGTCGGGACAGGGTTGAAACCGTCCGAGCCCGGCGCCGGCGGCGCGGTGTCGGGTGTCGTCGCGAGCTGGGGTTCCGGCGAAGGCTCCGTGGCCGGAGGCACGGGCGGCTCGCCTCCGAGCTGGCGCGGAGGCGTCGCTGCAAGCTCGGGCGGTACCTCGATCACGCGTACCGGACGCGTACGGTCGCTGGTCGACACGTAGTACCAAGTGCCGTACCCGCACAGCGCTAAGATCAGCGCCACCAGAAGCATCGCTCCCCCGGGAATGCTGCGTTCGCCGAGCGGCATCGGAAAGGCCAGATCGGGCTTCGCGTCGAGCAGGGCGGACTCGGCCTTGAAGCGGCGCAAGATCTCGTTGCCGTCGAGCCCGAGGTGGTCGCCGTAGGCGCGCACAAAGCCGATCGCGTAGGCCGGGCCCGGGAGAAGATCCGGACGCCCGGCCTCCAGCGCCGCCAGATAGCCGGGTTTGATCTTCAGTGCCGCGGCGACGTCGTCCAAGTCGAGGCCGAGCGCCTCGCGTTGCTGACGCAGCAAATCTCCGGCGGATCGCGGACCAAACGGGGAAGCGGCTTCGCCGTCAGGCAGATCCTCCATGAAGGAAGTCTTGAGACGCCGGAACAACGCCATGCTGTGATCCCGCTGCAGCGCCACTTTAACCATGGACGCCGGCTTCTGTGCAACCGCGAGCCAGAGCGTACCGTAAGCTCGGTGAGCGGCTCACAAGGCGATCGCGTGGTCCCGCGCGTAGGCTTCGAGCTTGGGTCGGAGCGAATGATCCGGCCGGCCCCCGATCTCCTGGAGATAGCCGGCAACGGCGGTCGCATCCAGGCTGCGGATCATCGTCTTGACCGGGCCGATGGCGGTTGCCGCCATCGACAACGTCCTGAAGCCAAGCGCGATCAGCGCCATCGCCTCGAGCGGGCTGCCGGCCATCTCCCCGCACATGCTGAGCGGTACTCCGGCATCGCGGGTCCGCGCGATGACCTCGCGGAAGAGAGCAAGCATCGGCATCGAGAGGGGATCGTAGCGATCGGCCAAACGCGGATTGCCGCGGTCGCAGGCAAAAAGGAACTGCACCAGATCATTGGTCCCGATGGAGAGAAAGTCGATCCGCTGGCACAGTGCGGGCAACTGCCACAACAACGCCGGCACTTCCAGCATGACCCCGATCTTGATCGGTTCCGGCAGCGCCCTGCCCTCCTTCGCGGCGCGGGCGAGCTCCATTTCGAAAATTGCTCGGGCACGCTCGAGCTCGGCGACCTCGGCGATCATCGGAAACTTGACAAACAATGGCCGCGCCTCCGCCGCTCGGATCAACGCCCGCAGCTGTTGTCTCAGCATGGCTGGGCGATCGAGCCCGATGCGGATTGCCCGCCAACCCATCGCCGGGTTGTCTTCTGCTGCGTGCGGCAGGTAGGGCAATATCTTGTCGCCGCCGATATCCAAGGTGCGGAAGACCACCGGCCGGTTTTCGGCCTGATCGAAAACGCTCCGATAGAACTCGGTCTGTTCGACAACTCCGGGGAAGCTGTCCCGCACCATGAACGGGATCTCGGTGCGAAAGAGCCCGATCCCTTCGGCGCCGGTCGCCCGGAGCTGGGGCAGGTCGATCAGCAGCCCGGCATTGAGCTGCAACTTTATCGCTATTCCGTCGAGGGTGACGGGCGGGGCCGAACGCAGGGTGTCGTAAAAAGCACGGCGTCGTGTTCGGGTCTCGACCGTCGCCGCCGCCGATTGGCGGATGTGGTCGCTCGGCCGGATCAGAACCTGGGCGTGATCGCCGTCGACAACGACGATGTCGCCCGCCTCGATCCTGCTCGTCGCGTCCTGGACCCGCCCGACGACCGGGATATCGAAGGCCCGCGCGACGATGGCGACATGCGCGGTCGGCGATCCTTCCTCGAGCACGAGCCCTGTGATCCGCCAGCGCGCGTAATCCATCAACTCGGCCGGGCCCATGGCGCGGGCGACCAAAATGAACTCGGGCGGGAGCTCGGCCCAAGCCGCACTCGGCGGATCCCCGGAAAGATGGTGCTGGAGACGGTTTGCGAGATCTTCGAGATCGTGGAGACGCTCGCGCAAATAGGGGTCGCTGGCCTGCATCATCCGCGAGCGAGTGTCTTCGCGGACTTTCTGGACCGCGGCCTCGGCGGTCAGGCCGCTGCGGATCGCATCCGCGATGCGCCGGACCCAGCCGCGATCGGCGGCGAACATGCGATAGCTTTCCAGGACGTCGTAGTGCTCGCCGATGCCGAGATTGCGGCTCGTTGCGACGAGCTCGTCTATCGCCTCGCGCATTGCAACAACCGCGTGGCGTAACCGCTCAAGCTCGGCGGCGGCGTCCTCGGCAACGACTTGCCGGATCAGCAGCTTGGGTTCGTGCAGGACGGCCGGTCCCACCGCCAGCCCAGGGTTTAGCCTGACGCCGACCAGACGAACCGGGAGCATGACGCCCCCTTGACCCTGGGCGATTTCCAGCGGGTTGACGAGTTCGCCTCTGGCCGCGAGCTCGGCGACTACCATCGCGATCGTCTGCAATACCTCGATCTCGTCCTCGGTATAGTGTCGCAGCGAGCGGTTCTGCACGACCAGCACTCCGAGCACCCGGCCACCGCGAAGGATCGGCACACCCATCAGCGAGTGGTAATGCTCTTCGCCGGTTTCCGGCCGGTAGGCGAAATCGGGGTGGGATTGCGCGTCGGCGAGCGCGAGCGGGCGCGCGGTTGCCGCGATCACTCCGACAAGGCCTTCGCCGACGCGCAGTCTCGTCCGGTGCACGGCTTCCGGCCGCAGCCCTTCGGTGGCGAAGAGCTCGAGCACCTCGCCCGCGCGCATGACATAAGCCGAGCAGACCTCCGCCACCATCTCCGCGGCGATGATCCGGACGATGCGGTCGAGCCGTTCCTGAGGGGTGCCCGAACCTGCCATGATGTCCCGAAGGCGGCGCAGGAGGCGGCGGGTCCCGCTAACACTCCCTCCAGCCTCAATCATCCCGGCGCGTCTTGCCTCCTCGACAAATCTGCGACGGACCGACGAGCTTGATCCGAAGTGCGTTCGCAGCGGGCAGCAAGCACCCCGAGCGCTTGGCCGACGAGCTCCTCGATGATCTCGACTGTGCTCTGTTCGCGGGTCACAAAGCCGACACTCTGGCCCGCCATCAGCGACCCCGCTTCGATGTCGCCGTCAATGACCGCGCGCCGCAGCGCACCGGCCCAGAAATGCTCGATCTCGAGTTGTGCTGCTTTTTGCGACAGTTCACCCCGGGTGAACCGGTCGACCACCCGGCGCTGCACCGCAGCGAAGCAATCGGTCGCCGGATTATGCAAAGCGCGAACCGGGATCACCGGAAAACGCGGATCGAGCTGGACAGAAGCGACGGCATCGCGTGCCGCGGCGCGGATGAACGCCTGCTTGAAGCGCGGGTGGGCGATCGATTCGTGGGCGCACACAAAGCGCGTCCCGAGCTGGACCCCCGCGGCGCCCATTTCGAGATAGGCGAGCATCGCCTCCCCCCGCCCGATGCCACCCGCGACGAAGACCGGTACACTGGCGAGGTGCGGCAAAATCTCTTGGGCCAACACCCCCGTCGAAACCGGCCCGATGTGCCCACCCGCCTCGTTGCCCTCGATGACGATTGCGTCCACGCCCATGCGGACCAGCTTGCGGGCAAAGCCGAGCGCCGGCGCAAAGCACAAAACCCGCGCGCCCCCTTGTTTGATCCGGCCCACCGCCGCGCTCGTCGGGAGCCCGCCCGCCAGCACGACATGACCGACGCGATGATCGGTGCAAACATCGATCAGCTCCAAAAGCTGAGGGTGCAGGGTAATCAGGTTGACGCCGAAGGGTCGCGTGGTCATCGCCCTAGTTGCGCCGATCTCGAGGGAGAGCAGCTCCGGCGACATGGATCCCGAGGCGATCACCCCGAAACCGCCGGCATTGGAAATGGCGGCGACCAGGTTTCGCTCCGACACCCAGGTCATCGCCCCGCCCATTATCGCGATCTCGCAGCCAAGGAGTTCGCGCCCGCGGTTCCATAAGCGATCGAGCTCGCAATAGAGGCGTTCGTGCTCGGGACTCCGCGGGCTCGCTGCGCGTCCTCCGCCGAGTTTGAAATTGATGGCGCCGCTGCCGTGGCTCATCCGGCGGCGTCGAGCCCGTAGGCGGTGTGCAGCGTTCGCACCGCGAGCTCGGTGTATTCGGCTGCGATCAGGACACTGACCTTGATCTCCGAGGTCGAGATCACCTGAATGTTGATGCCCTTGTCGGCCAGGGCCTGAAACATCTGCTTTGCCACACCGGCGTGACTGCGCATGCCGACACCGATCACCGAGATCTTGACGACGTTGGGATCGGGCAGCAGTGCGGCGTAACCGAGCAATGGCCGGCTCGCCTCGAGCACGGCGACGGCGCGTTCGAGATCGGCGCGTGCCACAGTGAAGGTCAGATCCGCGGTATTCCCGTCTTCGGAGGCGCTCTGCACGATCATGTCGACATTGATCGCATTGTCGGCGAGCGGCCCGAAAATGGCCGCTGCGACGCCCGGACGGTCGGCCACTTTCTGCACCGTGATCTTGGCTTCGTTGCGGCTGTAGGCGATGCCGCTCACAACCTGATGTTCCACGATCTCGCTCTCGTCGACCAAAAGGGTTCCAGGGGTATCGGCAAAACTCGACCGGACGTGGACCCGTACCTGGTGGTTCATCGCCACTTCGACCGAGCGCGTCTCCAGCACCTTGGCGCCTTGCGATGCCATCTCCAACATTTCTTCGTAGGTGATCCTAGCGAGCTTGCGTGCTTTCGCAACGATGCGCGGGTCGCTGGTAAAGACACCTTCGACGTCGGTGAAGATGTCGCAGCGATCCGCCTCGAGCGCAGCTGCTAGCGCCACAGCAGAAGTGTCGGAACCACCACGGCCGAGCGTGGTGACACGTCCGCGCGGGCCGATCCCCTGGAACCCCGCCACCACGGCGACCTGACCTTGTGCCAAGCGGCGCCGGATCTCGGTGACCTCGATTGCCTCAATGCGCGCCTTGCCGTGCACGCCGTCGGTGCGCAGCGGTATCTGCCAGCCGAGCCAGGAACGGGCATCAATCCCGATATCCTGAAGTGCCAGCGCGAGCAGACCAGCGGTAACCTGTTCGCCGGAGGAGACCACTACGTCATATTCACACGCATCATGAACGCGGCTTGTCTCGCGCGTCCATCCGACAAGCTGGTTTGTAACCCCGGCCATCGCCGAGACGACGACGGCCACCTCGTTACCGGCTTCGACTTCGCGCCCGACCCGCCGAGCAACGTTTTTGATGCGGTCGACGTCGGCGACCGAAGTGCCGCCGAATTTTTGAACAATTCGACTCATGCCCCTCTCAAAAAGACTATCGGAACCGGCGGCAGGCACCGGACTCCCCGTGGTGCCGCCAGCCATGTTGCCGGTTCAGAGGTACCACAGCATACTCTATTTTCCGGGCGACCGTGTGCTCTGCCGGCGTGCCCGGGCAGCGCGAGGATCGGAACCGTGGGCGAAACCGGCGCCAGCGTCGACCCCGAGGAAGTGCGCCATTTTGGGGCGGACGGCGGAACATGGTGGGACCCAGCGGGAGGTTTCCGGGCGCTGCACTGGATCAATCCGACCCGGCTCGGATTCATCCGCCAATATTTGCAGGGGCATTTCCGTTGTGAGCCGTCCTCGCTACGGCCGTTCGAGGGGCTTAGCTTGCTCGACATCGGTTGCGGCGGCGGCCTGATCGCCGAGCCTATGGCGCGCTTGGGCTTTGCCGTGACCGGGGTCGACGCAGACGCCGAGGCGATCGCCGCGGCGTACATGCTTTGATGCCGTGCTGGCGCTCGAAGTGATCGAGCATGTTGCCGATCCCGCCGCATTTTTTGCCTCCATCAGCGCTTTGGTGCGGCCTGGAGGAGCCTTCGTCGGCGCGACCCTCAACCGGACCCCACGATCTTTCGCCTTGGCGATCGTCGGCGCCGAGCTCATTTTCCGATGGATTCCCCCGGGCACTCATGATTGGCGCAAATTCTTGCGGCCCTCGGAGTTTATCCTCGGCTTGCGCCGCAACGGCCTTTCGACAACCCGGCTGACGGGCCTCGTTTACGATCCGTGGCGCGGGAAATGGTCGCTAGGGCCGGATCTTGGGGTCAACTATATGGTCGCCGCAGTGCGCCGGTGAGGGCGTGGGCATGGCCGTTGTTCAGCTGTCGGTCGGTGGGACCCAAGGGATGCGCCCAAAACTGATCCCCTCATCACTAAGTTCGCGCGACTCGTCTTCGCTCGCCTCGCCATAGATGCTGTGCGCGTCGATCTCGCCATAGTGGATGCGGCGGGCCTCTTCGGCAAAGCGGGGGCCGACGTAATCGCAATTGGCCTCGACCTGCCGGCGCAGCTCGACCAGCGCCGCGCGAAACTGCGCCGGAGAGATCGCGGGCATGGACTCCCGGGATCGGCCGAGACGGGGTGCCATTACCGCCTTCTCAACCGAGGTATCGCTGCATTCGGGACAAGCGATGTCGCCCGCCTTGTGCTGCGCCTCGAACGCGTCCCCGTCGCGAAACCAGCCCTCGAACTCGTGGCCGCGGGCGCAACGCAACGTGAACAGGATCATCGAGACAACCTCCTTTGGCGGTCTATTTACACCCGCATAGATGGCGTTCGCAATTCTCGGCGACAATGACCCGAGGCGCTGAAACCCCTTGCGATTCCCCGGCGCCCTCCGCCTGGGTCCGGCGCTTTATGCCGCTGATCCGGTCCGGCGGTCTGGTCCTCGACTTGGCCGCCGGCACCGGCCGCCATGCGCGCCTTTTGATCGAGCTCGGCTTTACCGTACGCGCGGTCGACCGCGACATCTCTGCCCTGCAGATGCTCGCCGGACCACGCTGCGAAGTGCGGCAGGTCAATCTCGAGACGGGCGCGCCGTGGTCGCTCGGTGATGGCTATGACGGGATCGTGGTGACCAATTACCTGCACCGGCCGCTGTTGCCGGCGATAGCGAACGCGTTGGCGCCCGGGGGAATCTTGATCTACGAGACCTTTGGCTTCGGCAACGGGCGGCTGGGGCGGCCGTGCAATCCCAATTTCCTGCTGCGTCCGGGCGAATTGCTCCGGGCGTTTGCGATGCTCACAGTGATCGCCTTCGAGCAAGGTGAGGTCGCTGTGCCGCGGCCTGCTGTCGTCCAGCGCATCGCTGCGGTCGCCGGAGCGGTAGGGCAGCTCCCGGAAAATCCGGATTTGGACAGCCGCCGGTCACAGGAGTAACCTCTCGCCATGTCGAACGTTGCCAAACAGCTGATGTCGTTGGACGAGTTCCTCGCCTGGGAACGCGATCAACCGGAAAAGCACGAGTATGCCGGCGGTGCCATCACGATGATGACCGGGGCCTCTCTTGCCCATGCGACGATCACAATGAATGTTGCATTTGCATTGCGGCAGGCGTTGCGAGGCACTGGGTGCAGGCCCTTTGTCAATGACGCGAAGGTGATAGCCTCGGACTCGGTGCGATACCCCGATATCGTCGTAACTTGCCAGCCCGTCAGCGGCACCGACGACATCGTCCGGGAACCGATCGTCGTCATTGAAGTGATCTCGCCGAGTACCGAGCGCGAGGATCGCGGCCGCAAGAAATTCGACTACTTCGCGACGCCGTCGATCTGGCAATACGCGATCGTCGAGCAGGACGAGCGCCTTATCGATCTTTACACGCGCGCGGGCGATCGTTGGACCGACGAAATCGTCGAGGGTGATGCTGTCCTGAAGCTCTCGTCGATCGGCGTCGAGGTGAGCCTCGATGTGATCTACGAGGACACCGAGCTCACTGCTACTCCGCGGCGAGAGGGCGAGCGGCAAATTCCGGCGGCGTGAATACGCGGTCGTGCCGGAGCGACGGGACCATGCCGCGCACCTCGGCAATTCGCGCGGCATCGACACGCGCGCTGACGATGCCGACACCTTCTCCGGCGTCGGCCAGCACCTCACCCCAGGGATCGACGATCAGCGAGTGGCCATAGCTGCGCCGCCCGGCGGCGTGCTCGCCCCATTGCGCCGGGGCAAAGACGAAGCAGCCGTTCTCGATCGCCCTCGAGCGCAATAGCACGTGCCAATGGGCACTGCCGGTCGGCACCGTGAAGACCGACGGGACCGTCAGAAAATCGGCGCCGGCATGCGCCAGCGCGCGATAGAGGTGAGGGAAGCGCACATCGTAGCAAACGCTCATGCCGAGGTGGCCCCACGGCGTCTCGGCGACGACGGTGCTGCTACCGGGCCGGTAGGCGTTGCTCTCGCGGTAGCTCTCGCCACCCGGGAGGTCGATATCGAACATATGGATCTTGTCGTAGCGCGCGACGATCGCGCCGCCCGCGTCGACGAGGAATGAACGGTTCGCCAGCCGCGCCTCACCCGACGCCGCACCCTGCTCGCCGGAGGGGTCGATCACCAGCGAGCCGAGCAGCAACCACGCTCCGGTCTCGCGAGCGAGGGCCCGCATGCCGGCGAGGAAGGGGTCGGTGGCCTCGGACCGTGCTTTCTCGCGGCGACGCTTGCCTTGCTCGATAAAATTGGACGCCTCGGGCGTCATGATAAAATCGGCCCCCGCGTCGCGCGCCCGGCGAACTAGGTCCGAGGCCACCCGCAGATTGGGCTCGGGGTCGGGGCCTGCCGTAAATTGGACGCAGGCCACCGTGAAGTTGGTGCTCATTTCTCCGTTCCCAGCTTGGCGTCGAGTTCGCCGGCGCGGTCGAGTGCGGCGAGCTCGTCGGAACCGCCGATATGCTCGCCGTTGATGAAGATCTGCGGGACCGAGGTACGCCCGCCGGCGCGGCGGATCATCTCTGCGCGGCGAGCCGGCTCCTCGATGATGTCGATCTCGGTAAAGGCCGCGCCCTTGCGCTCCAACAATGCACGCGCACGCACGCAATAGGGGCAGAACATTGTCGTGTAGAGCTCGACCTCAGCCATGCCACCCATTTCCCGAGATCCCGGAAGAAAAGATTATGCCCCGCTTCGCAGCGCTCGTGCCAGGGTCAGAACGCCGACGGAGGTTGCTCCGGCGCGTTTCAGCACGCGGGCGCACTCCGCTACGGTCGCTCCCGTCGTCAATACGTCGTCGACAATTACAACGCGCTTGCCGGCGACGCTGCGACGAGCCCGCATCGCAAAGGCTCCGCGCACATTGCGATCGCGCGCCGCCGGCCCGAGATGGCCCTGCATCGGCGTTCGCCGGCGGCGGACCAGCCAATCCGCTGCGACCTCGGGTCCCCCGGCGGCGCGCACCGCCTGGGCGAGCAGTGCGGCCTGGTTGTAGCGTCGCTGAAAGAGCCGGGTCCAGTGCAGCGGCACCGGGACGAGAAGATCGGCGCCGGCGAGCACCTCGCCGCCGTTGCGGTGCATCCAGCGCCCGAACGCCGTCGCTATGTGGGTACGGTCGCCATGCTTCAGCCCGAGCACGAGACGGCGGCTGTTCTTGTCGTACCGCAACACGGCACGCGCCTGATCCCAGGCCGGGCGCTCGCGCGCACAGCCGCCGCACAGCGCATCTTCACCCATCGGATGCGGAAAGGGCAGCCCGCACAGCACGCACCAGGGCGGGGCAAAGAAGGTAATCCCCCCCCAGCACCGGCTGCATAACGCGTGCGGCTCCTCGACGATCTCGCCGCAGGCGAGACAGCGTGGCGGCAACACGCCATCTACGACCGCGCGGCCGATCCGCCGCAGCTGATCAAACGCCCAGCCGGGGAAACTTGCCGAAGCCAGCATCACAACACATCATCAGCCTGCGCACGCCCTCGTCAACCATCACTCGAAAGACCGATCACGACACCTCCTCTCAAGGCTGCCGCGATAGTGAAAACCGCAGACCCGATGACCCTCTTCGACCGTCGCGCCTGGCGGTTGCACCGCGACCGCGCGGCGAGGAGCGGCTGCGTCGATTTCCTCCACGCCGAAGTGGCCAGCCGGCTCGTCGAGCGCCTCGAAGATGTCGGAGGGCGATATCGCACGGCGATCGATGTCGGCGCCCAAAGCGGCGCGTTGTCGCGCGCGCTCGCGCGCCAGCCTGGGATCGAGTGGGTTGTGGCCACCGACCCGTCATTTGAATTTTTGGCGCTCTACCCGGGGGATCGAGTGGCCGCCGATCCCGAGCTCGTTCCGTTTCGCGAGGCGAGCTTCGACCTTGCGGTCAGCTCGCTTGCCTTGCATTGGGTCGGCGATCTGCCCGGCGCCCTGGTGCAGTTTCGTCGGATCCTCAAGCCCGGCGGCCTCTTTCTCGCGGCGATGTTCGGCGGGCACACGCTGGTCGAGCTGCGCACCGCCTTGTTCGAGGCCGAGCTCGCCGAAGAGGGAGGCGTTAGCCCGCGCGTGTCGCCGGCAGCCGAGCTGGCCGATGTCGCCGCACTGCTGTTGCGCACGGGCTATGCCATGCCGGTCGCCGATGCCGACACGATCAGCGTCACCTATTCCGATGCGCTGGCGCTGATGCGCGATATCCGCGGCATGGGGGAAACCAACGCGCTGTCGGCGCGCCGGCGCACCCCATTGCGGCGATCTACTCTGGCCCGCACCGTGGCACTCTATGCCGAACGGTTCGGCCTTCCCGACGGAAGGGTCCCGGCGACCTTCGAGATCCTCTTTCTGACGGG
>WNFQ01002805.1_pt1 | contig 14137 bp, 14 predicted proteins | sample 5400171 | NCBI WGS metagenome assembly WNFQ01 (sample SAMN13153356, study PRJNA577476) | soil metagenome | isolation source: 20 cm soil under Madrone tree | place: USA:California | collected 2016-06-14
GAAAAGCAGCCGTGATGTTGCGAGCTGCTCATCAAATTGACGCGCCGGTCCAGTTTCAACTTTTGACCCGCAAAACCTACGCGCAATGGGAGGGCAGAATCATATCGAGTTTCGCAGGGGCGCGGGCGATTTGGGGTGATCGCGCTAATGGCCTAACCCAACAGAATGCTTTTGCGCGTGGTGGATAAAAGCTAAAACGGATTGAACCACGTCGGTTGTGGATGCTTCGTCGGACGCTTAGGCCGCTTCAATCGGCGTGGCCGCGCTAAATGCCATTTGTAGTCTCTCGGCTTGCCGCTGCAATCAATGATCTCGACAGTGCCGACGAGCACGCCGGTCATCAGATCGCCCTCTGGTTTCAGTCGATTGGGCCCACCGAGGCTTTATGCAGATGATAACGGTGGTGATGGGAATACACTCGAAGCCCGTGATGCGAATCATATGACGGTCCTCCGTAGTACCCATAGTCGGGTTGCTGGTAGTAATACCCCCCGCGGGGATAATACCCGTATTCGAAATGGGGATAGCCGTAGTTGACGCCCGGTCCAGTCCCAATTCTCGGAATTCCAATTTCGATCTGAGCGTCCGAACGCTGCACGGCAACGAAAGCCAGTCCACTTACCACGAACGCGACTAAGAAAAGCTTTTTCACCTGTTGTTTGGTCTTCATTGTTTGATCCTCTCTCTTCTTTTTCTTTCTTCCTTTTACTGCTCATTTTTGGGTTGTAAAAATGTTTTTACCGCCCGGTCTCTCGACTGGATGGCTTCGCTCCTGTCCGTGAACCAACCGTTCCATCTCGTTAGGCCATGCGATACTGAAATGTGATACTACGCGGGTACATTTGGCGACGCGAGAGTCAACGTGAGTTTATGCACTGCACCCGGATTTCATAGGTGAAAGCGCATGATGGCGCGTGAGTGCGTGTGAGTAAACTTGTTAGGCCAACGTCCCAAACTTTCCAACCGGAAAATCCTACGCGTAATGGGTGGTGGGCATCATATATAGTCCCCGTCTGGCGGCGAGAGTTCGAGGCATCTCCGCTATTGGCTTAACCCGACCCTCCTTGCCTTGGTCACCCAGGCGGAGCTGCGGCCGGCATGGTGGACGCAGGGCAGGAGTGCCAGCTTCTAACATTGGTAAGTTGCTTGTTTCCAACGGTCCCACTGTGGGACTCGATAGCAGGAACTCGCGATTGATCGCCTGCAACTCGTGGCGCTGGTCCTAGGTCAGGACAAAGATGTCCTGTTTAACGCCGAGATTGATCTGTGTCCCTGGGGTCTTGAACTTATCAGGTCGATAGGCTCGCAGAAGTTCAATTTGGAGTTTTGAATCGTACTTGCGGACGTGGTCGATTGGCTATTGCGCTACGACATCGGCGAAGTGATTAAGACGATTGTGGATGATGAGAAGTTCTCGGAGTACGCACTTCCGAAAAAACCCACCGAGAGAAAAGAGCAGAGGCGAAAGAAGAGGAGCCGTTGAACAAAACCGCACTGGCGATCTCGAACTTTAGTTCTGAGGCAGACTCGGGCGCCATACCGTTCAATGAATGAAATTCAACCCGTTCGGAATGTATTGCGGCAGAACGTACGCGTACATCATCACGATTATCCCGACAATCGCTGCCAGAGCCACTGAGTGCCAGAACAGGAATCGAAAGATTGAGCCTTCGTTCCCAACCTGATTCGTTGCCGCGGTGGCAATGCAAATCGATTGCGCATCAACCATCTTGCCCATCACGCCTCCAGCGCTGTTGGTCGCGCACATCAGAATCGGGCTGAGGTTTAGTTGCTGTGCGGTGATTTTCTGCAAGCTGCCAAACAGCGCGTTTGAGGCGGTGTCGCTGCCGGTCAGTGCCACGCCAAGCCATCCGATGTAAGTGCCGAAAAACGGAAACAGCCAACCGGTGCGCGTAAATGCCAGCCCCAGGACCGCGTCCATACCGGAGTATCGCGTCACGTAACCGATGCCGAGCATGCAGGTCATCGCGATGATCGCGAAGCGCAATCGGACCAGCGTTTTGCCGAAAATGCCGAAGATCCGGCTGAATCCGAGTCCAAGCAAAAGCCCGGCCAGGATCGCAGCAAGAAAACAGCCGGTTCCAGTCGCGGTAAGCCAATTGAAATCGAATCGCGCAGCTTCAGCCGTTGGATTCGCTACGACCGGCGCGGTTCGTGAAACTTTCCCGTGCAGATACGGCCAGTCCCATCCGGGCGGACCGGGGCGCGGCTTGCCATCGGCCATGACGACTTTGAACGACGGAGTCGTGGCCTGATTAAGCGCGGTCTTGATTGAAGGAAGTCCCCAGCACAAAACGAAAATCGATAGAATCGCGAAAGGCATCCACGCTCTCGCAATTTGTCGACCTGAATAATGTTTGATGGAACTTCGCGCAGACGATGCATCGACGCCCGCTTCACCAGGAAACTGCCAAATTCTTTTCGGCCGCCACACTCGCAGGAAAAGCAACGTCACAACCAGGGAGACAACGCCCGCGGAAATATCCACTAGGTTGCTGTCCATGTGATTCGCCCAGAACCACTGCGTCGCAGCGAAAGAACCGCCCACCACCAGGATCGCCGGCAGAACTTCAATTGTTTCCTTCCAACTCACCATCGTCCGGACCAGCCACACAGGAACAATGAGCGCGGTGATTGGAAGGATGCGGCCAATCATCGCATTTAGATCGCTTTCGTGCAGCGAGGTCACAGCCGCCAAAGTGTGAACAGGCGTTCCGATCGCGCCCCATGCCACCGGTGAGGTATTTGCGATCAAATTCAGAACCGCGGCCTGGAACGGCTTGAACCCAAGCCCGATCATGAACGCGCCGGCGATCGCAACCGGCGCGCCAAATCCGGCGCAGCCTTCAATGAACGCGCCAAAACAGAACGCCACCAGCAAAAGTTGCAAACGCCGGTCCGGCGTGATGGCTGCGACAGATTGCTTCATGATTTCGAATTGGCCGGTCGCGACCGAAATGTCGTAGAGAAAGACCGCCGCAATGACGATCCAGACGATCTTGAGCAGGCCAAAAGCGGCGCCATAAAAAAAACTGCTCACCGCAAGCACGGCGGGCATTTTGAAGGCCACGATCGCAACGATTACAGCCGTGGCGGCCCCGGCAATGGCGCAGAGATGCGCTCGCACCTTCAATCCGGCAAGAAGGCCTAACAAAACAATGATCGGCAGAGCGGCGATCAGCGTTGACAGCCACCAGTGCCCAGCGGGGTCATAAGCTTGTGTCCACGTCACAGGATAATTTTGTAAAGGTTGCGCCGCTTCAGCTCGGCCAAGAAACTACGTTCGTTCATTTGGCGGTCGGATGTATACAATTTTGGGGGGACCAAGTTCCTCCGCCGCAGGCGCCGCGCCGTTACCATTTGGACCTGCTTGCGGTAAAGTGGGCGAAGTTTCGAGCTGGATAACACAATGCGCTGAGATGAAAACGTCATAACAAGTGTCCCGATCGCTTCCGCGTTCTCTTCGAAGGAGTTCGCTCCGCGCTTAACATCGGCAACGCGGCCCGCTAGGGTTGTATGCTACCCTGTGTGCTCGTGTGTTTGGATCACATTGCCGCATTATATTAATGTAGAGATTCTGAGGAATTGGGCGTCGATCCCTGACAAGCCGCGCGTGGTCAGCACCTGATTACAACGAGCGCACACCAGCGAGTAACCGGTCTACCTCTTCCGCTGTGGTATAGCAGGCACAGCCGGCGCGAACCAATCCGTGCTGAGCTTGGCCCAGTCGCTCGATGACTGTCAGCGCGTAGAAGTCGCCGTGTGAGACGAAAACTCCTTGCGCCGCCAACTTTTTCGCCACCTCTGTCGACGATACGCCTTCCACAGTGAACGCGATCGTCGGCGTGCGCTGCGCGTCGGGCGGCGGTCCGTAGAGGCGGACACGCTGTATTTCCCTCAGCCCATTCCAGAGTTGTTTGATTAATGCGTCGCCGCGCTCGTGTAGTTGCTGGAACGCAGCACGCAGACGTTTGCGGCGCGTCGAGGCCGTACCGAGGGAGGCCAGAAAATCAACGGCAGCGGCCACGCCTGCGATTCCTTCATGATTCTGGGTGCCGGTCTCTGCCCGTTCCGGCGCCGAATCGGGTGCCGGGATCAGTTTCGGAAAATCAAGCGACGCGAGCAGGTCGTGCCGACCGTAGAGAATTCCGATGTGCGGGCCATAAAACTTATAAGCAGAGCAAGCCAGGAAGTCGCAATTCCACTCGTGCACATCAATCAACTCATGCGGAGCGTAATGGACAGCGTCGACAAAGATTTGCGCGTCTAACGAGTGCGCCATTTCGGCGGCGCGGCGCACATCGTTGATCGTGCCGAGAGCGTTCGATGCTGCGCCGACTGCGACCAGCTTTGTGCGCTTGGTCAACAGTCGGGAAAAATCATCCCAATCGAGCTTGCCGGTTTCAGGGATCATTTTAACTATCCGCAGCTTTGCACCTCTTTCATTCTCCAGCCTCCGCCAGGGCTCGATATTGGCATGATGGTCCAGCTCCGTGACCAAGATCTCGTCGTCACGCCTGCAGCCGCGGCCGAGGGAGCGCGCGAGATGAAAGGTTAACGTCGTCATGTTGGCGCCAAACACGATTTCGGTCGGTCCAGCTTTGAGAAAATCGGCCAACACACTCCGGGCAGAGTCGATAATCACGTCAGTCTCCGCGCTTGTCGGATACGCCCAATGCGTATTGGCGTTATGGTGATAAAGATAATCGTTCATTGCTTCCACCACCGCCCGTGGCACTTGGGTTCCGCCGGGTCCATCGAAATAGGCTACCGGATGACCGAGATGAGTGCGCGCAAGCGCCGGGAAACATCGCCGTATCTCCTCGATCGACATCATCGCTGCGGGCGAAGACTTTGCGGTCTCTTTTGAAGCGACTGACATCGAAGTTCGATAACAGAAGAAATTAGGAAGTAAAAAGAAGTTCGAGGCACGCTTTGTTTGCTAATGCGTCTCGATCACCTTGCCAGCCGCATCGTAAACGCGAATCACTTTGTTGTTGCCGCGAGGAGCGCAAAAACGGCAGAATCCGCCACGTGAAACGTGACTGGGAAATCATCGCTGACAACCTCAGCAAAGCCGGTTGGAGTTTGGGCTGGGTTTCAGCCGTGGATTCTTGGGGCCGAACGATCTGGATCGCTGACGCCCATCGCGGCGACGGAAAGCGTTACGTTGTGCATGCCGATGAAAAGCTGACCGCGTTTATTCGAACTTGAGTCAGTGATTTGCGCTTGCGGCGAATTGGCTCGACAAACCGGCGGGATTTTTTCCAAACTCGATCAACCGGAGGTGTGAAGCGGGCGGAGGGACTTCCCCGCAGGTTCCTTTGCTTCCTGCACACCCACAGTCACTGAAAGCAAAAAGCAAGCGGGGCAAAGAAAGGAACCATGTATGAATAAGCAGAATCAACTCAGACGGATATGTCCACCGCTTCTGATCGCCAGCGCATTGGTGCTTAGCTGTTTGGTGTTGTCGCCGGCGGTGCAAGCGGCTCCAAATTCTAACACGAGCTATGGTAGAGGGGCTCTCCCAGGCAACACGATGGGCGACTTCAACTCCGCATTTGGCGTTAACGCTCTCAACGTGAATTCTACCGGCGATGACAACACGGCCATCGGTAACGCAGCGCTCGGTAACAACACCGGCGGCGGCTCCAACACGGCCATCGGTGACGGAGCGCTCGCGAACAACATGACCGGCGACAACAACACGGCCACCGGCGCCGGGGCATTGGGTCAGGGCACCGGCAACCAAAACACGGCCATCGGTACCGGGGCATTGGGTCAGGTCACCGGCGATTTCAACACGGCGATTGGTGCTAATGCGCTCGTCAGCAGCACGACGGGTATCGAGAACACGGCGTTAGGCCATAATGCCGGGCTTAATGTCCAGACGGCCAGTAACGTTATCTGTATCGGCAATAGTGTCCTTGGCGCGAACGTGGACAACAGCTGCTACATCGGCAACATTTGGCAGCAGCCGGGCGGCTCGCAAGCGGTGTATGTGAATGCATCCGGTAAGCTTGGGGCTCAGGTTTCTTCAGGGCGCTTCAAGGACGAAATCAAGCCAATGGAGAAAGCCAGCGAAGTGATCTACTCGCTTAAGCCGGTGAGTTTCCGTTACAAGCCGGAGATTGAACCGGCGCGTCCACTCGGCTTTGGGCTCATTGCCGAAGACGTGGAAAAGGTGAATCCTGACCTGATCGTGCGGGACAAAAAAGGAAACCCCTACAGCGTGCGCTACGACCAAGTGAACGCGATGTTGCTCAACGAGTTCCTGAAGGAGCACAAAAAGGTTGAGAAACAGGAGGCGACGATCACGCGATTAACGAACGATTTCCAAACCGTTAGCACACAACAGCGGAATGAAATTCAACTCTTGAGCGCCCAGCTTAAAGAGCAGGCAGCGCAAATACAAAAGGTGAGCGCCCAGCTTGAAGCGAGCAACCCTGCGCCGCAAGTAGTCAACAATCCCTAGAGCCGCGCCTGCCTCAACAAAAGCAGCAGCATCTCACAATCAGCCGTCACGCTTCACCGCGTGGCGGCTTTTTGTTTCATGCGCTCACCACTCTTTGAATTCGCCCGTGTGCTCGTGCGTTTCGGTCACGTTGCCCGCTTTGTCGTAAACGCGAATCACAGCTTGTGTAAGCGGCTGCGATGCGTGGCGTAGCCGATTGCGTTGTCGGTCGCGCTCGGTTCCGCATACCTGCCATGGATTGAGTCTTTACAAATCGGCCCTGACACAGGGTTGATTTTGGCACGAATCTTTATTTGGATCACAACGTGCCCGCCGACGATGAAGTCACTTCTGCATCTCGGTTATCGGAAATTTTAAGTCGGATCTTTCGTTCAAGTTGGTCGCTACTTTGAAGTATGTCGCGACTATTATTGTGAGCGCTGCGCGTTCAAATGGTGCATTAGTCTGCGCAAAGCGAAACGCGGCGTGATCCGCACGAGAAAACCAGTTAAAAATTTGTACCGAGAACTGTAAACGGCGACCGGTTTGCCACACTTCATCATTCGGTAACCGTACCGGGCCACTTCGGCGGGCGTGGTTCTCGTGGTCGACTTGTAGCTGGGTGACGCTATCCGGGCGGCGTTACTAAACGAAGTGCGAACCGGCGGAGGACACAGCGTCGTCACTCTTACGCCGCTGCCTCGCAGCTCTTCTATTAGAGCCTCCGAAAACGCGAGCACATAATGTTTGGTGGCAAAATAAACACTCCTTAATGGGCCTGGCAGAAAACCAGCTACCGATGCCATGTTTAGAATATGTCCGCGTCCTCGCTCCAGCATCGGCGGCAAAAAGAGGCGGGTCAGCGCCGTCAACGCTGTGATGTTGACGCCGATCATGCGCTCTTGCTTTGCCAGATCGGATTTGGAAAACGGGCCGTAGCCGCCAAATCCGGCATTATTGATCAAGCAATCCACCTCCACGCCAAGCGCACCAACCCGATCAAACACCCTCTGTGCTGCTCTCGGTTCGCTGAGATCCTCGGCAATAGTGTGCACGATGACGCTTCGCCTCAGTTCATTAGCGACGGACTCAAGCGTGCGCTCGTTGCGAGCGACCAAAATCAGATTGTGCCCGTCGGCCGCAGCCTGCCGTGCCAATTCGAGCCCGATGCCGCTATTGGCACCGGTAATAAGCGTGAAGACCGACGATTGCTTGCGCATTCGCGTAATACTTCGCCAGCATCAGGATAATGACAAAATGCAGTTCGTCGCGGCGGAACACGGGGATCGGCTCGCCGCGGCGACCACTGCCGCGAAAAAGTCGCCCGCGTGCTCGTGCGTTTCGATCACGTTGCCCGTCATCGTAAACACGAATCACAGCATCCTCTGACGGCTGTAACGCTGTACGTATCCGATTGCGTTGCTGATCGCGTTCGCGCCGCCATACAAAAGCCGACCGAAGGGCAGCGCGTCAGAAATTAGATCGACGCCGCGAAGATTTTTGCGCGGTCTGACTTCGTAAGCGTGTTGTGAGCTAGTCGTCACAACGGCCAGCGGTTCGGTGCATCGCGTGGGTTAGGTCTGTACAGGCTCATAAACCGGCGAAGAACGCTGCGATATCGCGGGCGAGCAGCTCGGGCTCCTCGGCTGGCGCGAAGTGGCCGCCTCTCGGCATCGGCGTCCACCGGCGCACGTTGTATAGACGTTCGGCCCATTCGCGGGGAGGTGTTCCCTCATCGACAAAATTATTGGCGAAAACGGCGATGCCAGTTGGCACGTCGACGAACTCCTGTGGTCCAAGGGTGATTCGGAACCGCCTATTGTCGTTGTCAAAGTAATCCCGCATAGAGGATGTGATCGTCTGCGTTACCCAGTAGAGCGTCACCGTGGTCAACAAGAAATCGCGGGAGACGCGCTCATCGAGATTACCGCGGGAATCGGCCCAGGAGCGCCACTTTTCCAGAATCCAGGCGGCGAGCCCAGCGGGCGAGTCGTTCAGCGCGTATCCGAGCGTCTGGGGCTTCGTGGACTGGATTGCCTTGTAACCATATTCCTCTTGCCAGAATGCCTCGTTGCGCTCGCGATAAGTTCTCTCCGCTGCGGACAGTGGCCGCGCCCCTGGACCAGTGTAAGGAGCAATCTCGAGATTACTCAGGTGGACGCCAATCATTGGTTTTGGATTGTTCAACGCCATGAGCGTGGCAATCCCGGCCCCGAAATCTCCGCCTTGAGCCCCGTAGCGCTCGTAACCCAAACCACGCATGAGGCGGTGCCACAGCCCGGCGACGTGCTGATAGTTCACGCCCACCTGACGGGGCCGCTCTGAGAACCCGTAACCAGGAAGGGAAGGGATGACGACGTCAAAGGCGGGACCGTCGATGCCATGGGCGTGGGGATCGGTTAGAAATGGCACGAGCGGAAGCAGCTCGACGAACGTGCTAGGCCAGCCATGGGTCAGGATCAGCGGAATGCCGTGCCCGTGTCTGGCCCGCTCATGGACGAAGTGGATATGGACGCCGTCGAGCTCGGCGCGGAACTGAGTGGCCGCGTTGAGCTCGCGCTCTTGTGCCTGCCAATCGAACTCGTCGGCCCAATACGCAAGCAGCTGTTTAAGGTACTCAAGATCAGTCCCCTGCTCCCACGCAGGGCCTGGTGCCTGATCAGGCCAGCGCGTGTTACGAATGCGTTCTCGGAGGTCAGACAAGATCTTTGCCTCGATGTGGATCGAGAACGGAGTGATATGTAAGGGTGATTCCATTGTAGGTCTTGTCAGCTAGCTAGCATTGTCGCCTGTTGCCTAACGAAACTAAGATCAGCCACCGCTGGCGAGGGCGCGCATGGCGACGGAAGGAAAGGTTGGAGTCACGGAAAGCTTGGTCGTACGCCGGCCAGCGGTTGGCTGAGGGAATGTGGTTTTGTGGACTCGACGCGAGGCGTGACCGGGCGTTCTGATATCGGGCGATGGGACTTGCAAAGAGAAACCCAGCGCGAGACGAACCGGCAGGACTCGAGCGATGCAGTGGGGACTTCCCCGGTTGAAGGCTGAGTGAGTCTGACGGATGAACCCTCATGGAGTGAGCCAACTTTATTTAGTGAAACTCAACTCCGGATGTCTGCGTGTAAAGAGAGTTCGTCAGAAGCCGGCCACGCCTTGCGTCGAGAGAGTGAAGCATAACAACCAACCAGGAGGAATATCATGACGAAGAACAAAGGTCGAGTGGTGGGACTCGATGTGCACCCGGACAGTTTCGCGGGAGCAGTAGTGCAAGGGCGTGATCCGGCCAGCGCGGTGGTGTTGAGCACTTCAACGCGGGTCGAGCTGGAGCGATTGGAAGAATGGGCGCGGCGTCACACAAGCACAGAAGACACGCTGGTGTTGGAAGCCAGCGGCAATGCCTTCGCGGTGGCGGCGCGCCTGCGGGCGATCGGCCGGGAGGTGGAGATCCTGGACAGTCATCATGCGGGGAAGGTGGGTAAGGTGTACTGCGCGAACGATCGAGTCGATGCGGTGAAGATTGCGCGGATCTATTTGAGCGCGCTCTCACCCATCGTGTGGCAACCGGATCAAAAGACTCTGGAGCGGCGCGAGATCTTCAGTGCGTATCAGGCAGTGGTAAAGGAATCGACCAGGGCCAAGCAACAACTGCGCTCGATGTTGAACGAACATTGTGTGCGTCTGGAGAAGGGCTTCCGCCTATGCCATCCCCAGGCCATTACACGTCTGCTCAAACTGCGGGAGTGGACGCCGGCGCGCAGGATGTTGTTGCAACAATTGCATGGCAGCCTTTTGGCAGCGCGCGCGCGTCGCACTATGCTACGCCGGCATATGGCCCAGGAGATCGTGGCCGAGGAAGCACTACTGCGATTGACCCGACTCTGTGGCATCAATCTAATTACCCTTTACGGGGTGGTGGCGGCGGTGGGTGATGTACATCGCTTCACACAGAGCAAAAAGCTGGTCGCCTACCTTGGCCTCAACCCGAGCGTCTCACAGAGTGGCAACTTTCAAGGCAACGGAGCACTTAAAAGGCATGGAAGAGGAGCGCTTCGCGCCTTACTCATCCAATCGGGCAAGAAGCTCCTGGAAGTAAATAATCCACTGCAGAAGTGGGGACTGGCAGTAGCAGCACGGCGCGGACGAAACAAAGCGGCCGTCGCCGTCGCGCGAAAGCTCTGCGTCGCGCTCTGGCACGTCATGATGGGACACGCGATCGGCACACTCGAACGACTCGACACACTCCAGACAAAGCTCAGCAAGTTCGCCACCGAAATCGGCCCCGCAGCTCTCACTGCCTTCGGTTACAACAATAAAGCGGACTTCGTAGAGAAGAAACTTTATGTGTTACGAAGTTATCCTTGACCTAACCACATGTCTGCAGCACATGGTTAGCCGAGATTGTGGTCATCGCACTGATTTGCCCGCCGCCAGTTCTAGCCGCTTTTTTTCTTTAGCTATCTCCGCCTTGAGCTTAAACGCCCGTCTGTAAACGAAGGAAGAATAGATAACTACGGCAGTCCCAATAATGCCGAAGACCCAAACAAGCGGCCAGCGGGGAAACAACTGTTTTCCGGTCGCGGCAAGCACCAAAGCCGATATTAGGAAGATCGAGAATCCGACGATCATCGCTGCGTAAGTTTTGGGCGCTCGTGCGGCCACTCCGCGGGTTGCTAGTTGGTATTCCATTTCGAGCTGTCGGAGCTCATCGGATTTTTTTATGGGTGGGTCGGAGGTCTCGGCATTGACTGGCTCCATAAATTCGGCTCCGCAATCGGGATTCGAACATTTGGCAACTCCGGCACCGAGTTCTTTCCCGCAATCCGGGCAGTGTTTCATACGTGAGTCCCACTCTTCGAATCTCAGAAATTGCTTTTAGGGGTAACTGCGAGGTGACGCGAGCAAAATTCACCACTCTTTGAAATCTGCCTTGTGCTCGTGCGTCTCGATCGCGTTGCGGCATCATCGTAAACTCGAATCACAGCGCGATGTGAGCGGCTGCGAAACTTCGCGAATGTCCTTGCGCTGGTGGCAGAACTCGAAGCGATCGCAGACGATCCAGAGAAATTCAGCGCGTTCCTCAGTCGTGTTGCTTAAAAAAGAGCGCGAGCGTCACCTCATCCGCCCGCGCTCTACTTATCACACAACAATCCACTTCTCTTTATGAGCTATCCTCACCAGAGACAGCCCTACGCTCCGAGCCTTTAATAACGCAAGCGAACGGTCAAGCATAAAAATCCAAAAAAGTTCAGACTTTGAAAACGTTACTCGCCGTTTTCCTTATCGCGACCGCGGCAGCTCAAACTCCGCCGGAGAAAGAGGCTATGCGAAGAGCAGAAGCCCGGAGAATCGATCAGGAACGTGAATGCTGCCTTCATCAGACGCAAATGTTGGCGCGACTGGCGAAAGATTTGAGGCGATTGGCGAGGACGTTGACGCCAGGCGCAGCGCGATCAGCGCCAGTCTTTATTGGCTTCCCGACGTTGAGCCCGCTTCACCCGATCATCATCCTCCAGCCGCCGCTAAAGAAAATGGAGAATAAATGACCGCCTTTATCAGAGCAGCGCGGGAAGCAATCTGGATTGCAGACGCGCATCACCGCGACGCTGTATCAAAAACGTTTCAACGCATCTTCGGCTGGGCTCAAAAGCCGGTTGGGGAGCTTAACCTTCGCTGAGACACCGTTTAGCGCGATCCCCCAGATCCCAACTGGAGCCCCGAATCAGCCGAAGTGAGGCCGCTGTTTCAAGAGCGCCTCGTGCGAATGGTTCCTGGTTCCTCGCGGAACTGGATTGCAGTTAATGCAGTTCAACAATCCATCCTCCAACAAAAAAATATGACAACTTTACGCTTAATAAAATCAATGGGCCGGTCGCCTTCGCGGCTTGCTCTGCTTCTCATCCCGCTGGTGCTCGGCTGCATTGGGCTTTTGCCAAAAGCGCAGGCGGTCAGCCCGCCACCCCCGGGGGCTATCCCAACTTCACCACTGCTGCGGGGGACCACGCCCTTCAGGCTCTCACCTTAGGCGTTGGGAACACAGCAATTGGTACGTTTTCGTTGTTTAGCGTCACCGCTGGCAACTTCAACACCGCTCTTGGCGCTGGAGCGCTTGATCTTAACACTGCGGATTCAAATACGGCCACTGGCGCTGCAGCGCTTTCTTTTCAACAACACCCCCGGCGACAGCAACACCGCCAACGGGGCGTCCGCTCTCAATTTCAACACCACCGGCAACAACAACACGGCCAACGGTGTTGCAGCGCTCTCTAGCAACACCACCGGCGGAGCCAACACGGCTTTGGGCGCTGGCGCGGGAAACGGCGTTACCACCGCTGATACCGTCACCTGTATCGGCGCGAACGTCGTCGGAGCAAACGTGAGCAACACCACTTGGATTGCCAGTGTCTATGGCGTGACCACGCAAAGCGGCACTACTGCGCCAGTTATCGTGTCCGACACCGGCCAGCTGGGCACGCTCGTTTCCTCGGAACGGTTCAAGAAGGACATCGCCACCATGGAGAACGCCAGCGAAACAATTCTGTCGCTCAGGCCAGTCACGTTCCACTACAAGACGGACACCAAAGGCACACCGCAATTTGGTTTGATTGCCGAAGAAGTCGCAAAGGTGAATTCAGCACTGGTGCTGCCGGACAAGGAAGGAAAACCCTACACCGTTCGCTACGACGCTGTGAACGCGATGTTGCTCAATGAATTCCTCAAAGAACATCGCAAAGTCGAGGCGCAGGAGCGCAGGCTTGGCGGACAAGAAGTGACGATTACGGAGTTAAAGTTAACCATCGCTCAACAGCTAAAGGCAATGGAAACTGTGACGGCGCAGCTCAAAGAGCAGGCCGCCCAAATCCAGAAAGTGAGCGCACAACTTGAAGCGAGCAGACCTGCGCCGCAAATGGTGCTGAATAATCCGTAAAGCCGCATCCGTTCCAACAATACAGCAGCAACTCGCAAATCAGCCGTCACGCTTCACCGTGTGGCGGCTTTTTGTTTCACCGCGTTACGGCTCTTTGAACTCGCCCGCGTGCTGGTGCGTCTCGATCACATTACCGCCATCATCGTCAACGCGAATCACCGCGTCATGATCGGCTGAGAAACTTCGCGAATGTGCCTGCGCTGGTGGCAGAACTCGAAGCGATGGGAGACGATCCAGAGAAATTCAGCGCGTTCCTCAGTCGTGTTGCCTAAAAAAGAGCGCGAGCGTCATTGTCATCCGACCGCTCGCGCTCCTATCAAAAGGGCTGTCCTCCACCCAGAAGACAGCCCCCGTTCTTTAATCGCAACGCAAGCGATGAACGGTCGTATACAAGGGCCCTAATAACTAGCAACGGGCGGCGATCCTTGCGCGGGCGGACTTCGTAAACGTGCATTTTTCTTAGGGGCAACCGTCACAGACATCGCCCTTGAACGCTTCGATCCCTCACGCGTGATAATCGGAACCATGAGAATTGCTGCTATTCACGCTTCCACACCTCTATCCGCTGCCACCGGATTCGAAGCGCAAGAAAACGCGCATGCACGAAACTAGCGCCAGCTCAGCGGTCTTAGTTTCTACGTCAACTTAGTACCGATCGTAGTAATGATGACGCCGGTGGCCGCCGGAGGACCGATTGCCGCCGTAGGACCGATTGCCGTAGTAGGACCGATTGCCGTAGT
>WNFQ01028473.1_pt1 | contig 14132 bp, 11 predicted proteins | sample 5400171 | NCBI WGS metagenome assembly WNFQ01 (sample SAMN13153356, study PRJNA577476) | soil metagenome | isolation source: 20 cm soil under Madrone tree | place: USA:California | collected 2016-06-14
GCCCCCCAACGCATTCACCCAGCTACTAATAATATCCACGGGCAAGGGAAACACAATCGTTGTGTTCTTTTCGACACCTATTTCAGTTAACGTCTGCAGGTAGCGCAACTGAATCGCGGATGGCTGAGTTTCCAGTACTTTGGCTGCGTCCGCCAGTTTTTGCGCCGCCTCGAACTCGCCGGCCGCGTGAATTACCTTCGCGCGGCGTTCCCGCTCCGCTTCCGCCTGCCGCGCAATCGCGCGTTGCATCTGCTCGGGAATGTCCACCTGCTTCACTTCAACTTTGGTCACTTTGATTCCCCACGCTTCCGTATCCTGGTCGAGAATCAATTGCAATTTTTCGTTGACACGGTCGCGTTCGGAAAGTATTTCATCCAGTTGAAACTGACCGACAACGCTGCGCAAAGTGGTCTGCGCGAGTTGCGACGTCGCGTACAAGTAGTTCTCGATTTCGCGCAATGCGCGATTTGCGTCAACCACCTTGAAATAGCAGACCGCGTTCACTTTCACCGACACGTTGTCTTTCGTGATGATGTCCTGCGGCGGCACGTCCAACGTGACAATGCGCAGCGGTATCCGGTATAGAGTCTCGATCGGCCAAAGAATAATTCGCAGTCCCGCCCCTTTCGCGTCGGGCAACATGCGTCCCAAGCGGAGCACCGCACCGCGCTCCCACTCCTTGATAACGTTGAAAGATTTTCCAAACCACAGCAGAACCACCGCGACCACGATCAACACTGGCAGCCAGTTCTCCATGTTTCCTCCCTCAAGTCTCGAAAACTAATTTCGCGAATCCGCCGATGGTTCCGTCGGAGCAACCTGCACTCGCAATCCTTCCACTTTCAAAACTTTCACTGATTTCCCCTCGGCAATCGCTTGCGAAGAAAACGCGCGCCACAATTCTCCTCGCAGGCGAATCATCCCCTCTCCGGAGGCGGGGACAACTTTCACGACAGTTCCAACTTCTCCAATCATCTCTTCCGGTCCCGTTGCCGGCTTCCACTTGCGCGAACGCAAAACGGAGCGCATCAAGAAAACCGAGATACCGGCAAAGGGCAGCGTAACCGCTGCAGCCACAATCGGACTCACTCCTCTGCCTGTGAGCGGCGAGCGAACAAGAAACAGGGCGCCCAGCATCATCGCAACAATTCCGCCCGCGAGAAGCACGCCGTGGCTTGTGTACTTCGCTTCCAAAACGAATAGGGTGATGCCGACGAGGATCAAAACAACTCCAGCCAAACTCACGGGCAATAGGTGCATCGCGTAAAGCGCCAGCACCATGCAGATCGCGCCGATAACGCCGGGCGCCACCATTCCGGGATGCGTGAATTCCGTATAAAGTCCCAGAGCGCCGACGATCAGCAAGAGAAAAAACGCGTCCGGCTCAACGATTCGCGCCAAAAATGCCTGGCGCATGGACAGCGCGAATTGCTGCTGAACAGGATTTGTCAGTTCCAGCTTCACTTTTGTCCCGTTGAAACGCGTTATCTCGCGGCCGTTTAGTTTTTGCAGCAATTCTTCTGGGGAATCTGAAACAAAATCAATCAGCTTGCCGTCCAGCGCTTCCTGCGCGGTAAATGCTTTGGCGTCCGTGACCGCAGTTTCGGCGAGCGCGGGATTTCTTCCGCGCTTTTCTGAAAAGCTGCGCAGGAACGCTTGCGCGTCGTTCATGATTTTCCGCTTTAGTGTCTCATCTACGCCGATCGCAATTCCGCCAACTGCCAGAATCGGCGAAGCAGCGCCGGTGCGCGTGGCCGGCGCCATCGCGGCCACATCCGCGCTCAACAAAATAAAAAATCCTGCGGAAGCACCGCGCGCGCCTTTGGGCGCAACATACACGGCCACAGGCACGGGCGAATCCAAAATGTGTTGCACAATGTTTTGCGTGGAATCGCTCAATCCGCCTGGCGTGTCCATCGTGATCAGCACGAGGGCTGCATGCCGCGCCGCCGCGTCTGCAAGTCCCTCCTCGACATAGGTCGCGAGGACCGGCCCAATCTCGCCGTCAATCTTCATGTCGAGAACGAGCGGGCCACTTTGTTTTTCCTGGGCTTGCGCGCCGGTCAATCCAAAACAAATCACCATCAGCAAAATGAACGCCGATGCTCCCACCCATCGCCGCAGAAATAAATTCGCTCGCTTAAAAACAAAGTTCACTTTTTTACTCCAGCCGGCTTCGCGCTCTTCAAATGCTCCATCAACTGTTTCGCTTCCGCATAATTCGGCGCAAGTTTCAGCGCCCGCTCCAACTCCGTTCGCGCGAGGTCATTCTTTTTCCGCTCAAGATAAATCCGCGCCAGAGAAACATGGTCCACAGCCGAATCGCGCCGCGCCAGCGCAGCCTGCAGTTCTTTCACCGCCTCATCCAGCTTGTTTCTCCGTCGCGCAATGTCGGCAAGCCCGCGATGCGCTGACGCATCGCCCGGATCCGCGGCAAGCGCACTGCGGAACGCCGTCTCCGCAGTATCAAGGCGCCCGGCAGAAAGTTCCTGTCTTCCTTTTCTGACAAGTGCCGCGGTTCCAGTCGCTGCATCTGCGCCCGTGCCAGCCAAGTCCCTCGGCGTCAAATTTTCAAGCTGCAGCGCCGACGTGTCCAACTCCGTCTTGAGCCGCTCCAGTTTTGCCAGGTTCTCCGGCTTAACGACCGGCAACGCACCCGGTCCGAGCGCCTCTGCCGCCGCGTCTTTCTCTTCGTCTGCTTCCTCTTTCTTCCCGGCTTTGCCCAACGCATAGATCAAGAGGGACCGGTCCTCCGCCGTTTCCGGCTCGCGCTCCGTCGCATCGCGGAATTCGTCGGCCGCCTTCGCGAAATCGTTCCCGCGCAAATAAACCAGTCCAAGATTCACGGGATAATCGTCTTCTTCCGGATCGAGCTCGGCCGCGCGCCGCAGTGCAGCAATGGCATCCGCCGACTTTCCTTGCCGCGCCCGGGCAAGGCCCAGATTGTTCACGATCTCCGGCAAATCCGCCCCGGAAACGAGGTTATCCTTCAACGCATCCTGCAGGGAAACAAAAACCGTTTCCGCTTTGTCGGGTTGGTCCTGCCACAATCGGCAAACGCCCATCGCGAAAACCGCCTCTGCATACCGCAGGCTGGTCCTCGGCACGCGTGCAAGCCAGGGTAAAGCCGATTCGCAATCGCGGCGCCCGTAGTACACCTGTCCAAGCGCAAACGCCGCCTCGGCCCACTCCGCGCGTCGCTTCTTTCAATTCACGGATTCTTGCATCGTCTTCGTTCGCAAGCAGCGCGCGAATGTAATGTTCGAACGCGTCCAGCCGCAGCGGCCGCTGCAGTTTCGAAAAGTCGGCAAAACTCAATGGATACGTCCGGTTCTTTCCCGTCAAGAGTTTCCACGCAACTTTCGCATGAACATCCATCAGCGACTCGAGCTTGCCGCTCCCCTGAACCACGGGATCAAGCCCGGCCGGATTCACGCGCAAAATCCGCGCCTGCAGGCTCAAAGAATTTCCGTCCGAAAGGTACTTGCCGAACACGACGAAATCCGCATCGAGTTCCGCACCGATGCGCAGCATCGTTGCATGGCTCAGCCTCGCACTCGAAGGCAAGCCGTAGCGATCCAACTCCGCCGTGCGCCCCGCATGCGAATAGACCTGTTGCCCGGCCGCGGAAAGTCGCTGAATCGTCAGCTCTTCCAGTCCTTCGCTGAGCCAGTCGAATCGCGAACTTGCTCCCGCGTTTTCAAAGGGAAAAACAAGAAAAATTCCCTGGCTCGTGACAGAATTCCGCGCGCCTTGAACCGTTTGTGCCCGCCCGATCGCGGGCGCCGTGAGCAATACCAACGTAAGGATACTCCGCGTGATGATTCGTCTCATGTCACGGAAATTGTAACAGACCGCGGCGAATACACTCGCGGCGTCTCAACAAACTCTTCTGTTTGAATGGGGGAGGGCTGTGCTGTCGCTCAGTGCGGCGCGTCCTGTACTTTAGGCGTCAGAACTTCCTGCATTTCCGGCAACTTTTGCATTGCGGAGAACGCCGGGTCCGTTTGAGCGTCCTTCATGGACTTGTAGCCTTCGTCCTTCGCCTTGCGCAAGTAGACCAGACTTCGCTCGAAGTTTCCCGCCTCAGCGAACGATTTCGCCAGAAGGAAATAGAACTTTGCGCGGTCCTCAACCGAACGGTCTTGCACCGTCGAACCTATGCGGCCAGGATTGTGATCCAGCACCGCGGGATCGAGCTTCAGCGCTTGTTGAAACGAGTTGATGGACTCTTCATATTTCTTGTCGGCAAAATAGGCGTATCCAAGATTGCTGTAGGACACAGCCAGGTCGTTGCGCATCTTGATCGCTTTTTGGTAGGCGCGAATCGCGCGGCCAAATTTCTTCTTGTCATACCAGATCACGCCGATGTTGTTCTGCGCATCCGCGTAATTGGGGTCCAGCTTCACGGCCCGCTCGTACGAGCGCAGCGCGCCGTTCAAGTCATACTGTTTGTGAAGCGCAATACCCAGCTTGTTGAAAATGGGCGCGCTGGTCGGATATTGCTCCGCCAGCTTCTTGTACGCGACCACGGCTTCTCGAAATTCCTTCCGCGCCATCATCAAATCGGCGAGTTGCTCGGCCGTCAGTTGCGAAGCCGAGCTGGGCGCACCTGTATTTGTTGCCTGCGACGGCGCTTGCATATGCGGCACGAACGGCTTTGGATCGTCGTTAGATTGCCCTGCGGAAACAACGGTAAGGCTAAAGAGGAGAACACCTGCTCGAATCGCCAGTCGGTAAGGAGTCATGGCGAATCTCCTTTATCCGGTTAACCCGGATTCGGATTAGGATTTTGTTGGCCTGGGTCGGGCTTGACCGGCTCGGGCTTTTTCTTACCCCCAAAGATACCAAAAATCTTCTTCAAGGGATTCTTTTTTTTATCCCCGTCCTTTGCATCTTTCGCATCCTCGCTAGCCGGCTCGGTTCCCTGCCCGGTCGCGTTGGGAGGCCTGTTCGGATCGTACTTTGTGCCTGCTCCGGCGGGTCCGGGCTGCGCTCCTTGCGTCCCGTCAGGCTTCTTGTCTCCGCCGCCAAAAATATGAGAGAGGAACGATCCCGTGGAAGAAACGATTCCCTTCCCGCCGCCGTGCAATTCGCAAAACTGCGTAGGCGCCGATCCCGCCACAAAGACTTCGTCCTTGGTCGTCGGGCAGTTCGGCGTGGCAAGTTCCAGAGACTCGGGATCAATCACCGTCGTCTGCACGCCCTCCGGGGGATCGAAATCCTTCACGTTCCGGTAGCCGGGCAGCGCGGTCGCCTTCGTCATGAAATCCGCCCAGATCGGCGCAACCGCGGTTCCGCCGGTCAATCCCAGATCGCGGTTATCGTCAAATCCAACCCAGATCACGCAGACCAGATTCGACGTGTATCCCGCGAACCAGCCGTCGCGTGAGGTTCCCGTTTTTCCAGCTGCGGGGAGCGTAAATCCGTGCGCCCGCACCGCCGCGCCGGTGCCGCGATTGAGCACGTCCTTCAACACGCTCGTCACCAGGTACGCCACTCGCGGGTCCAGCACCTGCCGGTTTTGCGCGCTCACCTTCTCCAGCGTTGTTCCATTCGCGCTTACTACGCTCCGCAAGAACTGCGGTTCGGCTCGCACGCCGCCTTGGCCGAACGCGGTGTAACCCGCCGCCACGCGACTTGCACCACGCGCCCATACCCAATCATTTCAGCGACCTTCACCGTCGCCACGTTCAGCGAGTTCGTCAGGGCATCGCGCACCGTGACTCGCCCCATGAACCTTTCGCCGTAGTTGTTCGGCGTGTATTCTTGCCCTTCAAATTCGAATGTTGTCGGCTCATCATCTACCGTTGTTACCGGCGTCACGATCGGCTGAACGCCATCAACCGCATTCGTGAAGGCGGCCGAATATACAAATGGCTTGAATACCGACCCGGGCTGCCGGTGAGCCAGCGCGTGGTTCAGTTGGCTCTGCCCATAATCCCTGCCGCCAATCAGCGCCTTGATCTCTCCTGTACGCGGATCGATCGCCACCATCGCCGCCTGTACTTGCGGCACCGGTTCCGTGCTGCCCTTCTTTGCCGCTTCGCGTTTCCACTTGTCGTACCGCTTGGCCAGCAGCGTATCCACATTCTTCGCGCCCGCATCCACCGCCGCCGCCGCCGCACGTTGCAGCGCCGGATCAATCGTCGTGTACACGCGGAAGTTCTCGCTCAGCAGTTCGTTCTCCGAATACTTGTCGAGCAGGTGGTCCTTCACCATGTCCACAAAATATGGCGCCTCGCTGGTGGATACCGAAGTGCGCACGATCTTCAGCGGCACCTTCTTTGCTTCCAGCACGTCCGCTTCCGTGATGTATTTGTTGTCGAGCATCTGCGGCAGCACGCGGTCTCTCGCCTGCACCGCCCGCTCGGGATGCCGGTCCGCTGAGGAGTAATAATTCGGGGCGCGAATAATGCCCGCCAGGTACGCGCACTCGCCCAACGTCAATTGCCGCAAATCTTTTCCGAAGTACGCTACGCTCGCCTGCGCAAATCCGCGAATGCCAAAGCTCCCTCTGTTGCCCAGATACACTTCGTTCGCATACATCTCAAAAATCTGCTGCTTGTTGAAGCGCTGCTCCAGTTCGAACGAAAGCATCGCCTCCGCAAGCTTCCGGCGCCAATTCCGGTCTGTGGAAAGAAAGAATGTCCGGGCCACCTGCATCGTGATCGTGCTGGCGCCCTGCAGGTGCGTGCCATGCCGCAAGTCATTCCATGCGGCGCCGAAGATTCGAATGAAGTCGAATCCCGGGTGCTCAAAAAACCGCTTGTCCTCCGCGGAGAGAATCGCATTCACCAGCGTCGGCGGCAAATCCTCATAACGCACGGCGCGCCGCTTTTCCCGCGCGCTGTCAAACAAATTCGTAATCAGCTCCGGCTCGATGTCCGCTACGCCCATTTCCGCGCCGCCCTTGAGGGGCCGGATGGATTGGATGCTCTTCCCGGCAAACTTCACCGAAATAGCGTTCGCGCCGGCAAAATAGGAAAGCTTTGACGGGCGTACGTCCACGCTGTTTCCCTGCACCGTGTACTGTCCCAGCGACGTGTCGTCCGCTTCGGGACGGTACCCAATGCGCTGCAGATACTGCGTCAAATCCTGCGGCCCCCAGGCTTGACCCGTGGAAATCTGTTCCGGGGCCGAGAAAATCTGCGTTGTATTTTGGAGAACGTGTCCGGAAAGGCGGGCGTCAATCATTCGCGCATACTTGACGTAGTACCACGCAAAAATGGACGCGCTGACAAAAACTACGAAGAAAACGATTCCCAGCAGGGTCAGGCCGAACGTGGACGTCCAGAATCCTTTTTGGATGCGGATGCGCAAGCTGTCTCCATCGGGCTGGAAGTTTTATTGTCTCTTAACTGCGAACGTCTGGAAAGCGCCTCTTTGGCATGCGATTGCCGCTGAGCTAGATGATGTCCTTGTTTGCGGTCGAGGGCGTGAAATGAAGATCGAACTTGTAAACCATCAAGTCGATCGGAACCTTGTAGTCCACATTGATGGTTACTCTCCCGCCCGAGGCGGTCACTTTCACATCATCTTTCGTCGCGGGAATCTCCAGATCTTCAATCGTCTTCCAGATCGTGTCGCGAATCTGTTCCGGGCTGTTTCTATTTACGCTCGCCCGACAGTTCATACTCGGCGACGTAAGGCGGCACCATCTTCACCGCCGCATACACCATAAAAGCCAAAATCGCGGTGACCAGGATGGCCTTGAACTTTCCCTGGCCCCGTTCACCCGCAGCTCTCCACCGCAATTGTGCTTGCCGGTTCACAAGAATGTCTCCACTTTCGAGGCTAGCACCGCGAAAAATGCGTGTCGAGAACGCCGGAGGACCGTGTTTCGTCGCTGTTACTAGGCGCGCTTCGCTGAGGAACTGGCTGAAAGGTCAGGTGCTCAATACGCCCGGGCGAAGATGGCGCGGTTCTTGGCCGGCTGGCCGCAATAGACGCACTTACCCGAAGCAGCTCCGCCGCCTGTGCCCAGGACTGCTTCCTGGTCCAACGGAATGCACCGCATCGTGGCCCGCGTTTCTTCCTTGATCTTTTCTTCGCACTCGCCGCTTCCGCACCAGCCCGAGTAGGCAAACCCGCCTTCGACCGCCTTCTTGAGCTCTTCGTACGCCTGCGCGTTGTGCGTATTCGAACGCCGGAAGCTCAGCGCCTTCGCGTGCAGCGAATCCTGAATCTCCGCGAGGAGCTTCTCAACTGTCACCGGCAAATCAGCGAGCGACGCGAAAGTCTTCCCTTCTTTCCCGGGGCGATCCCGTCGAGCCAGCACCGCTGACTGCTTCGCCACATCTTTCGGCCCCAGCTCAATTCGCAGCGGCACTCCACGCATCTCCCAATCGTTAAACTTCCAGCCCGGACTCTGCCCCTCGCGCTCATCCAGCGTCACGCGGATGTTTGCCTTTGCCAGTTGTGCCTTGATCTCTTTGGCAACGCTTGAGACCGCCGCCTTCTCTTCGTCATTCTTGAAGATCGGTACAATCACCACTTGATACGGCGCCAGCTTCGGCGGCAGGACCAACCCTTGATCGTCGCCGTGGACCATGATGATCGCGCCGATGAAGCGTGTTGAAAGCCCCCACGACGTCGTCCAGCAATGCTGCAACTGTCCGCCTTGATCGAGGTACTTCACTTCGAACGCCTGCGCAAAATTTTGCCCCAGGAAATGCGACGTTCCGGCTTGCAGCGCTTTGCCATCACCCATCATCGCTTCAATCGAATACGTAATGTCCGCGCCGGCGAACTTCTCCGCGTCGGACTTCTTTCCGGGAATCACGGGGATCGCCGCATCGTTCACGGCAAAGTCCGTATAGGTGTCCAGCATCTGCAGCGTTTCGTCCTCGGCTTCCTGCTGAGTGGCGTGCGCGGTGTGGCCTTCCTGCCAGTAAAATTCCAGCGTGCGCAAAAAGAGCTTCGTGCGCAGCTCCCAGCGCACAACGGAATTCCACTGGTTCATCAACACGGGCAAATCGCGGTAGGATTGAATCCACTTCGACCACATGTACCCGATAATCGTTTCTGAAGTCGGGCGCAGAATCAGCGGCTCGGCCAATTCTTCGCCGCCGCCAATCGTCACCACCGCCAGCTCAGGCGAAAACCCTTCCACGTGGTGCTTCTCTTTTTCGATGAAGCTCTTCGGAATCAGCAAAGGAAACGCCACGTTCTGATGCCCCGTTGCTTTGAAGCGCCGGTCGAGCGCGCCCTGAATGTTTTCCCAAAGCGCCCATCCGTACGGCCGCACGATCATGCAACCGCGCACCGGCGCATAATCCGCAAGCTGGGCCTTCAAGACAAGCTGGTTGTACCACTCGGAGAAATCCTGTGCTCGTGTCGGTAGCTTTTCTTCTGCCATCTCTCTAGAACCCTGCGGCCCCTTCGCTCATAAAAGAATCATTCAGCGTACCGGAAGCCGCCGCACCCGCGCAAGGCGAGCGGCCGCGGGCTAACCACCTAGGACTACGCGCCGCCAGTACCTTCGTTCCACAACTATTTGGCCACCAAAATCCATTGCCACAGACGCCTCTTTTGCGTAGGATTCCGGCATCGGATGTCCCCCGGTTAGTGGTCAGCGTTGGTCGCGCGTTTCGGTTGCCAAAGATGTGCACCGCCCCCAACATCCGTTGTGAAGTCGCGTTACGCAACGCGCTTCCGGTTATTTGTGCTCGCCTCGTTTTCGCAATTTTTCTTGGCGCAATTTTTGTAGCCGGCGCGCCGCAACTCCGTGCGCAATCGGACGACTCGCAACAATCCTCACAAGATGTCGCCGGAGCCGCTCGCCAGGAACGCGCCCGCAAACAAAATCAGGAAACGAAGCACGTCTACACCAACGAAGATTTGCGCCGCGGAAAAATTCTCACGCCCGCAGATCAATCCCGTGCAGCGGCCAAGCGTAAGCAGCCAGTTGCTCCCACTGCAAAGCCCGACGCTGAACCTCTCGACGCGGACTCCAACACTCCGCAAGAACCGCTTGGTGATGTTGCTCGCCGTTATCGCAACGCGCGCCGCGACACCGAAAAAACTTCGCCTTTCCATTTGCCATCGCAGCAGCCGGAACTCGCGGCGCCGAAAATTCTCGCGCCCCTGCCAAAACCTCTCATTAACCCCGCAACGAAACCGTCTCCCAAAATTTTTGCGCCTTCAAGTCCTTCTGTGCCAAACACTCCTGGTTCCTTTGTTCCGGCACCTCTCCGCCGTCACCTCGGCACCGTCCATCATCGTCCGACAGGGCGACACTCTCTGGACCCTTTCTCGCCAGCACCTCGGCCGCGGCACGCGCTGGCTCGAGCTTATGGCCGCCAACCCGGGCGTCGCCGATCCCGCCCGGCTCGTTCCAGGCACGATGCTAACGCTCCCGCCGAGAATGGCCACGCATCGATCCACGGCCGCTTCCATTACCGTGCAGCCCGGCGACTCCCTCTCCAAGATTGCGCTTACCATTTACGGCCATGCCTCCTATTGGCCCTGCATCGCCCGCGCCAATCCTACAGTCTCCAATCCTCACCGCCTCTCCATCGGCCAGCCTCTCGCCCTCCCGGCCTCCTGCACGCCTTAGGCAAGGCTGTGGGCCTGCTTCAGCCCAGGCTTGCGCGATTCCTTCTAACCCACTAGGATTTTCCCCGGTCACCTGAGGGGGTCCCCATGAAACGTCTCTTTCTCTTCGCCATCGCGCTTCTCTTCACCGCGCAATTCGCCGCCGCACAAGACTGGGCAAAGGAGCAACTCGCCAAATCGCCCCGCCATCGTGAATGGGTCACCGTCAAGCATGATGGCCGCTCCGTGGACACATTGGTCGTCTACCCCGAATCCAAGGACAAGCGCCCCGTCGTCCTCGTCATTCACGAAATCTTCGGGCTCAGCGATTGGGCTCAGGAGCTCGCCGACGAAGTCGCCGCCGCCGGTTACATCGCTGTCGCGCCGGACCTTCTCTCCGGCATGGCTTCGAACGGGGGCCGCACCAAGGACTTTTCCGTTGACGCGGCAATGGAAGCAGTCAGCAAACTCAATCCAACGCAAGTCACTGCGGACCTCAATGCTGCCGCGGATTACGGCCTGAAACTCCCCGCTTCGAACGGAAGACTTTTTGTCGTCGGCTTCTGCTGGGGCGGCGGACAATCCTTCCGTTTCGCTACCACGCGAGCTGACCTCGCTGCCGCATTCGTTTTCTACGGCCAATCTCCTTCCAAAGAAGCCATGGCCAACATCAAAGCTCCCGTTTACGGCTTTTACGCTGGAAACGACGCGCGCATCAACGCCACGCTTCCTGATGCCATTGCCAACATGAAAGCCGCGGGCAAGAATTACGAGCCAGTCACCTACGACGGCGCCGGCCACGGCTTCATGCGCGCCGGCGAAGCACCCGACGCGAGCGAAGCCAACAAGAAAGCCCGCGAAGACTCGTGGAAGCGCTGGAAGGACTTGATGTCCAAGTAAGCTGTTGTTTGGTCTTAAGCTGTGGGGTCCACTTTTTAGAGCTGCCCTTTGGGACAGGCTTGCCATTGCGCCTGGGTGTAATCACTTGCGCAATTCCGGCCATTCAAAACCCGCCTGTTCTTTTCCCTTTTGTTAACCTGAAAGCATCTGGTCACAAAAATCGCACTAGCTGCGGCCACCAGCCGCTGCGGGATGGTTTTCATATGCTTCGAAGCATGACAACTCAATCGGCTTACTCGGCTCGCACCAAATTCAATCTTCGCCTCGCCGCGCTGGCCCTCGGGCTGATGGGTCTTCTCGGCCTCGTCGCAGCTCGTGCATCGAGCCAAACCACCGCGCCCGTCGCTGCTCCCGTTTCCCGCACCACCAAAGCCATCAACTACCGCCGCGGCGGCACCACGCTAAAGATTCTCTTCCACGGCACCGACCTCATGCAGCAGGCCAGCGGCGAAGCTAAAGTAGAGAACAAAGGCAATCGCGTCGAAATCGAAGCCAAACTCGACGGCCTTGAAGACGCCACAAAATTCGGTCTCGAATACCTCACTTACGTGCTCTGGGCCGTCTCCCCGCAAGGACGCTCCGTCAACCTCGGTGAAGTGCAAGTGAAGAATGGCCAGGCCCAGGTTAAAGCCATCTCTGACATGCAGACCTTCGGCATGATCGTCACTGCTGAGCCTTATTTCGCCGTCACGCAACCCGGCGATGAAGTCGTCGCGGAAAATGCTATTGAAGGTGGCGGTGAACTGATTGAAGCCCGATACGAACTTCTCGCCCGCGGCGTCTACTCTTCTTCGAACACAAAAATCGAAAACGCCATCTTCGGCATCGACCGCAAGACTCCTGTCGAACTTTTCCAGGCGCGCAACGCCGTGCGCATCGCGCGCAATGCAGGGGCCGAAAAATACGCAGGGCCTTCGATTTCGAAAGCCGCGCAGCAACTCCAATCCGCCGAGGACCTCTATCGCCAGAAGCGGGACAAGAAATCCGTGGGCGCTGCAGCCCGCGATTCCGTGCAAACCGCGGAAGAGGCCCGCGTCATCTCCGTAAAGCAAAAAGCCGAGGAAGAAGCGCAGGCCAAGGCCAAGGCAGACAAAGCCGCCGCCGAAGCGCGCGAAGCCAAAGCGCGTCAGGATGCCGCCGATGAAATGAAGCGCCGCGCCGACGCAGAACAAGCTCGCCAGGCCGCGGAAGCAGCCAAAGCCGAAGCCGAGCGCCTGAAGGCAGAGGCGGAAAAATCCGCCGCCGACGCCGCCAAGGCGAAGGAAGAAGCCGAAAAAGCTCGCGCCGCCGCGTTAGCCGATCAGCAAGCCGCGCTCGAACAAAAACGCGCTGCCGAAGCCGAAACCGCTAACGCCCGCGCAGCGGAAGAAAGAGCTCGCGCCGCTGCGGCAAAAGCCGAGTCCGAAAAAGCCGAGCTTCGCGCTCAGCTTCTCGCGCAACTCAACGCCGTCCTGCAAACCAACGATTCCGCCCGCGGCCTCATCGTGAATATGTCGGACGTTCTCTTTGACACCGGCAGCTACACGCTCAAGCCTGCTACTCGCGAAAAGCTCGCAAAGATTTCCGGTATCGTCCTCGCGCATCCCGGCCTGACGCTCCAGATTGAAGGCCACACGGACAGCGTCGGCACCGACGATTTCAATCAGCGCCTTTCCGAACAGCGCGCCGGCTCCGTTCTCGATTTCCTCGCTCAGCAAGGTGTTCGCGGAAACGCCATGACCTCGCGCGGATTCGGCAAAACGCAGCCTGTCGCTTCGAATGACACCGTGGACGGCCGCCAGAAAAACCGCCGCGTCGAACTGGTTGTCAACGGTGAAGCCATCGGCGGAACGGCCAGCGCCGCCAACTCTTCTTCAAAATAACTCCTGATTTTTTTGCGAGATTTCTACCTGTTCTTTTTGCTGGACTCTGAGTTAGAAGCTTCTTCGCACTTCTTGCAATCGAGTTCGCGGCCGATATGCTCTGCGCGTCCCTCTTCTGTCAGCACCCAAGGCCGCATCGTCCATGGCGGTTTGTGCCGCACGTGTTGCCCGTGCCCGCACTCCAACTCGGCCACCCAATCCCCGCTCTCATCCAAATGAAATCCGACAATCTTGCGCAGCGCCATCTACTGCAAGCCAAAGGCAAACAATGTCGAACCCGCCGCCACGGCAACGTACTGCTTCCCGTCAATTGCAAACGTCATCGGCCCCGCGATCACGCTGGCCCCGCACTGGAAATGCCACAGCGGTTTTCCGCTCTTCGCGTCCAAGGCAATAAAATTTCCTTCGGCGTCGCCGGTAAACGCGAGCCCACCAGCCGTCGTCAACACTCCCGCCCACGTCGGCGAGTTGTGCTTCCACTCCCACACCAATTTCCCTGTTGCTGGATCAAGTGCACGCAGCGCTCCCCAGAAAGGTTGCGAGCTGTCGTTGGGATAGTACGCGGACCCGTAAAACGCGTGCCCTGCGTCATAGGCTTGCGGCGCGGTCGAAAAAATGTCGCATTGCTCGCGCGCCGTCACGTAAAACAGTTTTGTTTGCGGATCATACGACGGCGACATCCAGTTCGTTGCTCCGAGCGCTCCCGGGCACACCGGGTTCCCTTCCAGCGTCGGCTCTCCTTCTTTTGACCCGACTGGCCGCCCCGTCGCATCCTTCGAATTGCTCCACGTCACTTTCGCGTACTGCGTCGCCGACAACAATTTCCCCGTC
>WNFQ01002172.1_pt1 | contig 14129 bp, 13 predicted proteins | sample 5400171 | NCBI WGS metagenome assembly WNFQ01 (sample SAMN13153356, study PRJNA577476) | soil metagenome | isolation source: 20 cm soil under Madrone tree | place: USA:California | collected 2016-06-14
GTGAAGCTCGCCGCCGCGGGGCGTTCCTCTGGCGTAACCACCGTCATCACGAAAGCGCTGCGCGCGGGGACGTCCATCTGCGAGAGCGCGCTGCGCGCAAGCAGAAGCCCGAGCGCGAGCTCGAGCGTCGGCGCGAGCGCAGCGCCGATCAGGCACAGGTTCGCCGGAATATGCGTGAACACCATCGTGTTGACGAGGCCGATGCGCCGCGCGACGACGGGAGCAGCGAGTTGCGACACTGCGCTCAAAAGGCCGGTCCAGAAGAAGAACGCGCCCGCCGCGGTGAGCGACATGCCGAAGCGCTCGAACAGCCACAGCGCAAGCAGCGAGTTCACGATCAGGCCGCCCGCGAACGAGTCCAGGCTGAACAGGCCGGCAAGCCGCCACACGATGCCGCGCGACGGGCCGAGTGGCGCAGCGGGTTTCGTTTCTTCTACGTGCGCGTCGGGAAGTCGCAGATACAGGGCCCATACCGCGACGCCGACTGCGCCGTAGAGCGCGAACATCGCCCGCAAGGCCTCGAGCAGCGACAAGGCGCCGCGCGCCGCGACCCACTCGGGCACAGCCGCTGCTAGCGCGCCGATCGCACCGAATAGCGAGCCGGCAAAGCTGTAGCGGGCGAACACCGACGTGCGCGCATCCGCCGGCGCCGCCGCGGCGAGCAGTGTGTGGTCGAGCGGCAGGAAAACGCTCACGTCCCCGCTGCTTGGGTTGAGGGTGCCGACGAAGGCCACCAGGAGCAGCGGCCACAGCGAAGAGAGGCCCGCGAAGGCCAGCCCCGTCGCCGCCATGAGGAGCGAGGTGCCGAGCAGCAGCCGGCGGATGGAGAACCGATGCCCCCAGCGCCCCACCGCGAGCGTCGCCAGCGCCGAGCCGAACAGGGTCGCGGTGCTGATGAACCCGACTTCGAGCTGGCCCAGGCCGAGCGCCAGCAGATAGGCGGGCAGCAGCACGGCGATGAAGCCGTCGGCGAAGGCGCGCAGGGCCCGCGCCGCGAGCACGCGGCGGATCATGGCTATTTCGCGCCGTAGCTGAAGTCGTCGAAGGCGGTGACGCTGTCCGCCTTGGTCCACATGCCGACGGCGCCCGGCCCGGTGATGTGGTTGTCGTCGAATTCGATGTACGTCTTGCCGTTCAACGCCACGCTGATTCGCCGCCCGGAGAATTCCACTCGCAGCGTGTGCCATCTGTTCGCCGGCACCGGGGCATCGACGTACTTCAGGGTGCGGCGCCGTCCGGCCTCGGTGTAGTAGAGCGAGACGTTGTTCTCCAGCGCATTCGCGCGTGCGACGTAGTAGTTGTCGCCGTCCTTCCAGCGCCAGACGACCCCGGCCGCCCGGTCCTCTGTCCCGGCGAGGGCCTTGAATTTCACTTCCACGAACCCGTCCTCGATGGACGTCCTGTGCCTGACGCACCAGGGAAAGGTTCCCGCGCCCGACTGCTTCAGGACGTTCGGCTTGCTCGGCGCCGAAGCGTCGCTCTCGACTGTCCAGCGCGGCGTGCCGCGGCCGGTGACGCCCTCCACCCAGGAATCCGGAAGCGACCCGACCGCGTCCGTATCGAAGCTGATGGTTTCCGCGTAGGAAGAATGCATGAAGACCCCCGTCGCCAGACATAGGGCGAGCGGCCACTTGAGGGAGTGAAAACAGCGCGCGCCCATGTGCTCTCCTTGGCAGAGCTTGGACGCCAAGCGTCTTAGGCGGGGAGTCTGCAACGCCCCCGAGGTGCGAATTCTAGGTACCATGCCGGCTCGATGTCAAAGCCCCTTTCCCGCGGGGTGCACCACCTTGCGCTGAACACCGACGACATGAAGATGACGCTGGATTTCTACCTGCGCGTCCTCGGCATGCCGCTGGTGCACGCGCTCAAGGTCCCGCCGGGCCTGGGGACCGGCCCCGGCAACCGCGGCAACCCGCCGTTCGAGAACATCCGCCACTACTTTCTCGATGCGGGCGGCGATTCGCTGCTCGCCTTCTTCGAGATGCCGAAAGGCGCGAAGCCGAAAGGCGACCGCGACGCGATCGGCGCGATGCAGCATGTGTCCTTCGCTGTCAGCGAAGAAAAATTCAGGCAGCTTAGAAACAACCTGGAGAACGCCAAGCTGCGCTACCTCGGCCCGATCGACATCGGCTGCGACACCTGGTCGATCTACGTGTTCGACCCGAACGGCATTCGCCTGGAGTTCTCGCACCAGAAGGAGAGCGAGCCCCGGGTCGTCGAGCGCTGGCGCCAGACCAAGGGCGAGGCGCTCGCCGAGCTGCGCACCCTGACCGGCGACCAGGCGTGGCTGGAAACCGTGGTCGCGCACCTGCCCGAGCGCCGCCAGGCTGGGAAATCCATCATTTCACGGAGGCAACATGGACAAGCGAGACCACAAGCAACGCTACGACGCCGGCCTGAAAACGCGCCGCGACGTGCTCGGCGCCGAGTGGGTCGACAAGTCGATGGCCGGGGTTGACGACTTCAACCGCGAGTTCACCGAGCTGCTCAACACCTACTGCTGGAACGACGTCTGGAACCGGCCCGGGCTGCCGCGCAAGACGCGCTCGGTGCTGAACCTCGGCATGCTGATCGCGCTGGGCAAGGAGCATGAGCTCAAGCTCCATCTCAACGGCGCCCTGAACAACGGCCTCACGAAGGACGAGATCAAGGAGGTCCTGCTGCAGACCGCGATCTACTGCGGCGTGCCCGCCGCCGTGGTGGCGTTCCGCTGCGCCAGGGAAGTATTCAAGGACCGCAAGGCATGAGAACGGTAGCCTTCATCGGGCTCGGCAGCATGGGCCAACCCATGGCGGCCAACCTCGCGAAGGAAGGCTTCGCCGTGCGCTCGTTCGACCTGAACGGCACCGGCAGCTCTTCTTCCGTGCAGGACGCGGCCGCCGGCGCGGAGCTCATGATCACCATGCTGCCCGACGGCAAGGCGGTGCGCGAAGCCGTGCTCGAGGCGCTCCCCGCGCTCGGCAGCGGCGCGTTGGTCGTCGACATGAGCTCGTCCGATCCGGCCGCCACGCGCGCGCTCGGCACGGCGCTCGCCGCGCGCGGCATCGAGCTGGTCGATGCGCCGGTGTCGGGCGCGGTGCCGAAGGCGATCGACGGCACGCTCACCATCATGGCGGGCGGTAACGCCGCGACGCTAAAACGGATAACTCCTCTTCTTGAAAAGATGGGCGACCGGGTATTCCACGTCGGGCCGCTCGGCGCCGGTCACGCGGTGAAAGCGCTGAACAATTACGTCGGCGCCGCGGGCACGCTGGCAGGGTTCGAGGCGCTGCTCATCGCGCGCGCGTACGGCCTGGATCCGAAGCCGATGCTGGAGGCGATCAACGCTTCCACCGGGCGCAACAGCACCACCGAGCGCAAGATCCCGCAGCAGGTGCTGACCGGGGCCTTCGCCTCCGGGTTCAGGCTCGCGCTGATGGTGAAGGACGTCGGCATCGCATATCGGCTCGCGCGCGACCTCGGGATCGATGCGCCTTATCTGCGCGAAGCGCTGAAGCTATGGCGCGACGCGGAGCGCCACCTGCCGGCGGACGCCGACCACACCCGGGCCTACGAGTACCTCAAGCGGCGTTCCGCACCGGCGCGCCGAAAGCCTGCTCCATCTCGCGGCGCGCGCGCACGGCGCTCGAGCCCGCGTCGATCGCCACGTCGCTCCACCTGAGCGGCTGGCCCGCGGCGACCGGGCGCAGCAGCTTGCAGCCGTGCGCGAGGCCGAGCGGCAGGCAGCCCTGCGCGAGCGAATCCGCCGCCGGCATCAATCGGCCGACCACGGTATAGCCGCCCTCGCCGTCGAGAATTTCGCCGGCGAGCAGAGTTTTCTTGGCCAGCGCGACGGCGTCGGCCCGCCAGCCGGTGGGGCAGCCGGTCGGCTCGCCGCGCAATCCTACCGAGGCCACCGAGATTCCCACCTCGAGGCCGATCAGGTGCCAGCGCTTGTACATGCAGGCGTAGCGTCCCGAGGGGTCGGTTTTCACCCCGTACTCCGTGAAGCAGCGCCGGACGTATTCGCTTTCGCCTTCGAACACCACGAAGACGCCGAAGCGGATGTCGTAGGGGATCTCCGCGCCGTCCCTTCGCAAGGAGGAGATGACTTCGACCTGCCCCTTGTGGTGAAGCACTCCGCCTTCCTGCCTGGGTCGCATCAGCGCAGGAATCTCGTCGACCGACCCGGGCGGGTAAAGAAGCCCCTCGGGCGCGGGTGTGAGCCCGGTCGCGTTGCACACCGCGGTGGTCTCCAAAGACGGCTTCGAGCCGTCGAGGAAGGAATTGAACATCTTCGGGTTGAGGCCGCCGAGCTGCGCCTGCTCCGGCGTCAGCCCGTAATGGCCCCACACCGTCTCGGGCGTCGACTGCGCGAAATGCGGCAGCCACTTGTGCCCGCGACCCGCCGCCACCACCGGGAAGCCGGCGGCGCGCGCCCAGTCGACGAGATCGCAGATGATCGCCGGCTGGTCGCCGTAGGCAAGGCTGTAGACGACGCCTGCCTCCGCCGCCTTCTTGGCGAGCAGCGGACCGCAGAAGGCGTCGGCCTCGACCGTCACCATCACGACATGCTTGCCGTTCCTGAACGCGGCGAGCGCGTGCTCGACCGCGGCGAGCGGATTGCCGGTCGACTCGATGATGATGTCGACTGCGGGGTGCGCCACCAGCGCCTGCCAATTGTCTGACAGATGCGTTTGCCCGCTCTTCAATGCCTTGTCCAGGCTGGCGGCGGAATAGGCTTCCGCCTTCCAGCCGACGCGCTTCAGATTCTCCCTCGCGTTATCCGGGGACAAATCGGCGATGCCGACGAGATGCACTCCCGGCGTTCTCGGCACCTGCGCTATGTACATCGCGCCGAACTTGCCGGCGCCGATGACGCCGATGCGCAGCGGCTTGCCCTGCGCGGCGCGTTGTTGGAGTTTGGAATAGAGATTCATATCAACCCCAAAAACAGGGACAGACCACGTTTTTTCGACATGCGAAAAATGGTGGTCTGTCCCTGATTAGTCCTTAGGCCGCTTTGAGGACACCTTGCAGCTCTTCCTGCGGCGTGCCGTCCTTCCAGGGGAGCGGAACGTCGTAATGCTTCAGCAGGCAGTCGTCGGGCAGGCACTGGATCGGCGTGAAATCGCGGTGCGCGATGTAGCCGGGCCGCTTGAACCGCCGGATGTGGTTCGACACCGCGCAGAGCGACAGATAGACGCTGACGCGGTTCCACGGCGACAGGTTCGAGCTCGAGGCGTGCACCAGGCAGCCGTGGAACAGGATCATCGAGCCGGCGCGGCCTTGCGGCGCCACGATGCCGCCGCGCGCCACGAGCTTGGTGATCGTGTCGTGATTGATGGTCCACAGCGGATAGCTGGTGGTCGAGGTGTCGTGCGCGGCGTCGAGCACGCCCAGCTTGTGGCTGCCCGCGATGAACATCAGCGGGCCGTTGAACTCGTTCACTTCGTCCAGGAAGATGGCCACGTTCATGGCGCGCGCTTCCGGCATCTGGTCGTCGTTGACCCAGGTGCCGTAATCCTGGTGCCACTGCCAGACGTCGCCGTCGAAGGCCGCCTTGCCGTTGATCTTGAACTGGTGCATGTACACGTCCTCGCCGAACAGCTGCTTGATCGGCTCGACCATGCGGGGGTGGCGCGCGAGCTTGGCGAACGGGTAGCTGTACAGGTGCGCGGCGAAATTGGTGCGCACCACGTCGCCGGTCTTCTCGCGCACGTTCTCGGGGCGCCGCTGCGCGTAGAGCGCCGGCACCTCGTCGGTCAGGACTTTGATCTCCTGCGGCGTGAACAGGCTCGGGAAGAACAGATAGCCGTCGCCGTCGAACTGCTGAAGCTGCTGGGGAGAGAGTTTCATGGGCGGCCTCCTTCGACTAGTATAAATCCATGTCCGCCAGAGCAGACTCCGTACGCTCGATTCTCTATGCGCTGGGCGCGAATCTCGCCATCGCGGCTGCGAAGACCGTCGCTGCGATCGCCACCGGGTCGAGCGCGATGCTCGCCGAGGCGATCCATTCGTTCGCCGATTCCGGCAACCAGGGGCTGCTGCTCTGGGGCATGAAGCAGGCAAAGCGGCCGCCGAGCCCCGACTACCCGCTCGGCTGGGGCAAGGCGGTGTTCTTCTGGTCGTTCGTGGTCGCCCTGGTGCTGTTCTTCCTCGGCGGCGTATTCTCGCTCTACGAAGGCTGGCACAAGCTGCAGCAGCCGGAGGCTCTCAGCTATCCCTGGGCGGCGGTCGGCGTCCTGGCGTTCGGCCTCGTCGCCGAGACCGTGTCGTTGCGCGCCTGCCTTGCTGAAGTGAACAAGGTCAGAGGTGGAAAAACCCTCTGGCGCTGGTTCCGCGAGACCCGGCAGAGTGAGCTGGTGGTGATTCTCGGCGAGGACCTGGCGGCGCTTCTCGGACTGGCGCTTGCGTTGTGCGCCGTTCTGGTGACGATTCTTTCCGGAGATCCGGCCTGGGACGCCCTCGGCTCGATGGCGATCGGCGTGGTGCTGGTCGTGGTGGCGATCGGCATCGCGGTGGAGATCAAGGGCCTGTTGATCGGCCAGAGCGCCGCGCCGGACACCGAGGAGCGCTTGCGCCGCTTCCTCGAGGGACGTGAAGAAGTCGAGCAGCTTTTTCGCCTGTTGACCCTGCAGCTCGGAGCCTCACTGATGGTCGCGGTGAAGGCCAGGATGAAAGCCGCGACGGCAGCCGAGCTGGTCGCGGCGATCAACCGCACCGAGGCGGCAGTGCGTGCCGAGTTTCCCGAGGTTCAGTGGCTCTTCTTCGAGCCCGACGTCGCGGATTGATCCTCGATCTGGAAGAACACCTCGTCCTGCCTGACCATCCCCAGCTCCGAGCGCGCGCGCTCCTCGATCGCCTCGGTGCCCTGCTTGAGGTCGCGGACCTCGGCGGTGAGCGCCGCGTTGCGGCCCTCCAGCTGGAGATTCCTCGACCTTTCGATCTCCAGCTTGCTCTCCAGGCGCCACGCCGTCAGCCAGCCGCCCTTGCCCAGCCAGAGCGGGACCTGGATGAGGACGATCAGCGCCCCGAGGATGCCGGCGAGGACTCTCATCTCAGGTGGGCGAACGCCTCCCGGCCGGGGTAGGAGACCGAGTCGCCGAGGTCTTCCTCGATGCGCAGCAGCTGGTTGTACTTCGCGACGCGCTCGGAGCGCGACAGCGACCCGGTCTTGATCTGCAGCGCATTCGCTCCGACGGCGATGTCGGCGATGGTGGTGTCCTCGGTCTCCCCCGAGCGGTGCGAGATCACGGTGCCGTAGGCGGCGCGCTTGGCCAGCTCGATCGCCGAGAACGTCTCGGTGAGCGTGCCGATCTGGTTGACCTTGATGAGGATCGAGTTGGCGACGCCCTGGCGGATGCCCTCGCGCAGCAGCCGGGTATCCGTGACGAACAGGTCGTCGCCGACCAGCTGCAGCTTCCTGCCCAGGCGCGTGCTGAGGATCTTCCAGCCTTCCCAGTCGTTCTCGGCCATGCCGTCCTCGATCGACGCGATCGGGTAGCGCTCGGCGAGCCCAGCCAGGTAGTCGCTGAACTCGCCCGAGGTGAAGTTCTTCTTTTCCGACTCGAGGATGTAGCGGCCGTCGCGGAAGAACTCGGTCGCCGCGCAGTCGAGCGCCAGCATCACGTCGCGGCCCGCGCCGTAGCCCGCCTTGCCGATGGCCTCGACGATCAGCTCGATCGCCGCCGCGTGCGTCGGCAGCTCGGGCGCGAAGCCGCCCTCGTCGCCGACCGCGGTGGACAGGCCTTTCGAAGAGACCAGCGATCTGAGTTTCTGAAAAATCTCGGCGCCGCAGCGCAGCGCCTCGCGGAACGACTGGAAGCCCACCGGAACGATCATGAACTCCTGCAGGTCGAGGTTGTTGTTGGCGTGCGCGCCGCCGTTGATCACGTTCATCATCGGCACCGGCATGCGCATCGCGCCCGAGCCGCCGAAGTAGCGGTACAGCGGCAGGCCCGACTCCTCGGCCGCCGCCCGGGCCGTCGCCATCGACACGGCGAGAATCGCATTCGCGCCGAGGCGGGACTTGTTCTCGCTGCCGTCGAGCTCGATCAGCGTCTTGTCGATGAACGCCTGCTCGGAGGCATCGAGCCCGACGATGGCCTCGGAAATCTCGGTGTTGACGTTCTCGACCGCCTTCAGCACGCCCTTGCCGCCGTAGCGCTGCCGGTCGCCGTCGCGCAGCTCGAGCGCCTCGCGGCTGCCGGTCGAGGCGCCCGAGGGCACCGCGGCGCGGCCCATCACCCCCGACTCGAGCAGCACGTCCGCCTCGATCGTCGGGTTGCCCCGCGAGTCGAGGATTTCCCTTGCGACCACATCGACGATGGAGCTCATGTTTTTTTCACCTTCTCCTCGGCAAAGCCTTTCTTTTTCACCATTCGATCGATCTCGACCAGCGTCTCGAGCAGGCCCTGCATCAGGCCCAGGGGCCAGGCGTTCGGCCCGTCGGAGAGCGCCTTCTCCGGTTCGGGATGCGTCTCCATGAACAGCCCGGCGATGCCGCTGGCCACCGCGGCGCGCGCCAGCACCGGGATGAATTCGCGCTCGCCGCCCGAAGCGGCGCCCTGCCCGCCGGGCAGCTGAACCGAGTGCGTGGCATCGAACACCACCGGGCAGCCGGTGTCGCGCATGATGGCGAGCGAGCGCATGTCGGAGACCAGATTGCCGTAGCCGAAAGAGAAACCGCGCTCGCAAACGAGGATATTTTCTTGTTTGGAAGCTTCTCTTGCCTTGTCGACCACGTTCTTCATCTCCCGCGGGGAAAGGAACTGGCCCTTCTTGATGTTGACCGGCCGGCCGGCCGAAGCCGCGGCATGGATGAAATCCGTCTGGCGGCACAGGAAAGCCGGGGTCTGCAGCACGTCGACCACCGCGGCGACCGGCTTCACCTCCTCCTCGGTGTGCACGTCGGTCAACACGGGAACGCCGATCTGCCGTTTGACCTCCCCCAGGATTTTTAAACCCTGCTCCATGCCCAGGCCGCGAAACGACTTGCCCGAGCTGCGGTTCGCCTTGTCGTACGACGACTTGAAGACGAGCGCAATGCCGAGCGGCCGGCAGATCTCCTTGAGGCGCCCGGCGGTGTCGATCTGCAGCTGGCGCGACTCGACCACGCAGGGACCCGCGATGAGAAACAGCGGTTTATCCAAACCGACTTCGAAACCACAGAGTTTCACGCCGCGACGACCGACAGCGTGCCGCCCGGACGCTTCGCGCTGGCGCGGTGCCTGAGTGCAGCGGTGACGAAAGCCTTGAACAGGGGATGGCCGGCGCGCGGCGTCGAGGTGAACTCGGGGTGGAACTGCACGCCGACGAAGAACGGATGACCGGGGATTTCCATCATCTCCGGCAGCTTCTCGCTCGGCGTGCGGGCCGACACCTTGTAGCCCTTCGCTTCGAGTTGCGGCACGTAGATGTTGTTGACCTCGTAGCGGTGACGATGCCTTTCGTTTACTTCCAGGCCGTAAATCGAAGCCGCGAGAGTGCCCGGCTCGACCGGGCATTTCTGCGCGCCCAGGCGCATCGTGCCGCCGAGATCGGACGTCTCGGTCCTCTTCTCGATGCGGCCGGTGCGGTCGAGCCACTCGGTGATCAGCGCCACCACCGGGTGCGGCGTGTCCGGGTCGAACTCGGTGCTGTTGGCGCCGGCCAGCCCGCAGACATTGCGCGCGAACTCGATGGTCGCCAGCTGCATGCCGAGGCAGATGCCGAGGTACGGAATGCCGTTCTCGCGCGCGTAGCGGACGGCGCGCATCTTGCCCTCGGTGCCGCGCTTGCCGAAGCCGCCGGGCACCAGGATCGCGTCCATCTTCTCCAGCTGCGCGATGCCGCCTTTCTCCAGCTCCTCGGAATCGAGGTAATGGATGTTCACCCTGGAGCGGGTATGGATACCGGCGTGCCTGAGCGCCTCGTTGAGCGACTTGTACGAGTCCTGCAGGTCGACGTACTTGCCGACGAAGGCGATGTCGACCTCGTGCTCCGGGTGCTCCTGGGCGTGGACCAGCTTCACCCACGACGACAGGTCGGCGGCGCGGGCGAGAATGCTCAGCTTGTGGCAGACGATCTCGTCGAGCATCTGCTCGTGCAGCATCATCGGGATCTTGTAGATCGAGTCGACGTCCCAGGCCGAGATCACCGCTTCCTTCTGCACGTTGGTGAACAGCGCGATCTTGCGGCGCTCGTCCTCGGGCAGCGGCTGGATGGTCCGGCACAGCAGCGCGTCGGCCTGGATGCCGATCTCGCGCAGCTCCTTCACCGAGTGCTGCGTCGGCTTGGTCTTGATCTCGCCCGCCGAGGCGATGTAGGGCACCAGCGTCAGGTGGATGTAGCAGACGTTGTTGCGGCCGAGCTCCAGGCCCATCTGCCGGATCGCCTCGAGGAACGGCAGCGACTCGATGTCGCCGACGGTGCCGCCGATCTCGACGATCGCCACGTCGGCGTCGCCGGCGCCGCGCTTGATGAACGCCTTGATCTCGTCGGTGATGTGCGGGATCACCTGGACTGTGCCGCCCAAGTAGTCGCCGCGCCGCTCCTTCTTGATCACCGACTCGTAGATCTGGCCGGTGGTGAAATTGTTCCAGCGGCGCATCTTCGCGCTCTGGAAGCGCTCGTAGTGGCCGAGGTCGAGGTCGGTCTCCGCCCCGTCCTCGGTGACGAACACCTCGCCGTGCTGAAACGGGCTCATGGTGCCCGGATCGACGTTGATGTACGGGTCCAGCTTGATGTTGGTGACCCGGATGCCGCGCGATTCGAGGATCGCGGCAAGGGAGGCGGCGGCGATGCCTTTCCCCAGGGAGGAAACTACACCACCGGTTACGAAGACATACTTGGTCATCTACCTAGGGCGTGTAGGGATGGGGAAGTTTACAGGAATTTCAGTAGGGCCTCCCATCCTTGTGCGCCGCTACCGTCCCCTGCTCCGTCTCGATCCACATCAGGTCGTCGTCGGGATAGAACGCAGTGTCGCCATCGAGGCGCGGGCCCACCTCGAGGTAGCTCGCCGGCCGCGTCGAGCGGTTGATGAAATGATGCGCATCGCGCTTGCCCGCAGGATAGCCCGCGCACGTGCCTGACTTCAACACCTGCTCGCCGGCATCGGTCACGAGAACGACCTCGCCTTCCAGCACGTAGACGAACTCATCTTCCAGCGTGTGCCAATGGCGCAACGCCGACTGGCCGCCGGGACCGAGGGTCACCAGGTTGACGCCGAGCTTGGTCAGCCCGCAGGCGTCTCCCAGGCGCCTTTTCGCGCGATCGCCCATCCTTGCTTTGAACGGCTGCGGATACCCCGAGCCGCGAACTTCGGCCACAGCGTTGGGATCGAGCGCGGGAAGCTTGAGCGGAGTCATCGGTTGCCTTTCTCGAAGCTTCTTCCCTAGGAACCCAGCGCGACACGAAACTCGCAGGCGGTCTTGGCGCGCACGTCCTCCAGCTTCACCCCGGGATGCAGCTCCTTCAGCACCAGCCCCTGCCCTGGCACGACCTCGAAAACGCAGAGGTCGGTGATGATCATGTTGACCACCCCCTTGCCGGTGATCGGCAGCGTGCACTGCTTCAGGATCTTGGAGCTGCCGTCCCGGGAGGTGTGCTCCATGAGCACCACCACCCGCTTGACGCCAGACACGAGATCCATGGCGCCGCCGGGCCCCTTCACCATCTTGCCCGGCACCATCCAGTTGGCGAGGTCGCCGTTCTGCGCCACCTCCAGCCCGCCGAGGATGGAGAGGTCGACGTGGCCGCCCCGGATCATGGCAAAGGAGTCGGCGCTGGAGAAGAAGCTCGAGCCGGGAAGCGTCGTCACGGTCTGCTTGCCTGCGTTGATGAGGTCCGGGTCCACGCTGCTCTCGGCCGGGAACGGCCCGATGCCGAGCAAGCCGTTTTCCGATTGCAGCGTGACGTTGATGTTGTCCGGAATGTAATTGGCGACCAGGGTCGGAATGCCGATGCCGAGGTTGACGTAGAAGCCGTCGCGCAATTCCTGCGCCGCGCGCTTCGCCATCAATTCGCGGATCGGCGAGTCCTTCTTGCCGACAGACCCGGCAACGGTGCGGAACTCGATGCGCTTCTCGTAGCGCTCGCCCTGGATGATGCGATCGACGTAGATTCCCGGCGTATGGATCTGGTCGGGATCGAGCTCGCCCGCCTCGACCAGCTCCTCCACTTCCGCCACGGTGAGATTGCCGCAGGTAGCGATCATGGGGTTGAAGTTGCGCGAGGTCATCCGATAGACGAGATTTCCGGCCTTGTCGCCCTTCCATGCCTTGACGATCGACAGATCGGCGCGGATGCCTTGCTCGAGCACATATTCCCTGCCGTCGAATACCTTGGTCTCCTTGCCCTCGGCGAGCTTGGTGCCGGCCGCGGTGCGCGTGTAGAAGGCCGGAATGCCGGCTCCGCCCGCGCGCAGCTTCTCAGCCAGCGTGCCCTGCGGCGTCAACTGCAGGTCGAGCTCGCCCGCCAGCACCTGGCGCTCGAACTCCTTGTTCTCGCCTACATAGGAGGCGATGACCTTCTTCACCTGGCGCGACTTGAGGAGCAGGCCCATGCCGAAATCGTCGACGCCCGCATTGTTGCCGACGATGGTAAGGCCTTTGACACCGCTGCTGACCAGTGCCTGGATGAAATTCTCCGGGATCCCGCACAGCCCGAAGCCGCCCGCGGCGATCGTCATGTCGTCGCGCAGCAGACCCTTGAGCGCCGTGGCGGCGCCTGGATATACCTTGTTCATTGGGTGGCCTCCATAGGCCGGCGATTATAATTGCCCGCCATGCCGCGCGAATCGATGCACTACGACGTGGTGATCGTCGGCGGCGGACCGGCGGGCCTCGCCGCGGCGATCCGCCTGAAGCAGCGCTCGGCCGGGCTCTCCGTGTGCGTGCTCGAGAAAGGCTCCGAGATCGGCGCGCACATCCTTTCCGGCGCCGTGATGGATCCCCGCGCGCTAGCGGAGCTGTTTCCGGACTGGAAGGAGCAAGGCGCGCCGCTCAACACCCCGGTGAGCGAGGATCGGTTCCTCTTCCTTACCGAATCGGGGTCCTTCAGGACCCCGGACTTTTTGCTGCCCGCCTGCTTCAAGAATCGCGGCAACTACGTCATCAGCCTCGGCAACCTGGCGCGCTGGCTGGGCAGGCAGGCCGAGGGCCTGGGCGTTGAAATCTTTCCCGGCTTTGCCGCGGCTGAGATCCTCTACGAGGGTGGCCGCGTAAAAGGAGTCGCCACCGGCGATCTCGGCATCAACCGCAATGGCGAAAAGACCGCGGCCTTCCAGCCCGGCATGGAGCTGCACGGCAAATACACCTTCTTCGCCGAGGGCTCGCGCGGGCATCTGGGCAGGCAGCTGTTCGCGAAGTTCCCCCTGCAGCGGGACGCCGATCCGCAGGTCTACGGCATCGGGCTGAAGGAGCTGTGGGAGGTGAAAGCCGAGCGCCACCGGCCCGGTCTCGTGCTTCACAGCGCCGGCTGGCCGCTCGACGCCGGCACCTACGGCGGGTCTTTCCTGTATCACATGGAGGATCGCCAGGTCGCGGTCGGCTTCGTCGTCGGCCTCGGCTATTCGAATCCGTTCCTGTCGCCCTACGAGGAATTCCAGCGCTTCAAGACCCACCCGTCCATCAGGCAGTTTTTGGAGGGCGGAAAGCGCATCTGCTACGGCGCGCGCGCGATCACGGCCGGCGGCCTGCAGTCGCTGCCGAAACTGGTTTTCCCGGGCGGCGCGCTGGTCGGCGACGAGGCCGGATTCCTCAACGCCTCGCGCATCAAGGGCAGCCACTGCGCCATCAAGTCGGGCATGCTGGCCGCCGAAGCGGCCGCGCAGGCGATCCAGGCTGGACGGAGCGGCGACGAGCTCGCCGCCTACCCCGAAGCGTTCCGCTCGAGCTGGCTTTACGAGGAGCTTTACCGCGCCCGCAACTTCAAGCCCTGGATGTCCAAGGGGCTGTATACCGGCTCGCTGATGGTCGGCGTCGACCAAATCGTGTTACGCGGCAAAGCGCCGTGGACGCTGCGACACCATCAGGCGGACCATCAGACGCTGAAAAGCAAGGATTCTGTAAAACCCATTGCCTATCCGAAGCCCGATGGCGTGCTGACCTTCGACCGGCTGTCCTCGGTATTCATTTCCAACACCAACCACAACGAGGACCAGC
>WNFQ01003707.1_pt1 | contig 14125 bp, 12 predicted proteins | sample 5400171 | NCBI WGS metagenome assembly WNFQ01 (sample SAMN13153356, study PRJNA577476) | soil metagenome | isolation source: 20 cm soil under Madrone tree | place: USA:California | collected 2016-06-14
CCGACGTGATCATGCCCGATCAGGACGGCTACTCCGTCTGCAGCCAAATCAAGCAACATCCGGAATTCAGCCAAACGCCGGTCGTGCTGATGTCCGGCGTAGTCAATAAGAGCGTCGCCGACAAAGCGGTTTCGGTTAAAGCAGATGAACTGATCCGCAAACCCTTTCAGCCCCAGGAATTGATTGGGCGGGTGAAGAGCCTCCTGGAGCCGAAGAGTGCCACGCCCGTGCCGGTGGCCGAGCGCTCAACACCTTCGAATGCTTTGAGTAATCTATTTTCGCCAGCCCCGGTTCCAGTCGCGCCCCGCAATGTCGCGCCTGCACCGCCAGCCGCTGCCACACCGGAGTCTGCCTGGCCACGAGCGCTTGCCGAGGCGTTCACCCCTCGGCAGCCTATGCAGCCACAGCACGACTCCCAGCAATCGATAGCCGCCCCCGTTCGGCCTGCTCCGACGGCGGCCGACGTCCAGAAGCTTCGCGTCGAGATTGCCCATTTGGACTTACTGGTGAAGAAGCTACAAGCGGAGCTTCAGATCGAGCGGCAATACAATCAAGCTCTGGAAACACAGATTCGCACGCTCACGGAAGTGCGCTAGCTGCGCGAAAGCCGGCCGCCTACTTTCTCTGATCTGCTGTCTCACCGCGCGTACAGTTGACGGGATAGGGGATAGGAGCGAGCGAAACTGCCCTCCCCATCATGCTTACTCGTCACCGGCCCCTGAGCCTCGGCAAATCACTGCATCATGAAATACGAAATTGTCCGCAGAAGAGTAGATTTCCTAGGCGTGAACCGACGATTTGTCTCATCACGATTCCATACACATACGTTTCAGACCTTACGCACTCTTGTAAGTGGCTGATTCTTCTGGCATTTCGTGGGCGCGAAAGTTCTGCGGCGCTGTCATCGATGTGCCCACAAAGGTTCTCAATCTCATTGTCCGAATGTACCTTTGCTGCGACTTCGGTTTTCCGCCTTAGTCCACTTTTTGCTTCTCTAAGATCTCGGCCCAAGGGTCTGACATCACGATTTCTTTCTGATTTGCGTTCCACCAGGAACGCAAGTATTCATACGTCTTGGTTTGGACCTTGGAAAATTCCGCTTCGGAATCCGCGTCGAATTCTCTGGGAGGAGGTGACGGCTGAGCAATTCCACTCTTGCCTGCGCTATTTGACAGAAGGACTAATAGTCTCTTCTGTAGATTCCGATGGGGAACACCCTCCATGTTACTTTCACCAGGCGTGGAAAAGACTTCAAGCGCTCTGGGCACGGCAGATTTGTCGCCTCTTTGAGCGAGAACCAGAGCGGCCCACACACCAGGATCTCCCTGAAGGGTGGCAAGCTCTTTGAGGCGACTCATCCCTTCCACATGGTCCTCGAACATCAGATAGACGGCACCGGCTACGCGAATAAAGTCGTCCTTCGCCTTTAGAAGTTTCGTCAGGTTTTCTTTTCGGTTCTGAGTACAGTTTCGTGCGAAATAAGAGCCCAGAGCGTAGCCAAGGTCATGTTCTCTCCAACTCTTGCCCCGATTGGCCCAATTCACAAGATATTCGGCGAAATGTCCGGGGTCGTAGCGAGTCATTGGCTCAAACACTTTATAGAACTGTTCGTCGTTTGGGTGGTCGAGCAATACGCGCCTCATCTTGATAAGAGCCTCTTGCGATGGTGGAACTTCGTCGCTCGTTTTCAGAATGTCGGAAGTGTCGCTGTCAGCTGAGCGGTCAAGGCGTCGCTGAATAGCGTCGACGATTGCTTTTCGTACTTCGGGTTTCAGAGCCGCGCTATCTATTTGATCTCCTCGCAGGACCTTCAGCGTTTCAGCGCTCCCGTAACGGATAAGAGTGTATTCGAGCATTCTTTGCTCTTCTGGCTCTCCCGCCTCAAATACGGCCAAAATGGAAACGTATTCTTGAACCGAGGAAGCGCGGTTCAGTTGGAGTGCTAGCCTGTCTCGCCTGCTCTGCGCCGTGTTGCCACTCTCCGGTGCAGAATTTGGTACGGCCCAAAGCTCCTTGAGAACCCTTAATTCTCGTTGAGCGGGCGACAAGGCAAGAAATTCCTGAATGTCCATTTTGAATGATTCGAGATCACTCCGGTCGGATCCTAGGCTGCCCAATGGGCGGTTTCTCTCGCTGAGCGGTAATTTTGCTGAACCTTGAAACAGTGGAAGCGAATATTCAGCTGGAATATTTCGCCACCACAGGGGGACAGCCCCGCCGGAACTAGTGCTCATGAGGATTGTCGGGTCATGCGACTTGAAAGCGGTTATCAGAAATTTGTCGCCAATCAGTGATATCGGGAATTGTGGTTCCCAGTAGTTCACTGCCATCCGCAATCTCAGCCGAGTTCCCTGGGGGGGACCCTTCCATGACTCTATTACCTGATACTCGGCGACAATTCCCCCAGCCGTTACGCATTCGACTATCCCGATAAAGTCGGAGTTGTAGACAAGTTCTCTCCATGACAACGGAACGATGGTCGTCGCGGCCACGGGCGGCAAATTACAGACGAGAACGAGAGCGAGAAGCAGGCAGACGGCGCGGTAGGAAGGCATTTGCCAAGTCCTCGATTCAACTTCTGGAAACAAAGACAAGATAGCACCTTTGGGCTTGTCGGACCTTCCGGAAAGAGTCGAGTTTACTTGCACACATTCTTTATTCCGCGGAACATCTTAGGGATTCAGAGCAGGCCTGCGCCAATGGCAGCTACACAGACCGTACCTCAACATTTTCAGCACTGCAATTTCATCCCAATTACTCCGCAACAAGGAGTTGTAACCCTTTTGGTTACTGCATCTCTGTGTATACATTAGAATGATAAAGCAACATGCGAAGACTGCTCATATACGCCTTCTGTCTATTTGCATGGTTAGCACTCGCGTTTCCCGGCAAGGCAGATGCTCCTTGGAGAATTCCCAATTATCGAGCTACGTTGAGTTGAAAGACGGCACTGTTCTCTGTGGGGATAAGTACGACAGTTGGCATGAAGGACGAACATGAAATGTTTGCACAGGGGGACAGTACGACAGTTGGCACGAGGGGCGGACGGGAGAGGTTGCCTGTGGCGGTCAGTACGACAGCTGGCACGAGTTTGGGCCATCTGCTTAACCCGACAGACCCGGAAGGTTCTGACCGAAACTGGACGGCTGCGGTGTGGGATTTGATCGTGCGCAAGTCTCTCGATCTCAAGATAAAGAACCTGCCGTTTGCGCATCTCCCTGCCATCGGTCGGACTACCGTTAGCAGCCCTATGCTGATGAGATACCTTGAATCTCTAAATGGAGGAAAGGCGTACTCGGAACAAATCAAGCCGTTCAATTTTCTTCAGACTTGCCACGTGAGTCCCTTCGGCCATCCCGACGGCGTTGATCCCGAAAAATACCATCTCGTTTCCCCTTACGATCCCGATCCTCGGAGATGGCTCGAAAAAGAGTGGATTGACCAATACACCGGTAAACGGTTTCGCATCACGACGCGCGGTCACTACGGATCAAGGGATATCGCGCGAGTTAAGACTTACGGAGATGTGGTCACCGAGTATGAGTTTCACCCGGAATCAAAATGCGCTGACAGTTCTGGGAATCCATGCGAAAGACAAACAATTGGATTGTTGGAAAGAGGACATATCAAAATCGACCAAATCAAATGCATCGGCAAGGAATCAAATAGCCTCGAAGATGTAGACGCTGGGCTGGTCCATTCGGAGAAAAATACCTATACCGAATACATTGATCCCAAGCGCGACGAGTGGACACTTAAGATTTGGCCTGCATTGAAGAAAGCTGCGTTAAACGTTATTGTCAAAGAATGTGGAAGAAATCTGTCGCGCCGCGAACTGATTGAACTGAGAGCAGGTCGCAGCAGACCGCATCGCAAGACCCGTGATTTGCTAATTTCGATCCTCAAAGACCTCGGTTTCCTTTGAAAGCCCTGGTTTTCAAGGCAACGGGAACTTGGCCAGTAATCCGACTCTCCAGAAACTTGTTGATAAGTTCTTTCGAATCAACAACTCGTCTGGACCAGTTTCTGGCACCAGTGACGCGTCCAAGACGCAGTCGGGGCTTACCCGGCGCGGAAGATCGAGGTGGATGCGGGAAAAATCAATGCGGACGTACTAATGTAGGACGCGCTCCCAATCGAAAACCTCTTGGAGTTGGTGAGGCACAGACGCACTAATTCTGCGCGGGGCTGGCTGGAGGCGTGAGGACCACTGGCTGCTCATCCGCGGCCCTTACGTTTTGGTAGAAGCTTCGCAGCGCAGGGTAGTACTTGGCCTCGCCAACTCCAAGGTTTACCGTGAGCTGCCGCGTCAAGCGAAGAGAATCCCTATCGTTCTTTGCGGTTAGAGCGTAGACGCAGGCCTTGACATCAATCGTCCGCGCGTCCGGGACACTGCTTACCTGCATCCCGACCGGCAGCGTGACGGTCGTGTCGTCGAGATTCTGGTAAGGGAAATTGAAATAGATGGGGTAAACCCGCACAGCGTGCTCAAAAATATGCTGCTCGGTTCCCGCAAAGAGTCCCACAGGAAACAGAATGCGGCGTCCAGTGGAGGAAACCCAACTAGGAATCTTGACGGCAAACTCGGCCACAAGGGTAGTGGTTGCGTTGTCCCACTCCGGCTTGTTTGTCAGTTCTGCCTGGATGGTGCTAGGGATGTACTCCTTGAGTGCGCTCTTAAGGAATTGCTCGCGGCTTTGATCGCTCTCGTTGTATTCGTAGAGCCGCCGCCAGAGCGCCTCCATGCCGACGAACGTGATGCTGGCCTTGCCTTCCAAAGAGCCCTCTTCGTTTAGCTTTAGGGTAGCAGTACGTTCGATGCGTGACTCAGAGGCTGGAGGCGCTGGCGTCGTGATCCAGGTGCCGCCGTCCTTGTCCAGGCGCAGTCCCGGAACGCCGGTCTCGTACCATGGGAGTATCCCGAACGGAGCGAGAGGCGTTCCCGGGTCGACGTAGAGTTCTTGCCTGTTGAGCGTCACGGCGACGACACTCGCATTGAGCAATCTGGCGTCCATGACACGCCGGTCGAAAAAGTGCTCATCGCGGGTGGAAATAAGGACCGGACTGGCTTCGAATCCAGCCGCCCGCACTAGCGCAAGAAAGAGCCAATTGACGGCCCAGCGATTTCCGCGACCATACTGCCAAACGTCTTCAATCGTACTGATCCTCGGCCTCTTCTCTCTGGACATCTCCTGCTCGGTTTTCTCCCGTTCAAAGGAACTGTTGTGGATCTGTAACGTTCGTGAGTAGAGTTTTTGCAGTTTGACTTCCGGTCTGTCGCTGGGGGAGAGGATCTGCGCTACTACTTTTTCCATGGCCTTGTGATTGCCTATGAAATCCTCCACCCTCTGGTACTGCGCCTGGCCTTCCTTCTTCCAGAACTCTTCCGGGTCCTTCTGCCCGCGCCAGACTTCCGTGAACACGACGCGGTACTTCATTTCATCTTGAGGAGGCATGTACTCTTCGGCCTCAAACGCGGGAACGTTTTCACATTCAAGCCGGATGGTGTGGTGGTCTTCCGTGGGAGGGCTTGTGCCCGCGGGCAAACCTGAAGGCCAACTCCATTCGATAATGCCTAAGTCGCCGCGGTGAAAGGAAAATCTGGCGCGTTTTGTAAAGAGGTCCGCGCTAAGCAGCCAGGGTGTATTGTAGAAGACATCGGTGCGGTTGAAGCGGTATTCAATGATGCTTCCGACCTGAACATCAGGCAAAGCAAACGTCTTGGCCAACCATTTGGTGTCCTTCGTCTTGACGATCGTGGACTCATGGATCTCGCCGTCAAAATAGAGGACGGTGCCATCTTGACGGATGGTCCGTGCCTGGATGTTTTTGATTTTCCCGACTCCCTTGCGGAAGGGGATTTCGATGTTGGCGTATCTGCGGCCTTCTTCGGTGAAAACCTTGATTCGCACATAATTGTATTCATGGGAATTAGGAGCATCATAGTCGTACTGTCGGTAAAGGTAGATAGCAGGGGCTCCGAGAGCTCTTGGTTCGCTGGTCATTTTGAGTTCTTCTGGCGTGACGGGGAGCCAGTCCTCGGCGGCGCGTGCAAACGGGGCAAGCGGAAAAAGTACGGGGGAGCAGAGGATTAGGGAACGAACCAAATTGCGCAGAATACCTGTCATAAGGCGCCACCCTCTGCGTGCGGCTGCTGCGCGCGCGGTGCGTCGAGGTCCTTTCGTGGTGAAGAAATTACTCTGGGTAAAGTGTAACAAGGTTGCTTCCAGCGAGCGTTGCGATCTTCATGTAAGTGCTCGCTCGCCGACCTCACCGATTGTCAAACAGGCTGAAGCGAATTGAGCAAATTGTGTAAAGGTACTGCCAAAGTTCTTTTTGTAATTATACAAACCTAATCGATCAGTTCCTGATAAAACGCTAACCGGTGTGGATTATCGAAGCGAAAGACGAGGTTCTTGGCGAATCGGCGGAAACAATCCAGGCGGTTTTCAATCTCCGTACTGCGAGCCTAGGTGAGGTCGATCTAATAGAGGTGAGTTAGTGGTTTTGATTGCCTGCCTGCGAAGGTCGCACTCTCAAGTCTGAACCTGTTACGAGCGCCAGCATCTGTTCGTAGGCACGCTTGGTCATTTGAAAGTGCATGACCGAAGTCGCCCCGCTCACCTCTTCACCTTTCCAGTAGAACAGCGATGGCGCGGAGTTCGTGTTGTTCTTCTGCCACGAATCTAGCCCCACGGTAGCCGGGTGATAGCCGGTGTCGAGCACGCTCGTTCCGGCTTGAACCGATGTGTTCCCCTGCCGCGCTTGACGCAAGATGGCGAGAGCGCCATCGAAAGCACGCACAGTGACAACAGCTTCAAAGAGCAGTACTCCTGGTCCCGGAGCAGATTCATCAAACCAAACGAATAAATCCTGCGGCGCTGCGCTGGTTGGCGCAGGCTGGTCAAACTTCCGGGAACCGTTGGCTTTCAAATCTCGGTGGGCTTCGTCATTTGGCTTGTCCAGAATGGCTAGAACCTTGTAGGTTTCTGACTGTGTTTTCTTTCCGTCTAGGCTTACTATCCATGTCAACTTTGCCTTGTCACCATGAAACTCAGCCTGAATGTTGTCCACCAAAGGCATGCGGCAATCCCGGCGATTGATGTAGTCACCTCTGGGCATGTATTTGCTTTCGCAATTGACTACAGCTGCGCGGCCATCGGGCAGCTGAAGAGTGAATGTTGCACCCCGAACTTGATATGAAATATTGCGTGGCGGAGTGATTAATCCCGAGGTTGTCGTTGACGCGTTGCAGGTCACGTCACCGTAGCAGTTAATATTTGAGTTGGATTGTGAATTGAAATAGGCGGGCGCGGTGTATGTGTAACCTGTTGCGCTTTCCTGTCGGTCAAATATCTTCACCTCAAGTTTTTGTGCGGTCGCCACTTGCGCGAACGCAGCCTGCGCAATTCCCCCCAGAACAATCACTAGGATTAGCGGTCTCATTGGCTCGGACTCCTAACCGCAAGGCTACACCTGGTGAGATACTGAAAGGCATTCGAGCTGCTTCAATAAGCCAACTGGTAAACAGGCGCGTGATGACGCTTGCCGGACTGAATTGCACCAAGACAGTGCCAAAGAGGGCAGTTTCGCCCGCTCCTATCCCCTATCCCCGCGTACAGTTGACGCTTGAACGCGGATTCAGTAGCCTCACCTTGCGTCCTTCACTTATCGTTTTGCATTTCTTCTTCTAATCAAGGGGGACCCGCGATGGGCACCAAGAGCGACTCGGCCATTTCTCGCCGTGAATTTGCGCGGCGCGCAGCTTTTGTTTCAGCGGCTGCATCGCTGGCCCCGTCAAACCTTCTCAGTTCTGAGTCTAGCGCCGCAACGCTGCCCGCGCAGCAGCCGCCGAATGCGCCAAAGATTTCACCTGAAGGCCAGGCCGAGGTCGAATCACGGATTCAGTCTATCTTCGCCCAATACGGTGACCGGCTCTCTGACCCTCAGAAAGCCGATCTTCGGCGATTGGCAACCGAGGCGCAGCCGCCGCTCGATCGTCTGCGTGCGTTTGCGACGGATAACGGGGACGGGCCGGGGCTTTACCTGAAACCTTTGATGGAGCGGGAAAAGAAGCCCTCGCCGGTGCCGGCGAAACCGAGACCGGCCTCTATGCCGAAGAATTCCTGAGGAGCATCCCGAATGCCTGGCGAAGAGATTGTCTATCTCTCTGTAAGCGAACTCGCGAAACGCATCGAGGCAAAGAAACTCTCGCCCGTCGATCTTACGCAGGCATATCTCGACCGCAGCCAAAGGCTCGGGCCGCGATTTAACGCCTACGCCCGCCTGACACCGGAGATGGCCCTCGAACAAGCCAGGGCAGCGGAAAAAGAAATCCAGCGCGGCCACTACCGTGGCCCGCTGCACGGGATTCCCTACGCCGCGAAAGATCTGCTGGCAGTGAAAGGGCTTCCGACCACTTGGGGTGCGAAGCCCTATGCGAACCAGGTATTCGATTACAACGCCACTGTGATCGACCATCTGAAACGCGTGGGCGCAGTGATGATCGGCAAAGCATCCATGATCGAGCTCGCCGGCGGAATGGGCTACCGCTTCGCCTCCGCATCCTTGCAGCGCGAGGCCAAAAATCCCTGGGACACCACGTGCTGGACTTGCGGCTCGTCCTCCGGCTCAGGCGCGATCGTGGCCGCAGGCCTGGCGGCCTTTGCAATCGGCACGGAAACATGGGGTTCGATCATCTGCCCTTCGGCTTTCTGCGGCGTGAGCGGTCTTCGGCCTACCTATGGACGTGTCAGCCGTTACGGTGCGATGGCACTCGCGCCTTCGATGGACAAGATCGGCCCGATGGCTCGCAGCGCAGAGGACTGTGCACGCATTTTTGCCGCGATCGCGGGTCATGACCTAAAGGATCGTGGAACGGTGCCCATTGATAAGGGCGCGTTCACCTATTCACCGTCCATGGAATTGCATTCGCGGCCGCTAAAAATCGGTTGGCTCACGAATGCATGGAAGTCTCTTGCACCAGGCGTTGCGAAGCCCATCGAAACCGCAAAAAGGGTCCTAAAGACCTATTTCTCGAGCGTGAAGGATGTCGCCTTGCCTGTTGGCCCCTGGGAGGATGCGGGCAACATCATCGTTGCCGTGGAGAGTGCCGCTTCTTTTCGATCGCTGATTCGCTCCGGGCGAGTGAGCGAATTGACCGATCCGCTGGGGCAAATCGCCGGCTACGTGAACGAGCAGTATTCCGCGGCGGACTATCTGCAAGCCTTAAAGGTGAGAGAAATCGCCCAGAAGAAAATGGACTCCGTGTTTGAGACCTTCGACGTTCTTGCGGCGGCAGCACAGCCTGTTCCAGCAACGCCTCTGACGTTGAATCTCGAGACCGATCTGGTTTTTCCCGATCCTCTCGGCGGCATCGGCAATATCTGCGGGCTTCCTGCAATGTCCGTCCCTTGCGGATTCACCGAGAAAAATCTCCCGGTCGGGCTGCAATTTGTGGGCAGAGCCGGCGATGATTTTGCCGTTATCCAGGCAGGGCGGACCTTCCAGCTGCATACCGACTGGCACAAGAAACATCCGAAGATCCATTAGGAATCGGTCGGCGATCTTAGATCATAACGAAAGCCGAAGGCTCGTCTATGCGATTGAATGGGAAATCGTTGCGAAAAATGACTGTACTTAAGGGCGGGATACCCTCTCAAAATAGCCGACTTTTACTAACGATTCCCCGCATGTTACGCTCCCCCCGTTCTCTAACAACGCGGACACGCGCTTTCGTCATAGTTCGCGCGGGCGCCACCAAGGAGGCAAATTCTGCTATGCACGATATCTGGAAACATATGTTCGTCATGGGGCTTCCCCTGGCGGAAAAGATCCTTCGGCCGATCATCGTTTATGCCTTCCTGGTGGTCAGCCTCAGGCTCTCCGGGAAGCGCGAACTCGTCCAGCTCAATCCGTTCGATCTGGTCGTCTTGCTAACACTCTCGAATACGGTGCAGAACGCTATCATCGGCGAGGATAACACCGTCCTGGGCGGAATCATCGCCGCTACTTCCCTGCTGGCGACCAACTATCTCGTCGTTCGCTTCCTCTACGATCACAGGAAACTCGACCAGTTGGTCGAAGGCAGAGCTGACGTGTTAGTCGAGGGCGGCAAGGTGCGCACGCAGAATTTGAAGAAGGAGCTTATCACCGTGTCGCAGCTCGAAGCGGCTGCACGGAAGCAGGGCTTCGATTCGCTCTCCGCAGTCGACCAATGCGTGCTCGAGCCTGGCGGGACGCTTACATTTCTCGGGAAGAAGCCAACCGGCGAGGACGTCCGCCACCAGGAATTGGTCGGGAGGCTGGAACGGCTGACACAGGAAATCGCACTGCTGCGAGGTTCACAACCGCCGGCACGTGCTTAGTTTAGTGAAGGAAGAAGCCTGTCGCCGCCAGGGCGATGCCCACGGCACCGATGAGCACGCCGCCGAGCCAGAATCCCTTCCGCTTGGTCAGAAGCGTGATTGAGCAGATGACCAGCCCTATTTCCAGAAGCGCCTCCCCACCATCAAATCGATCGGCTTGGCGAACCGTCAAATCGCGCTCATCTTCCAAATTCTTCGCCTCTTTGCTGACATCGACCTTATCGCCCTCGTAGTGCTCGACTTCCTTTGCATATTTCTCTTTCAGTTTTTCGCCCACCTCCTTGTTCAGCGGTGCCACCAGCCTGACCACGTCGGAGAATCCCTGGGCTTCGTGGAGGCGGACGCTCTTCGCCTGGTACTGTGTCCAGCGGCTGGCGGCCTGAGTTTCAAGGCGCAACCCTTCGGTGTGCGCCCGGTGACCAAGCAACGACGCACCGGCCACTAATACCGCCATAATTGAGATCGTAATCGACACGGGGAGGATCAACGGATGATCCTCGGACCCGTGATGCCTCTCGGGAAGTTCGATACCTTCGCTCATCCCCCTACTCGCTTTCTCCAGGATCAAACCGCGGAATCAGAAGAAATGGTCTGCAACGATTCGTGCGCCGCCGCAAGGGTACGGTCAATATCCTGGGAGGTGTGGGCCGCAGAAACAAAAGCAGCCTCGAACTGTGACGGCGCCAAAAATACGCCCCGATCGAGCATTTCGCGGAAAAATTTGGCGTATCGCTTGGTGTCGGAGCGCTTGGCATCCGCGTAATTTCTTACCGGCCAGTTGCGTCATCTCCTCGTACAACCCCGGCTTTTCGAGCTGTTTGAGGGCAGCAATACCAGCCCTCATCGCCAGCGGGTTTCCCGCGAGCGTGCCCGCCTGATACACCGGACCGAGCGGCGCCACATGGTCCATCAATTCTGCGCGCCCGCCGTAGGCCGCTACGGGAACACCGCCACCGATGATTTTCCCGAGTGTCGTGAGATCCGCTTCGATTCCCAGAAGTTCCTGCACGGAACCATTGTGCAGACGAAATCCTGTGATCACCTCATCGACAATCAGGAGCGCGCCGTTCTTCTTGGTGATTTCATGCAATCCTTTCAAGAAACCCGTCTGCGGAGGAACAACTCCCATGTTGGCGGCGATGGGCTCGACGATGATCGCAGCGATCTTGTCCTTATGCTGGAGAAATACGCGTTCGACCGCGTGAAGATCGTTATAGGCTACGTTCAATGTCAAAGCAGCCAGCGCAGCGGGCACTCCCGGGCATTCGGCAATTCCGAGCGTAGCGAGGCCAGAACCCGCCTGCGACAGGAAGCTGTCCGCGTGTCCGTGATAACAGCCCTCGAATTTGACGATAAAATCGCGCTTCGTCACTCCTCGCGCCAGTCGTACAGCACTCATCGTTGCTTCGGTGCCGCTCGAGACAAAGCGAATCTTTTCAATAAATGGAATCGCCCGCGTAATGAACGTGGCCAGCTCCACCTCCAGCTCAGTCGTCACACCAAAACTTGTGCCGCGGCGTGCCTGGTCGGCGATTGCCTCGCTGATGGCGGGATTCGCATGCCCCACGATCATCGCGCCCCAGGAGCACACAAAATCGAGCAGCTCGTTTCCGTCCGCGTCGTAGAGGTGTTGCCCGCTGCCGCGCTCGATGATCAGCGGCTCTCCACCGACGGACCGGAACGCACGGACGGGACTGTTCACGCCGCCAACCAGCACCTTCTCGGCGCGCTCGAAAATCTCGCGCGAACGTTTGCGCTCGCGCTTCACTCGGGATTGCGCTGTACTCATGTTTTCTCGATTAAATTAACACGCCTTCGGCCAGCGTGCGACATCCTTGGCATGGTAAGTAAGAATAATGTCAGCTCCGGCGCGCTGGATGCACGTCAGGATTTCCAGGACAACTCGCTTTTCATCCAGCCAACCCTTCTGCGCCGCCGCTTTGACCATGGCATACTCTCCGCTGACGTTGTAAGCGCCGACCGGCACATCAAAGGCATCGCGCACTCGCCGGATAACATCCAGGTACGCCAGCGCGGGCTTAACCATCACCATGTCCGCGCCTTCTTCGAGATCGAGTTCCACTTCCTTCAACGCTTCCCGCGCATTAGCAGGATCCATCTGATAGCTGCGGCGGTCGCCAAACTGGGGAGCGGATTGAGCCGCCTCCCGGAAAGGCCCATAGAAGCCAGAGCAGTATTTCGCGGCATAAGCAAGAATGGCAATGTTCTCGAACCGGTGTTCATCCAGAGTTTCACGAATGGCCCCCACACGCCCGTCCATCATGTCTGACGGGGCGACGATGTCGGCGCCGGCGCGCGCGTGCGAGAGCGCCTGCTGAGCAAGAATCGTCACCGTGGAATCATTGGCCACTTCACCGTTCTCCACAACGCCACAATGGCCATGGTCCGTGTACTCACAGAGGCAGACGTCGGTAATGACAAGGAGTTTCAATTTTGCTTTGCGAATCGCCTCAATCGCGCGCTGGACCACACCCTGGGCGCTGAGCGAACTGGCGCCACGCGGGTCCTTGGACTCGGGCAATCCAAATAAAATTATCCCCGGAATCCCCAGCGACTCAACTTCACGAGCTTCTTCCACGATCTGATCGACCGACTGCTGATAGACACCGGGCATGGAACTGACTTCCTGGCGCACCTTTGTGCCCGGACACACGAACATCGGATAGATGAGACCCGCGGTGGTAAGGCGCGTCTCGCGAATGAGACCGCGCAGCGCCTCGCTACGACGCAAACGCCGCGGCCGATGAGTGGGAAAACTCATGCTCTCTTTGCTCCTGCCGGCGCCTGTTTCACGGTACCCGCAAAATGTTCTTCCAACGCTTCGACGACCGCCGCTGCCGTAGTGTCTCCTGCCACCACGGTGCGCCCGACACCCGCTTCGCGCAATGCGCTTGCGGTGACAGGTCCAACCGCCGTAATCGCCAGTTTATCTTGTAGAGCGCGCAGTTGCTCGCCCCCAAACAGCTCAGCGAAATGTTGGACGGCCGATGGGCTAAAAAATAGAACCGCGTCCGCCGTACCCTCGGCTATCCGTCCTAAATTTCTTTGCTCCAGATCGGTTGGCCGAAGCGTGCGGTAGGCGATCCCTTCCGTGACCTGCGCGCCGTGGCGCTTCAACGTCCGCGGCAAATCCGGATTTGCACGATCGCTCCGTGGTAAGAATACTTTCGCCTCGCAAAGCCGGCGCCCCAGTTCCTCCGCCAGCCCCGCACCGGTATGCGTCTCCGCAACATAGTCTACGGGAAGTCCAATTTGCCGAGCAGCTTCGGCAGTTACGGGACCGACAGAAGCGATTCGCAGCTTGCTCCCTGCGTGAATCAGGCTGCGCTTCAGCTCTTCGCTGCGCTTCACCACCGCACGAACGGCTTGCGCGCTTGTGAAAATGATCCAATCAAACCGATGGATTTCCACGATCGCCGCATCGAGCGGTGCGAAATCTTCCGGGGCTGCAAACGCCACAAGCGGAAGCACCACAGGAATAGCTCCACGTTCGGAGAGTACCCTCGCCAGCGCTTCACTCTGCGCCGCCGAACGTGTTATCACAATTCGCTTGCCGGCCAAGGCGCTTGGAGATGCTTCAGGCACGCTGGCGGCTCACTTCTTCCAGAATCGACTGCGCGCCCGCCTCGATGAGCACCCGCGCCATGTGCTCTCCAAGTTGCACCGCCTGATCTGGTGGAGCGGTGGCGCGCTGCTTCACGTATTGCGACCCATCCACCGAACAAACACACGCGTCG
>WNFQ01004218.1_pt1 | contig 14125 bp, 10 predicted proteins | sample 5400171 | NCBI WGS metagenome assembly WNFQ01 (sample SAMN13153356, study PRJNA577476) | soil metagenome | isolation source: 20 cm soil under Madrone tree | place: USA:California | collected 2016-06-14
TTCCTTCATCAAATTGCGCACACGCTCGTCCGTCGGCGGCGGCACGACCACTTGAATCTCCACATACTGGTCGCCCCGCGCGCCATTCCGTGCGCTGGGCACGCCTTTTTCCTTCAGTCGCAGCGTCTTCCCGCTGTTCGTACCCGGCGGGATTCGAACGAGCGACCGCCCGTCCATCGTGGGCACTTCAATCTTTGCCCCCAGAGTCGCTTCGCTCACCGTAATCGGAATCTTGGTGTACAAATCATTGCCGCGCCGTTCGAAAAATTCATGCGGCTTCACTACCACGCGCAAATACAAATCGCCTGCCGGCGCGCCCATCGTCCCCGAATTTCCCTTGCCCGGAACCCGCACCCTCCCGCCATTCGCCACGCCCGCCGGAATCCGCACATCAATCGTCTCCGACCGCCGCACGCGCCCGTCGCCGTGGCAGGTCTTGCAAAGTGTCCGCAGCTTCCCAGTCCCACCGCACCGCGTGCACGGTACGTTGAATTTCATCTTGCCCGCGGTCTGCTGAATCGTGCCTGTTCCCCCGCACGCGGTGCAGGTCTGCGGCGAGCCTACTGCGCCGGTACCGTGGCACGTCTCGCAAGTATCCATCCGCGTGATGGAAAGCTTTTTCACCGCGCCGCGCACGGCGTCCCAGAAATCGATCTCCAGCTGGTATTCCAGGTCGCCGCCGGGTTCTTGTTCCGGCTCCATCGCGGCGCCGCCCCGCCCGCCGCTGAAAAATTGGCTGAAGAGATCGCGGAAGCTCGATCCCCCGCCCGCTGCTCCGGAACCGCCGCCAAAATCGAATCCGTTAAAATCGAAGTTGACGTCCTGCTCGTCGCCGTGGCCGCCTGCACCACCAGGCCCGCCCGGCGGAAGATTGTCGCTGTAAAAGCCATACTGGTCGTACATCTGCCGCTTCTTGGTATCGGAGAGTACGTCGTAGGCTTCCTGCAGTTGCTTGAATTTTTCTTCCGCGGATTTGTCGCCCGGATTCAAGTCCGGGTGATATCTCCGTGCCAGCTTGCGAAACGCCGTACGAATATCCTTGGCGGTCGCCTTTCGCGGCACTCCCAGCAGTTCGTAATAGTCTTGTTTCGCTGTCGTTGGCATCTTTTGAAAAACTCGTGACTAGTGACTAGTGAACCTTCGGCCTTGCTCGGCGTCAAAATTCTGTAGGGGCACCTTATTCAGTGTCCCGTTTGTCCCTATCGAAGCGACGTAAACTGGTGACTGACTGGCGTTTTCGACCAGTCACCAGTCACGAGTCACCAGTCACTTTCAGTTCGGACGCTTCGACTCATCCACGTCCACATACTCGGCGTCGATCACGTCGCCAGGCTTCTTCTCCTGCGCACCGCTCGGCCCGGCTGACGAATTTCCGCCCGCCGCCGCCCCAGCGCCAGCAGCTGCACCCGCCTGCCCAGCGGCACCTGCCGCCTGGGCCGACTTGTACAGCTCCTCAGCGATCTTGTGCAGCGAACGCTCAACGTTTTCCTTCGCCGCCCGGAGCCGCGGAACGCCGCCTTCATTCACGGCCTTCTTCGCGTCTTCAATGGCCTCTTCGGCCGTCTTTACGTCCGCCGCCGCGATCTTCTCGCGGTTCTCGCGCAGCATCTTTTCGGCCTGATACACGATGCCGTCCAGGCTGTTGCGTGCTTCGACCTCTTCCATCCGGCGGCGATCGTCTTCCGAGTGCGCTTCCGCCTCCGTCCGCATCTTCTCGGCCTCTTCCTTGCTCAGGCCGCTCGAAGCAGTGATGGTGATCTTCTGCTCCTTGTTCGTGGCTTTGTCCTTCGCGCTCACGTTCAAGATGCCATTGGCATCGATGTCAAACGTGACTTCGATCTGCGGCGTTCCACGCGGAGCCGGCGGAATCCCGTCCAGCTTGAACGTGCCGAGCGATCGGTTGTCCTTAGCGAACTTCCGCTCGCCCTGCATGACATGGATTTCCACGCCCGGCTGGTTGTCCGCCGCGGTCGAGTACGTCTCCACCTTGCGCGTGGGAATCGTCGTATTGCGCGGGATCTGCACGGTCATCACCCCGCCAAGCGTTTCCACGCCTAGCGAAAGCGGCGTCACGTCCAGCAACAGAATGTCCTTCACGTCTCCGGCCAGCACCGCGCCCTGAATGGCCGCGCCCACGGCCACGACTTCATCGGGGTTCACGCCCTTGTGAGGTTCTTTCCCGCCGAAGAAGTTGCGCACCAGTTGCTGCACCTTCGGAATTCGCGTCGACCCGCCAACCAGCACTACTTCCTGGATGTCGTTGGGCGACATCTTCGCGTCTTCCAGCGCCTGCTTCACCGGCTTCATCGAGCGCTCCAGCAGATCATTCATCATCTGCTCGAGTCGCGTGCGCGTGAGCTTCTCTTCCATGTGGATCGGACCGTTTGCACCCGCGGTGATGAACGGCAGGTTGACTTCTGTCTCCATCATCTGCGAAAGCTCGATCTTGGCCTTTTCCGCCGCGTCCTTCAGCCGCTGCAGCGCCATCTTGTCCTTGCTCAAATCAATGTTGTTCTTGGTTTTGAACTCGGTGATGAGCCAGTCCACGATCTTCTGGTCGACGTCGTCGCCGCCCAGGTGCGTGTCGCCGTTGGTGGACTTCACTTCCACGACCCCCGCGCCGACTTCCAGCACGGAGATGTCGAAAGTGCCGCCGCCCAGGTCGTACACGGCGATGGTCTCGTCGGTCTTCTTATCCAACCCGTATGCCAGGGCCGCCGCTGTCGGCTCGTTGATGATGCGCACTACTTCCAGGCCGGCGATTTCGCCCGCCTGCTTGGTAGCCTGCCGCTGTGCGTCATTAAAATACGCGGGCACGGTGATTACCGCCTTCGCGACCTTCTCACCAAGGAAATCTTCCGCGGCTGCTTTCAGCTTGCCGAGGATCATCGCGGAGAGCTCCGGTGGGCTGTACGACTTGCCCGAAATCTCCACGCGCGCGTCTTGATGCGGCCCGGCCACCACTTTATAGGGCACGCGCCGTGTCTCTTCTCCCACTTCGTCGTACCGCCGGCCCATGAACCGCTTGATCGAATACACCGTATTCTCGGGATTCGTCACCGCTTGCCGCTTCGCCACTTGCCCGACCAGCCGCTCGCCAGTCTTGGTGATCGCCACCACTGACGGAGTCGTCCGCGCTCCCTCCTGGTTGGGGATTACTACCGGCTCGCCGCCTTGCATCACGGCCACTACCGAGTTTGTCGTTCCCAGGTCAATTCCAATAATCTTGCTCATTGCTGCCATTCCTCCTGAAACCTTTGGCCTTGTCTATTCGCCAGTGACTCTCTGAAATCTAGGCGAATCCAGCTCAGTTCTCGCGTTCCAAGCCCAGCTCGAAGGGGAGTATACATGTTGAGTGTATGTTTGTCAAGTTGTTTGATAGCAAAGACTTTCTAGATATTGTGGCGGGGCAAGCCTACGGGATTTCCCCAGCCGTTCGCCGCCGTCGAGTGCGGTTTGCGTTGTCGCGTCTTCCGCGACGCAACTCTTTTAAAATCAACACTTACAGGAGAGCGGGTGGCTCCGGGGCAAAAATGTGGCCTGTAACCTGTTTAGAATCAACACTTCTGTAAGTGTTCATTCTAAAACAACTTAAAGTCCCTTTAGAATCAACACTTATGAAAAAAGTGGGGGTGGGGTGGCAGTTATGGTTAACCAAAATTCCCCGCACAACGATTCTCCTTGCCCTCGCAACCAATTTGGAAGAGCTGCAGAACCAGCTCCCCTTGGCGCTTAGATGAATTTCCCAGCATGTCGACTCTTTTATTCCTGCCGTTTCGAGGTAGAATTCTCTTTCGTCGCTTTCAGGAGCAAACCGTTCCAATCACTTCGGAGGATCGCGTGAACCGTCGGCGCATTCTGGTAGGGATTCTCACTCAGACGTCAGCGCCAAAGGTGGCACAAGCACCGTCCGTGCCGGTTAAATCACCAGCCGAATCGGAGCCCCCTGTCATTCCTGCGCCTGTTGTCGAAGCTAAAGCTGCTCCCCTTCCGCCAGCGCCGCAGTCCTCTGCGGGGCTCCCCGACATTGATCCGCACAAGGCTTTTGGTTCCAAGACCGCTCCCGTGACGATGGAAGTCTTCAGTGATTACCAATGCCCGGCTTGCAAGACGCTCTTCACCACCACGAATCGCCGCCTCATGGACGATTACGTGAGCACTGGCAAGGTCTTTCTCATCCACCGCGATTTTCCGCTACCCATGCATGCCTACTCCCGAATAGCCGCGCGTTACGCGCGAGCCGCGGCGCAACTGGGCAAAGTGGAGCTCGTGGAACAAACCCTTTTTCAGAACCAGGAAAAGTGGGAGCAGAGTGGCGACGTGGACGGCACAGTCGCTGCGGTCCTTTCCGCCGCGGAAATGGCTAAGGTTCGTGCGCTGGTCAAGGGTGGCACACTCGATCCCATGATCGACAAGGATTCCGCGCTCGGCCAGACCTACCGCGTCAACCAGACGCCCACCACCGTTTTTCATTGCAAAGGCCAGACCTACCCCTATTCCGGCGTCATGACCTATGACGTTCTCAAGACTTTTCTTGAGCAGCTTCTCAGCCAGAAATAAATTTAATTTCGCGGTCGAAACAGTTAAAGAATCCATGATGCAATCCAGCCCACTCAACATACGCCGCGCGATCATCTGGATCGGCCGCCTGGTCCTCGGCGGAATCTTTGTCTACGCGGGATTCTCGAAACTCTTGATGCCCAATACGCATCTTTGGCCAATGTTCGTTCTGAAATTCTCGATCACCATGAATATTTCGAGCTTCGCGCAGCAGGTTGAATCGTACAAATTGATCTCGCCCGAGGCGTCGCAACTGGTGGCGCATACTTTGCCGTTCGTGGAAATCGTGCTGGGCCTGCTGCTGCTGATTGGCTGGCGCTTGCGCATCTGGGCCACCGCTATCACGGCGATTATGGTGGGGTTCCTCGCGGTTGTCACTCGTGCGTATTTTCTGCACATGGACATCGATTGCGGCTGCTTCGGCACTCCGGAAAAACTCACCGGCATGACCATTGTCCGCGACGGCGCGTTGGTCGCACTCGCCCTACTCATGACCATTTTCGCTTTCCTCGAAGCGCGCCAGCCGCATCCCTGGGCTGCCCCGGAGAAGGCGTGAGCTGTACTTGATCCAATGAAAACTCTTGCTGAATACCTCGAACTGGCCGCCGTGGCCCACGGTCACCTCTGCGCCGGTCAGGTCCTCGGTGTCCGCCTGGCAATGCTCGGCCTGCGCGAACTTGGAATCGAGGATCCCATCGCCGAGCGCAAGCGCATTGTCACTTACGTCGAAATCGATCGGTGCGTCACCGACGCCGTCGCGCTGGTGGCCAACTGCCGGCTGGGGAAGCGCGCACTGAAGTTCCGCGACTGGGGCAAAGTTGCCGCCACATTTGTCGATCTCCAAACCGGCCGCGCCGTGCGTATCGCCGCCAAGGAATCTTCCAAGCAAGCCGCCCGCGAAATGTTTCCCGAACTCGGCAAGGACGCCGGCCAGCAAAAAGCCTACGCGCAGCTCTCCGACGAAATCCTGTTCGACAAGCAATGGGTGAAAGTCGAAGTTTTGCCCGAAGATTTGCCGGGCTTCAAAGGCCCGCGAGTGGTCTGCGCCCAATGCGGCGAAGGCATCAATTTCAAGCGCGAAGTCGTGATGGACGGCCGCACCCTCTGCCGCGCCTGTTGTGGAGAAAAATATTACGAAACACTTTCATGACACTCGCAGGCCAAGTATTCGACTTCTGCGATAAAGTATTTATTCGATGCTGAGTCTGCCACCCATTACGCTGCGGCTGCGCGGCTGGAAACTGATAGACCGCGTGGCGCTGGCGTTCTTGTTGCTCTGCGCGATTGCGCTGGGCGCGGGCTGCGGATTGCTGTTTGTGTACGCCAGCGACTTGCCGGAAATTCGCGCGCTGGAAACGTATCGCCCCGATGTGGTCACGGAAGTCTACGCGGACGATGGCCAGCTGGCCGGCAGCTTCGCGCTGCAGCGCCGCATCTTGATGACGTACGAGCAGTGTCCGAAAGTGCTTTACAGCGCGGTCACCGCTATCGAGGACCAGCACTTCGAAGAGCATTGGGGCATCGATTTTCCGCGCATGTTCATGGCCGCGGTTCGCAATGTCGTCAAGGGCCGCATCACCGGCGGCGCCAGCACGATTAGCATGCAACTGGCTGGAAATCTTTTTCTCGACCGCAGCGACCGGAGCTTCCGCCGCAAAATGCAGGAAATTCTGCTGGCGCTACAAATCGAGCGCCGCTACACGAAACCGCAAATTTTTACAATGTATGCCAACCAGGTGTACTTGGCGCACGGCAACTATGGTTTTGCCGCGGCTTCACAATTCTATTTTGGCAAGCCGGTCACTGATTTGAAACTTCAGGAAGCCACGCTGCTCGCGGGCATGGTCAACGGCCCGAAGTTTTCACCGCTCACCAATCCCGAACTCGCACTCAACCGCCGAAATCTGGTGATCCACCGCATGGAAGAAGAAGGCAAGATCACGCCTACGGATGAAACCACCACGAGAAAAACGCCGCTGGGTCTGCACGTCCAGTATCCGCGCAACGACCTCGCGCCATACTTTTTCGAGGAGATTCGCAAGTATCTGGAATCCACCTACGGCACGGAAGCCGTGCACGAACGCGGGCTGCGGGTGTACACCACACTGAACATCCACATGCAGCGCATCGCCAACCAATCTCTCCGCGATGGTTTGCATGCTTACGAGCGCCGACACGGATGGAAAGGAAATCTTCCCAACGTACTGCGCGACAATCTTGGCAAGCTCGAAACCTACGAAGACGACGACTGGCGCCATGCCATCGAGAAGGGAAGCTACGTTACTGGGCTCGTCTTAACCGTGAGCGATAGAGACGCAGTCATCAAGATCGGACCGTACCGCGGAATTCTTTCGCCCAACGATTTCGCCTGGACCGGCAGAAAAAAGCCTGCCGATCTCGTGAAATCAGGCGACCTGGCGCAATTCTCGATTCAGGAATTGCGCGACAATACCGTGCGCCTGCAGCTCGAACAGCAGCCCGGGCCACAAGGCGCGCTACTCGCCATCGACAACTCCACCGGCGAAATCAAGGCCATGATCGGCGGTTACAGCTTCGAGGATTCCAAATTCAACCGCGCCACTCAGGCGCTCCGCCAGGTGGGCAGCTCGTTCAAAGTTTACGTGTATGCGGACGCGCTGGAAAAAGGATCGACGCCCTTCGATACGATTGTGGACACGCCTTTCACCACCATCAGCGGTGGCCAGCCCTACTCGCCGCGCAATTACGACGAAAAATTTGAAGGCACCATCACGCTGCGCCGCGCATTGGCTGGTTCACGAAATGTTCCCGCCGTAAAGCTGGCGGAAAAAATCGGCATCAATACGGTCGTGGACATGGCGAAACGTTTCGGGATCACCACGCCGCTTCCGCCGTACCTGCCGCTGGCCCTGGGCGCCGCGGACATGAAGTTGATCGAGCACGTTTCCGCCTTTACGGTTTTTCCAAACGATGGTATCCGCATCGATCCGCACATGATCCGCCGCGTCACTAGCTACGATGGCGCGCTGCTGGAAGAGGCGCATCCCGAAGTGCATGACGTTCTTTCTCCCGACGTGGCGCGCACCATGACCGCGATGCTCGAGGAAGTCATTCAATTCGGAACCGGCATTCAAGCCCGAGCACTGGGCCGCCCTGCCGCCGGCAAGACCGGAACGACTCAGGATTACACCGATGCCTGGTTTGTAGGCTACACGCCGCAGATCACCTCCGGCGTGTGGGTAGGCTTCGACGACAAGCAGATTTCACTCGGAAAAAAAGAAACCGGCGCGCGCGCTGCGCTGCCTATCTGGCTTGAATTCATGCAGGGAGCTGCGGCTGGGACGCCGGCGATGGACTTCCAGAATGTCGTCACACTGGAGCAGCAGGCCAGCGAGCATCACCTGAATGTAGACACGCCAGACACCGCTCCCACCGAAGACGAACCTGCGGCCCCCAAAGAAAAACCGCCGGCCGCGGCGCCGCCCACCAAAACTGGGGCGGCAACATCGGCCGGCGTTGCACCGCGTCATTGACGAATTAGAACGCGCGGCGCGTTACCCGCTCTGAGAGAAACTACATTTTTTGAACAACGACGTTGAGCGCGGAACTCTGCACCGCGCCGATATTCACTTGCGCCGGGTTCATGCCGATGCTGAATTGCCAGATGACATGTCCCGCGGTATCGGCCAGGCTAAGCGCGACCTGAAACTGCGCGCTGATCCCCATCGCGCTGGGATTCGCAAAGATCACGCACTGCGCCTGGCCATTGTTGAGTGGAGAAGTGCCCTGGAACGACACCAGGGAAGAACTTACGGTGTAGGCGAGAGTCCCCGCGACCGGAGTGCCGTCCGGATATTTGAAATTCAACACCAGAGACGGCCCGGACACTCCCGGGAGAATTTCGATGGCGTTGATTTTGGCGTTGTCAACCACATTGTCAAATTCGATGTTTAGGATTCCATTGGTGACGGTCGCGTCCACGCCTTTAACGAGAGCGGCATCGGCTCCCGCTTCGGCGAAGATGTCGAGATTCTGAAAAAGGACGTTTCCCTGGATTTTGACGTTGAACACCCTGGCGGCGGGCTTAAAGGCCAAGGAATACGTTTCAGCAAAGTAGAGATTGACGTGGTAGATTCCATTGTTTACCGGAAAGTTGTATTTCATGGTGGGGACAGTGGAATCGTTTCTCCGGCCGGTCTGGTATAGCGTGGGGTCGGCAGTGCCGGCGATGGTAGCAGACCTGGGATTAAGCATCCCTCCGCTAAAGTCGTAGTCTGCTTGCCAGACTTGGCCTTTTGAATCGGTGTAAGCCGCCCCGCCACAATTGACGCGAATCGGTTGTTGGGCGAGCACCACTTTTGGAAAAGTAAACGTCACTATGAATGCCAAGACACAAAAAATCTTTCGCACGAATCCTCCTCGGAATCGATCTGCTGATTCTAGTTTTTTCAAGTCAAGCAAGGAGGGCTAGGGGGAGGGATTCCTGCTCGCGCCTTCCACGGCAAAAGTACAGGCTTTGCTTGATGAATACTATTGTTCGTAGGAACGGATTCAGGCCAGCTGTGGAATGCGTCCAAACCCTGTCCAGAGGCGTGTACCAATTTGAACAGCAGACCCTTCTGTCAGGTTTGCAGTTTGCCCGCGTCTACAGTTTTTTCCGGAAGGGATCCCAGCCGCGGGGCATGAGTTGCGTCGCGTGGCCCTGCTCATCCACCACCAGCACTTTGCGCGAGGGAGTGATTTTTCCGATCGCGGTGAGGGCCACGCCTAGAAAAGTCTTTGGCAGGAGTTTTGCTTTGCGCGCGGGCACGGTGAACAGTAATTCGTAGTCGTCTCCCCCGTGAAGAGCGAGTTGCAGAGGATTAGTGCCGTGTTCTGAAAAGTCATGCGGGATCTGGACTTGGGGGATTTTGCCGCTCTCCAGGAGCGCTCCAACCCCGCTCGCGTGGCATAGGCTGGCCAAGTCACTCGAAAGCCCGTCGGAGAGATCCATCATCGACGTGGCTAGCTTTCTCACGGCCAGCCAGCGTCCGAGTTCCAGACGAGGCTCGGGGTAGAGATGATTGTTCAGAAGGGGACTATTCCTGGAGGCGAGGCCTTTTGCTCGGCGGAGTGATTGTAGTCCGAGCTCGGCCCCACCCAACGTGCCGCTTACATAGATAAGGTCACCTTCGCGCGCCCGCGAGCGCCGAACGGCAAGTCCCGTGGGAAGCTCGCCGACAACAGTCACGTTGATGAGAATTTCGTTTCGTCGAGTCGTGTCTCCACCCACCAGCGCGCACTGGAACTTGCGGGAGGCGCGCCGCAGTCCACCGAGAAACAGCCCGAGCCATCGGCCGGTGTGCGATTTGGGCAAGGCAAGGCTCAAGAGGAAGCAGCGGGGTGCGCCCCCCATGGCGGCTATATCGCTCACCGCCCGGGCTAGGCATTTCCAGCCGACGGCGTCAGGCGGGTGCTTCCTCAGCAAGAAATGGGTTCCCTCCAGGAACCAGTCACAGGTGAGCACCATTTCGTGCCCGGGCTTTGAGCGGAAAAGAGCCGCATCATCGCCAATTCCGAGAGGGACAGAATGCCGGAACTCCCGGCTCTGAAATGATCGAGAGCCTTCCACAATTTTTTGGAGGACGAAACCTTCGTTCTGACGATTCCTTGGCATGGGAACTAAGAGGACTCCAATCTGCAAACGAAGGACAGTATAGCTTGTGAATCTGCGGTGGTCTTTTGAAGTCTATCCGGGACTTGGGGTTGAACTGCGGTCCTGTACGGATGGACAGGGGACAGGTTTGCACAGCCTGACCCTCAATAGTACTAAAAACAGGGTTGACGTCCCCGGCTACAGAATTTAGTATGTCGGAGGTTGCGGACCAAGGCTCACGGTTCAGATATTTGGTTCAAGCCCAAGTTCGAGTCTTGGCGGGCACCAGGGAAATTCGCCCGCAAACGTCAAATAGCAAGGCCTGAGGGGCCCGGAATTCATGAGGGGTAAGAGCTATACATTTTATATCGCGTCGTCGCCAGGTAAGCTGAAGAAGCTTATCGTGCCGGCGTACATACTGCATGGCCTTGCGGTATTGGCGCTTATCGGGGCCATAAGCGTTACGGCGGCGGTGGGGTCGTATTCGCGGATGCTCTGGAAAGTGGGCAACTACAACGCTCTCCGTCACGATCAGGAAACCCTCAAGAAGCAGTATCAACAGCTCCAAAGCACCGTGAACGACACCAACCAGCGCCTGGATTCCCTGCAGTCCCTGGCAACAGAAGTGGCCATGACCTATGGCGTACTGCGTTATCATCCGGCGGCGTTCGACCAAGGCGACAACCCGGTGGACGCACAGGATGCTTTTGACCGTTCGATCGAGCAGTACACATTTTTGAAGCGCAATGCCGCGGTAATTGCGGTCTCCAGCAGCGGACTCCGGTTGTTGTCCCCAATGAGCTTTGCAGACTCGACTTACACGCCATCGATTTGGCCGGTCATGGGACACATTACCGATAGTTTCGGAGAGCGGCTGGATCCTTTCAGCGGAGAAGGCGCTTTCCACACGGGCCTAGACGTGGGGGCCGACTACGGCGCTCCGGTACACGCGACGGCAGATGGAATCATCACCATTGCGGAGAACCATGCGGGCTACGGACGGCTGGTGGTTATCGATCACGGTTTCGGGATCACGACCTGGTACGCGCATCTTTCGGCGTTCTCAGCGGTGGCCGGCGCGCGCGTCAAGCGCGGCGAAGTGATCGGCTACACCGGCATCAGCGGCCGCTCAACGGGGCCGCACGTGCACTACGAAGTTCGAATGAACAACGCGCCGATCAATCCTTGGCGCTATATGAAGTCCACTCCTGCCGGCGACTAATCTCCCATCCCAAAATTGCAGAAGCTATGGGGCCCCAGTGACCTGTGACTCGTGCAGATCCCCGTTAGCGCAGTAGAAACCTCCCAGTGTGTCGCTGCGTAGAGGTCACCGATTTTCTTACGTGCGGCCTTTTCTGGGGGCCGGAGCTTTTTTAGGGAGCGGTTTGCTTGGAGCGGTGTCTGGAACGGCTGGGGGAGCTTTGCGGGCCACTTCGAGGAAACCGGGAGCTAGATCAAATACTAACCGCACAGATTTGCTGTCGCCGCGGTCGATTTTGGAGACATCCGCGCTTTTCAGCAATTCCAAGTAAGCGTCGCGCATCGCGGGGTCCAGTTGCTGCCTGGTCTTGGCATCGTTCAGGCCGCCTTCTGCCAGGATGAGGACGCCATTCATTACGTCAGTGAGTTGCCGAACAGTAGAGTCAGACAAGCATTCTCCTTCGGCGACTATGCGGAGGCGGTCGTTGTCCGGCTTTCCCGCAATGGTGATCCACTGCAATTGGTCAAGCAGAGTGGAGAGCTGAGGAGAGCGGAGGCCGCCGGGAGCGCGTGCGGCAAGGGTGGAGCCGATGGCGGCATTCTGCTTGATGACGGCAAACAGCGGCGAGCCTGCCAGCCGTTCGAATCGCGTGCGCCATTCCGCGGCGTTATTGGAAGGTTTTTGAGCGTCCAGAATGCTGGCGAGATTCGAATCGGTTGTGAGCGCGATGCGCGTGTTTTGCAAGAACGAGAAGGAAATCTTCTTAGCAGATCCAGCTGTAGGCGCAGAAAAAATCTCGCGCCCATCAGTTTTTACGGCGGTCCCGTCTTTCAATGCGAAAGCGGAAATTTTTGGCCGATCGAATTTTCCTTCCACGACGGCGAACAGAGCGGAGTCTGGACCACGTTTCTCCACGGCAATGGCGATGCGATCAAGGTCGCGCTCATAGTCGAATCCAGTGTCTTTGACAAATTGGGCGTACTCCGCGTCGGCTTGCGGTTTGGGAGTCCAGGCGTAAAGTTGCGCAATGAATGGGGCGTGACGGAGCTCTGCGAAGTCCACGAAAAGAACGGCGCTGGCATCGTCGGGCATCAGTGCCAGTGCTTCTTCGCGGGCCGAGCGAGAAGGCGCGTTCCATTTCCGATATGCGAAAAACGTGGCGATGACTACAAGGATGGCAGCAAGCGCCAGCCAGACGCGTGTCTGTTTTTTCATGGTTTTTGCTTCACGTGCGATGATGTCCTTAATTCGCGATTGTCCCATCGGAACAGGTTTGGAGGCAGCAAAATTCGAGTGGAAAAACCGATTTTTTGGAGAGGTCGTCTGGGCTGTTGAATTCTGGACGCGGCCGCCAAACGGATTCTATTCTAAGATATAGAGAATAAATGGGATAGCTGGTATTCAGGTAGTCACAGGGGGAAGCGATTTTCCACAGAGCTGGCCATCCACGTGCTAGAAATTTGGGAGCACCCTCTTGCAATTCTGATACCTCTTCTGCTATTCTTACCCGGTTTGAGCGGCGCTGGCGTAGCTCAGCTGGTAGAGCATCTGATTTGTAATCAGAGGGTCGGGGGTTCAATTCCCTCCGCCAGCTCCACCAGGAATATTGCAGGGGAGCGAGGGCGGAACGAATTCCGAGAGGAAAAATGAACGGGCTGGTGTCTCTTGACACGAGTCCTTTTTGTGTTTTTACAGGGGATGGCCGCAAGTTGTTGAAGGATTAAGTTCGGGACTCGTAGTTCGCGTCCTAAATGATTTTTCGGGACGGGTGGGTGAGTGGCTAAAACCAGCAGACTGTAAATCTGCCGCTCCTTGCGGGCTACGAAGGTTCGAATCCTTCCCCGTCCACCAGGCTCTCATTGTGGGGTAAGTAGAAAACCGCAGGGCAATCGCATGAGCGATGTTCGAAAGCGGGCTAATTCGGGGCGCAAGCGCCGCTCAGGAAAAGTGCGCCGCGAAGGACGATTTTCAGTGGGGACACGGGTTCGGCCTGGGTAGCTCAGTTGGTAGAGCGCGTCCTTGGTAAGGACGAGGTCACCGGTTCAATCCCGGTCCCAGGCTCCAGGAAATAGGTGGGGCGCGGCGGAAGCCGCGGTGGGGAAAAATTTGGAGCAGCACCGGGCGGGGGTAACTCAACGGTAGAGTCTCACTCTTCCAAGGTGATGGTTGCGGGTTCAAATCCCGTCCCCCGCTCCAGATATTGAAGTGCCGTGTGGTGGAAAGTTAGCGACGAGCGCAATCGGCTCCGACCTAGTCGGGGTCACCAAGATCGCGAGGTTAAAGGAACATGGCGAAGGAGAAATTCGAGCGCAACAAGCCGCATGTAAACATCGGAACCATTGGGCACATTGACCATGGCAAGACGACGTTGACGGCGGCGATTACCAAGGTGCTGAGCAAGCACAACCCGAAGGTCGCTTTCCGGGCGTTTGATTCGATTGATAACGCTCCGGAAGAGCGCGAGCGCGGCATCACCATTGCGGTTTCGCACGTGGAGTACGAAACGGCGAGCCGGCATTACGCGCACATGGACTGCCCGGGGCATGCGGACTACATCAAGAACATGATCACCGGAGCCGCGCAGATGGACGGCGCGATCCTGGTGGTGGCAGCAACGGATGGCCCGATGCCGCAAACGCGCGAGCACATTCTGCTGGCGCGGCAAGTCGGCGTGCCGGCGATTGTCGTTTTCTTGAACAAGTGCGACATGGTGGAAGACGCGGAACTTTTGGAACTCGTCGAACTGGAAG